>Ga0073936_10004389_pt1 | contig 19588 bp, 9 predicted proteins | sample AliMusrvi5mmetaG_FD_87041 | JGI IMG/M metagenome (GOLD analysis project Ga0073936, IMG submission 87041) | Freshwater lake bacterial and archeal communities from Alinen Mustajarvi, Finland, to study Microbial Dark Matter (Phase II) - Alinen... | ecosystem: Environmental > Aquatic > Freshwater >... | reverse complement strand
GTGCCGGTGGCATGGCGGGTCACCGGACTGTGGCGGCCTTCTGCTGTTAGAGAAAGCCGGAATGGCGCGGCGGTGTCACCGAACAGGGTGCGGTGACTCCAACCCGGATCGACCGGCAGCAGCTCGCGGGCCGCCTTGGAATCCAGCGCGTGGGGCATGTGGTTGGGCCCGGCAATAAAGACGAGCAGGGCGCCGCGCTCGTTGACGCAGCGGGAAATGATCGCCCAAGTGGCGTCGGCAATCGCGTCCGGCGGCAGATCGCCGAGGATGATCACATCGAACTTGCGCCATTCGGCCTCGGTTTGCGGCAGCCGGTTGGCCGCGGCCTCGCCGAAGGGCCGCGCGGCCGAGGCGGCGATGTTAGACTGGGCTTGGCCCTCCGCCTGTTCGGGGTGTAGCAGCAGCCATTGCAGGTGCACCGACTTGTCACGGCCGTAGAACAGATTGCGCAGATAGCGGAATTCCCAGCGCGGAGAGTCATCGACTAACAACACGTTGGTGCGCGCCTCGGTGATCGAAGTTTCAAACGACCAGCGGTTGTTATCAGCGAAACGCTCGCCGGGTAGCGGCTGGATTTCAATATGGTAGCCGCCGGTGCCGCCTTTCTCGGGGAGATAGACGAATCTAACTTCCTCACGGTGGCGGTCTTGCGGGATGGCGATGTCGCGCTCCTCGATCAGGCGGCCGTCGCCTATCAACTGCACTTTCCCATGCTGGCCCTTGTAGCCGTCGAACTTCAGATCGGCCGCAATCCGCATGCGGTCGCCAAGGTGAATCGCGTCGGGCGAGCGCACGGCGAGCACCGCGGCATCGCGCGGCGGATCCGGGCTGCCGAGCGCGACAATGCCCAGCGGGGCGTCGAGGGCGCCGAAGCGGCGGGCGCTGTCCTCGACGCGCGACGGGCGGTTGTGGCGTCCGTCTGTTAGGAGAAGCGCGCCGGCGAGTTCGTCCGGCGGGATTTGTTCGAGCACGGAATCCAGCGCGGCGGCGATGTCGGTGGCCTGGTTCCAGCCGCTGACGGAGACATTGGCATCGGATTCCGGACTGCGGGCGAAATGGATCTCGCGCAAACGGACGTGCTCGCCGAGTTGTTTGAGAATCCCGGATTTGGCGAGCGCCTCGCGAACGATCGTGGCCCGCGAACTGGTGCTGCCCTCGTCGAACAGATCCATCGAGGCGGACTCGTCCCACAGCACGGCGACCTGGCGCTCGAGGCGGCGTTTCACGCTGCGAACAAAGGTGGGCTCGATGAGTATCCATGCCAACAGCCCGAGGGCGGTTAGGCGCAAGGCGACCAACTGCCGGGCGCGGCGCGGGCCGAGGGTGCCGGCCTCGTAGCGGTATAAGAACAGCAACAACTCGGCAGCCGCGGCAAGACCACAGGCGACAGCCGGGGGCGGCCAGCCGGGCGCGATGCGGAGGATGCCGCCGAGCAAGGCCAACAGGCCCCACAGCCCGGCGGCCACCACCACGCCCCGGACCAAATGCTGCCACCACACGCGCGGATTCATCGCCAGCCTCCTCTCTCCAACGGCACCGGCGAGGCATCGCCAAACTCGATGCGGACCTCGTCGCCGGCGCGCCGGGTGCGCGAAACCCAGCGGGCCAGCGCGGTTTCTAACAACAGCAGCAGCAGCGCGGCAGCGGCCACCAGGCGGGTGATCTCGCGGCCGAAACCGCGGCCGGAGAGCACCGCCAGCACGTCGGCGGTGGATTGCGGCAAAATCACATCACAGTGCTTCCGCAGTTGCGCGATGTCGGCGGGGGTCAGGCCGTCGAGGCGGCTTTCGGCGATTTCGCCGCGCACCACCACCGGCAGCGGGCCGGTGCCGGCGGCACCGGTGATCGCCTCGCGCTGCCCGGCGGGCAGCGTGACCTGATAGAGCCCGGGCACGGCCGGTCCGTCGATGCGGAGTTCGCGCCCGCGCCGGCCTAACAAAACTGCGGCCTTGCGGGTGCGGCCGGCCGGATCGACGGCCTCACCGCTCGGCGGATTCTTGTCGGCGGCGGGGAGCCAGGCGGTGGCGGGGATGATGTGGCGGATGCCGCCGGGAGGCGTCCAGAACAAGCGGGCACGGGGCGGATTGCCGCCTTGCTCGTAGAGGGCTTCGACCGCAACGGGTTTGCCCGCTTCAAGGTGCACGCGGGCGATTTGCGGCGCTTGATTCACCCGTTGATCCAACACCTCCTTGCCGGCGATCTTGACGGTGAGGTGCTCGTCAACCTCCGAATCCAACAGATAATCCCCGGAAATTTCCGGCAGCAGGGTGGCCAACCATTGCACGGCGAGGGTGTTGCCCGCCAGTTTGCGCTCGGGCGCGGTCTCGCCCCAGTTGAAATCGATCGTCGGGTCGATTCGTTCTAACAAAGGCCGCTCGCGGTTTGCGGCGCGGCGCGCATAGCGGGCGGCGAGTCCGCCCGATGAGCGGGGATCCAGTGCCACCGACGGGCTCCAGGCGGGGTCGAGGTTCCAATTGACGCCGCCGCCGGCGGCCCAGGCGACGAGTTCCTGCACCAGCGGGACGAAGGCGGCGCGGCCTGGCAGGTTGCCGGCGCGGGCGTCGAAAGCGCAGGTGGCGAGGACGCAACGGCCGCGGCCGTAGCCACGGGTGGCGAGAAACGGATCACCGTTGCCAAAGGCGGCGGCGAGCGTGCCGTTGTCCGGCGACAGGGTGGACTTGCGCCAGCGCCGGATCACCGCGCCGCCCAAATCGGAACGCCGTTCGTCACCCGCCCATGCCAGCGCGGCATGGCGGAAACTGTTAGCGTTAGGCGAGACCCCGGTTGCGGCGGCGGTTTCGACACCCAATGTTAGAGGCAGCAGTTTCCCATCCGGGCCGTCCCATGCATTGTAAAATGTTGGATCGGCGCGCGGTCCGGCCAGCACCACCAAACCACTGCCGGCGGCCGTGCGGTCGGCCACCGCCGCCGCGAGCGCGGCCGGCAGCCGCGCGACGTCGGCCAGCACCACCACCTCCGCACTGGCGAGGACTTCCGCCGTGACGTCGGGTGCGGCGACCACCACCGGGTCCATCAGGAAATCCTGGCCCGCCTGGCCACCGCGCAACAACGTGGCAACGGGGGCGAGCGCCAGCGCGGTGTGACCGGCCGCCCGCTCCAAAAAACCCCCGGCCGGATTGCCATCCACCAACACCACGCGCACCGCCTTGCGCACCGACACCACGCAGTCGGCACGGTCGTCGCCGGCGAGATCGTCGTGACCTGTCAGGCGGGCGGTGACCACGTGCGAGCCGGTGGTGGTGAAACGGTGACGGGTTTCAATTGTTTGGGTTTGGCCGGGAACGAGCAGGCCGAGCGGCTCAAGGGCGATTTGCTTGCCATCGATTTCTATCAGCAATTCGCCGGGCAGGACCGGTTGGTTGCCGGTGTTGACGATTTCACTGCGCAGCAGGCACTGGCGGTCGGTGCCGATCAGGTCGCGGGCGCTGGCGAGCGTGGCGATGCCGGCATTGCGCAGCGCCGGCGGTTGCGGAAAACCGCGCACCAGCAAGCGCGGTTTGGCGCGCAGTGCCTTCCATGCCGCCTCCAGCGCCTGCCACGCGCCGGCATTGTCAAAGCTCCAGCCGTGCCGCTGCAAATCGGTTAGGATGACGATGTCCTTGTTAGGTCGCTCGCCCTCCGCCAGCACCAGGGTGGCCATGCCTAGCGCCTCGTGGACGCGGAAGGTGCCGCCGACCGCATGCAGGCCGTCGAGTTGGGCGAGCACGTCGGCGCGGTGGGAGACCGGTGTGTTAGAGAGCGCCTGGGGCGAGGGTCCGCCGAGGATCACGGCAAACGAGGTGCCGCGCGGGGCGTCCTTGACGATGCGGCGGGCTTCTTCCAGCGCGTCGTCGAACACGGTGCGCGTGCCGGAACTGCGGGTCATCGAAGTGGAGGCGTCGATGATGAGGGCGACATCGTGGCGGCCGCCGCTTTCGAAACGGCGGAGGTTGAACCAGCGCTCCATCACGACCATGCCGGCCGCGAGGAAAATCAGCAGCAATGCGGCGGCACGCACCAGCAGGCGCTTGCGGAGGGTGCCGAGCACGAATGAGCCGCCGAACAAGCCGATTCCTAACAACACGGCCGGCAGCACCAGGGCCCACGGCGTGGTGCCGTCCGGCGGCACGAAGGGCCGGGCCACAGCCAGCGCGGCCAGCGCGAGAAGCAGGCAGCGCGCGGCCATGAGCAACAGATCCTCCCATTCCATGCGGCGGCGGCGTTCTGATAGAGAGTCCCGCAGGAAGCGCATCGCGCCCCAGGAGACCGGCTTGGCGGCCTGGCGGCGGATCAGGTGCAGGATCACCGGAATCGAGGCCCCGGTGAGCGCAAGCAGCAGCCATGGATTGAGGAACAGCATGTTCTAACGGCCTCGTTTGGCGTGCATGCGGCGGCCGAGGTAGCGCAGCAGGGTTTGGCGGAGCGAGTTGCGGGTGTTCACCGGGACGTGGTCGGCATGCAGGTTGCCGCAGGCCGCCTCGATCGCTCTAACGAAACTGGCGATGCTGTCAAGATAGGCAGCTCGCACGGCTTGCGGGTCGATTCGCAGGTTGGGGACGGTCTTTTCAAGATCGCGGAATTGTTGGTAGCCGGAAAACGGGAAACTCAGTTCCTCCTCGGCCATCACATGGAAAACGACCAACTCGTGTTGCCGGAAATCGAAGTGGTGCAACGCCTCGACAATCCGCGCCGGATCGTCGAACAAATCACTGATGAGAAACACCACGCCGCGTTTCGGAATCCGCTCGGCCACGTCGTGCAACACCGCGGCGGCATCGGTGTCGGCCCCGGCCGCGGTCCGGTCTAACACCTCGAGGATGCGCCGCACCTGGCTCGGCCGGCTCGCGGCGCGGATGAAGTGGAGCGGCTTGCGATCAAAGGTGACCAAGCCGGCGGCGTCGCCCTGTTTGATGAACAGATAGGCCAGCGCGGCGGCGAGGTATTTCGCGTAGGCCAGCTTCGACAGGGGCTTGCCGTCAAGCGTGGCGGCCTTGGCGCCGGTGTAGGCCATCGACCCGCTTACGTCCACCGCAAGGGTCGCCCGCAGGTTGGTTTCCTCGATGTACTGGCGGACCACGTTGCGGTCGCTGCGTGCCATCACCCGCCAGTCCAAGGTGCGCGGGTCATCGCCGGGCGCATACGGCCGGTGTTCGGCAAACTCCACGGAGATGCCCTTGTCCGGACTGGTGTGCTTGCCTGTTAGAGTGCCCTGCATGCGCCGCCGCGCCAGCCATTCGAGCCGGCGCATCACCCCCATCGTTTCCTCGGGCAGGAGCCGCATGCATTCCGGGAGGTGCAATTGAGATGTCATTGAAGAGAAAAATCCTAAATCCTAAATCGTAAATTCTAAATTCTAAATTCTAAACGAAGATGAGAGCGTGCACGGTGCCTGGCTTCTTCTTTTGCCTTTCTCTCCGTTTAGAATTTCGTGCTTAGACCTCTCTTCTTCTCTTCGTTTAGAATTTAGGATTTAGGATTTCGTGCTTAGACCTTGAGGTCCTCGCGGGGCGCCAGTTTGGTTAGAAGCCGGCGGATGATTTCATCGCTGGTCACCCCCGCCGCCTCGGCATTGAAGGTGGTCAGCACCCGGTGGCGCAGCACCGGCGCGGCCACGGCGACCACGTCGCGGGTGGTGGCATGGAAGCGGCCGCGCAACACGGCGTGGGCCTTGGCGGCGGCGATCAGGCCGATGCCGGCCCGCGGTCCGGCGCCCCAGGCGACCATGTCGCGAACGAAATCCGCGGCGCCCTTTTCCTTCGGGCGGGTGCCACGGGCGATGGCGGCGGCGAAGTCGATCACATGATCGCCCACCGGCACGCGTCGCACAATGTCCTGCAATTGCAGGATGTCCTCGGCGCTCATCATCGGCGACACGCTGGCCGAGGACGGCCCGGTGACCCGCCGGATGATTTCGCGTTCCTCCCCCTCGCTGGGGTAATCGACGATGATGTTGAATAGGAAGCGGTCGAGCTGGGCCTCGGGGAGCGGATAGGTGCCTTCCTGTTCGATCGGGTTCTGGGTGGCCAGCACGAAAAACGGCACCGGCAGGTGCATCGTGCGTTCGCCCACCGTCACGTGCCGCTCCTGCATCGCCTCTAACAGGGCGGCCTGCGTCTTGGGCGGCGTGCGGTTGATTTCATCGGCCAGCAGCATGTTGGCAAACACCGGGCCCTGCACGAAACGGAACCCGCGGCGGCCGGTTTCCGGGTCCACTTCCAACACGTCGGTGCCGGTGATGTCGGCCGGCATCAGGTCCGGTGTGAACTGAATCCGCCGGAAACTCAGGTCCAGCGCCTGCGCCAAGGTCGAGACCAGCAAGGTTTTGGCCAAACCCGGAACCCCGACCAACAACGCGTGACCGCGGCAAAACACCGCCATCAGGACTTGTTCGATAACCGCCTCCTGGCCGACGATCACCCGTCCTATCTCCTCCTTCATTTTGCCATACACCGCATGGAGTCGCTCGACCGTCGCCTTGTCATCGTGAATCATGATGGCTTGAAATTACGGGGATTCGCGAAGGGTCTTTCATGCATTTGGGCGGGACACCCAAGACCAGGCAATCGCTTTTGATCCCCATGTGTTCCAAAACCGCTCCTGCCCCTGCGCAAGCCGAACCAATTTCGAGCCTCTTGCACGTTGCCGGTTTTCAGCAGGTGCGGCTATATTATTTCGGAGTGGGGGGCGTGGCCGGTTCGGGCTGCAGGTCCTCCGCGCTCAATTCACGCCGCTTGCCGGCGGGATCGACCAGATTGATGGCGGGACCGTTCTTGCCACAGAAGCTCAAGCGCAGCGGGTGGGCGCCCGCGCCAAGGACGACGACGCCCTTCTCGCTCTTCCCGCCGTCCAACACGAGATGGTTGTCGAGGTACAGTTCCCCCGCCCCGCTGAACTCATACTGGCCCGCCTGCTTCACGTGCAAGGTCGCCTCCGCAATCAAACCATAAGGAGTCCAGCCGAAATTGGGCAGGAAAAACCCCGCCAGATCCTGGACCTTGTAGGTGGGTTGCTGGCCGCTGTATATGACCTTTAACGGTGTTAGGTCCGCGGGCAACTGCTTCATCTCCTTGGGCACCTCATATAAGATGATTTTCACACTGCGGGGAGCCGCGGCATCGGCATTGTACTGATAGCGCGCGGCCTTGGTGAAGCCCACCGGTTGGCTGCCACTGTACGCGCGGACCTTGAGCCAGGTTTCCTCATTGGCCTTCGGATTCTTGGGCGCGATCCTGATCGGCTCCTGATAGACCGGCGACGCGGCGGTGGGTTCACTGTTGTCCAGCGTGTAATGGATTGCTTGGCCGGGCAGGGGCGCGAGCGGGGTCAGCCGCAGCGTGACCGCGCGGTCATAGAGCGAGAAGCCGCCGCGTTCATGGACGAAGCGCTCCATGTCCTCGATGGGCGCGCCTTCCAACCGGGCCAGGCCCTCGGCCTGGATCGCGACGGGCAGGATGAGTTTCTCCAGGATCTCATCCGTCGCCTTGAAGCGCCGGGCGAAATCGGCGAAGGTCCGTTGGTTGTCGGGGTTATAGACCATCTCGTTGCGCGGGACGGCTTTGTTGCGCAGCTTGCGGATGATCTCCCGGCCGGGGCATTCCCACAGCACCATTTCCGCGCCGAGCACCGCGTTGGTTCGCGCCAGTTGGGAGGGCGCGCCATACTCCTGGCCCACCTGCCAGATGTTCCACTCATAGTTTTTCCGCATGCTGCTGCTAGCCTGGGGCCACCACGGCACATTGATGATCTTGAAACCCGCGTTGATCAACCCCTGATGGCTGCCACCCCAGGCCATCACGACGATGTCGCGGTCAAAGGGCGCGCCCCCGGGGTCAAAGCCTTCCCAGACGATGGTCTTCTTGCCGTGCTTCTTCACCATGGCGTTGAGCTTGTTAAGGAAGTAGGCATAGACTTGGGTGGTGTTGTAACCCTTTCGGGCCATATAGGCCTTGCCTTCCTCGGAGGCGGCCCAGTTGTTCCAGTAGGCCTCGTCGCCACCCAGATGGATATAGGGGGAGGATTTGAACACCTCCGCGAGGTCGCCGATGAGTTTCTCGAAGGCCGGATAGATGCCATCCTCGTTGGCCATGTTGATCATGCCGCTGATGCTGGTGAACTTGCCCGTTTTGGGATCCTTCATGCCGAAGATCTCCTCCATGCCCCGCTGCAAGCCATAGCTATGGCCGGAAGCTTCGATCTCGGGCACGACCGTCACGCCGCGATCATCGGCGAACTTCACGAATGCCAGCAACTCGTTCAAGTCATAAGGGGCGGGACCGGAATCGCCGCCGTTCCACCCCGAGTTTTTGCCTAACACAGGAAAACTCTTGGAGGGGAACAACCACGCCGGATCATCCGAGAGGTGGAGATGCAGGAAGCGAATCTTGTAGAGCCGGCACATGACGACCACCTGCCGGAGATGATCTAACGAATTATACCGCCGCGCCACGTCCACCATCGTGCCGCCATATGCCGACTGCGGCTCATCGTCGACCCTCATCACCGGCAGCAGGAGTTGCGTGCCGTGCGGCGTGATGGCCTGGAGCAGAGTGGCGGTGCCCAGCGCGACGGCGGTGTAATTGGCGCCCCGGACGCTCACGCCGCCCTTGGTGATCTCGACGACCTGCGCTTCGCCCTTGAGGGAAGTGTCGCAGGACAGCGTGATGTCGCCCTTGCCGCCTTTGCCGGTCGCGGCGGCCAGGCGCACGCCGGTGGTTTGGTAAATCTCATCCCCGAGAATTGCCGCCAGCCCGGCTAACGAGTCGCCATCGGCGATGATGCGGGCGGTGGCCGTTAGGGTGAGATGCCCTTCGCCGAGATTCAGGCTTTTGGGCCAGGGGATGAGGCATGGGCCGCTGCCGTCCGGCGGCGCTTCCGCTCGAGCCGGCCACGAAGTCAAGAGCATCAGGACCAGTGCCGCCAGGGCCTGATAGGGAAGAGCGTTGCGGGATGAAAATCCTGTCATTTGTTCGCGGGGTTGTGGTTGGGCAATGTGGAGACGCCGCCCGGCGGCCGGTTCTTTCACGGCGACGATGTCAGGTTTCGGCACGCGAGGGTGGGCCTCTTACGTTCTCACGGTTTGGCGGGCTTCGCCTCGCGGTAGTCGTGAAAGGCAATCACGCGGGGACTGTAACCGGCCGGATCGGCATTGATGAAGACCACGCTGCGGCTGCGCGAGAGTGATGATCAAGGCAAAACCACGGTTCGGACAAGCCGGGATGGACCTAAAGTGCCGACTTGGAGTTCTCATGGGTCAGTGAAAATCCGCCTTTCCGGGACCACAGTCGGGCGGCACCCTCATCTGGCGGCGGGATAAACCGCGAGGTGCAGCGCCGAGGGGGCGAAGGGTTCGAGCCGCAGCGTGTTGCTGCCGGACTTGAGAAAACGACTGATGTCGAGCCGTAGCGGCTCGCCGATGAAACCGCCGGCGGCACGACCGTTGACCGTCACCCGCGCGGCGGCCTCCGGCGCGAGGGCGACGGCCTCCAGATAGACACGCTGCTTCGTTAGATCGAGCGTGGCGGGCAGCTCGCACACCCCATCGTAAGGCGCGGCCTTAACCGGGCTGGCGGTGAAGGGTTGTTTGCCGGCCACCGGGGTTGGCACCGCCACCTCGGGCGATGCAACGCGGGTGATGGGGATGGTCGCCGTGAGCGGGGTGTCGGACTCCAGGCGCGCGGGCGGCTTGTTAGAACCGGCTCCGAACACCAGCAACACGCTTTCCAGCGGGGCGAGGGACAGGTCGATGGCAACCGTATCGGGCGCGAGGCGGTGGCTGCGAGGAGTGGTGATCTCATTGCGCATCGGGTCCCAACATTGCGGCTCGCCTTTCGCAGTGACGCGGAAACTGAAGGCGCGCGCCGCGCCGCTATGGTTCTGGTTGGCGACAAAGAACACGTCGCAGCCGTCCTTGACGCGGTGCAGGACGTGAAGCCAATGGTCGGTCTTGCCCGCGGTAACCTCGAGGGTGGGATGGATGCCCGCGTCGCCGGCCAGCACCTGCTGCAATTGCTCCGCTGTGGGCTTCTCCGGTAGCAGATAGGAACGGCCGCCGGCGGCGTTGGTCTTGCACCGCCCGAGGCCGGCGGCCGGCGTGCCCCAGATAGCCTCGCGCAGGGCGGTGATGTCGGCGGCGGTTTTGCCGGGGGTGGCGGACTGAATGGGCAGGAACCCGTGGGCGAGGACGACCCCGCCCTGCTCGAAGAACGCCTGCGCCTTGGCCAGGGTGGCGTATGGGATCACCTCCACCGGCGGCACGACAAGCACCTGATAGGACTCGGCGCGCAGTTGCAGGTTCTTGCCCGCAAGCCGCATGTCGTTCTCGAACACCTCATAGGGCAGCCAGTCGCAATCGTAGAGCGAGTCCTGCAGGCTCTCGCTGATTTGATCGAGCGGGACACGCTTGCCGACCTGCCCGCTCTGGCCTGGCGAGAGCAGTGCCACGGGGGCAACGTGGCGGCCGCCGCTGAGCATCAGGCTGAGGCGGCTGGTGTAATCGGCGAACACCCGATAGAGCGGGAAGCGCGGCTCGAAGCCGCCGTTGTAGAAATACGGCGGGCAATCGCTGTCGTAGGGCGCGCGCGGATTGAACGAGTGGGGAATGAGGAAATTCACCCCGCTAACCTGCATGTGATCGGCCCACCACTTCATTTCCGGATAGGTGAGGTCCTGGCCGCGCGCGCCGAAAATCTCGCACATGGCCAGATCGTCGCGCTTGCCATAGGCGTGGCTGATGGAACTGCCGAGCTTGGGCGTCTGCCAGCAGGGGGCGTCGCCCGCCGCCCGCTGGCCCATCTTGAACTGTGAGAAGACGGCGTCAATGCCGCCCATGTTGCTGTATTTCTGCACCCGCATCAGGTCCCCGGCGCAAAAGTCATCCAGCAGATACATGTCGGCGTGCTCCATGAAATGGCCGATGGAACGCACGCCGTGATCCTCGCACCAGCGGGAAATGCCGCCATACATGGTGCGGCCCCAGGTTTCGGCACGCGCCTCCAAATATTGATAGCGCGCGGCCACCTGGGCCTCCCCGGAGAGCTGGAACTTATAGGCGACGTAGGCCGCTTTCCAGTCCACCCCGAGTTCCGCCAGCACCTTGTTCAACTCCGTGCCCCAGTCGCCGCGGGTTTCCGGCTCATCATAGAAAAAGCCGACGATGGTCCGGCCGAAGTCCGCCTTGAAGTGGTCGTAGTGGGGTTGATAGACCGTCTGCAGCAACCAGTCCACGCAATCCTTGCTGGCGCCGTCCACACTCAACTGCACTCCCCCGCCCTGGCCCAGGCCCGGCGCCTGCACATGGGTGAACTTCATGATCTTCCAGCGACCCTCCGGCACCGGCCAGGTGAGTTTGCCGGCCTGAATGAAAGGTGCCAGATCCAGCAGGCTGGCGGCGTCGATGGCGCCATCGGCGGCCAGCCGTCCCGCCACCGTGGCGATGTAGCGCTCACCGGCATAGCCATCGGCTTCCAACTGTTTTGGTCCCGCCACTTCCACCGCCGCGCCCTCCAGCCGCTTGGCCGCATAGCGCGGCGGGACCTTGCCGCCAACGCCCTGGCTGGGCCACCATTTCTCGTCGAAGATCCACAGCTTGAGGTCGTGCTTTTTGGCGGCCTCCAAGCAAATGCCGACGTCGCGAAACCAGTTAGGTCCGAGCCAGTCGCTGTGCGGGCGCGACTCGGTGGTGAGGCAGCCGTTGCCGCCCTCGGCAACCTTGTCCAGCTCCGTCTCCAACTGCTCCTGGGTCTCGTCGCCGTGCAGCCAAAACAGCGGGCCGACATGGCGCCGCGCATCTAACGGCAGCTCGCTGAAATCGCGGGCGAGCCGCCCGGCCGCTGTGACGCCGACCGGCTCGGCGGCGGCGGCGGAGTCGGCATGCAGCGGAGTGAGCAACAGGGCGGGAAGAAGCATGAGGAGCGGATGTTTCATGGCTGGATTCACTTGGTGAGACTGACGCGGCGGCTGCCGACGGATTGGATACTCGCCATCCCGCGGGTATGTTTCTCCCTAAATGGCGAAAATGACATTGGTTAGACTCGCGATTGCGGGCAAGCGTGAAAGTTTCCAAACCGGGAGAAGTATAGGACCCAAATGAAACAAACCCTTGCTCTGGCGACATTGTGCCTGGTCTCGGCGGCGGGCCTGTCCCGTTTGGCCGCCGTCGATCTCTATGACCGCGACTCGCCCTTCAACGGCGGCATGAAAGTGGCGGCGACGCCCGGCGGCATCGATCCGGCCGATACCCATCCCGGCCTCAACCTCATCCCCTGGCCCAAGACGCTCGAGGTGAAACCAGGACAAATGAGCCTCACCGCCGCCAGTCGCATCGTCGCCGGTGACGCCAGCCTCAAGGGCTTGGCCGACATCCTCGCCGGGGAAATCAACCTGCTTACGGGCCTCAAACCGGCGGTCGCCGGCGGCCCGGCCCGCGCCGGGGACATCGTCCTCACCCTCGACAAGTCGATCAAAGCCGGCGAGCCCATCCTGGTCGCCCGCCCGCCGGATGTGGTGCGCACCACCGACGGCGCCCACTTCCTCACCATCGGCGAACAAGCCGTGGTGGCCGGCTTCGACTACCGCGCGGTGGCCGAAGGCAGCGCGACCCTCTTGCAAGCCATCGGTCAGGCCGACGGCAAGGTGACTTTGCCCAAGCTCGTCATCAAGGATTGGCCGCACGCGGATTATTGCGGCCTGATGATCGATTGCGGCCGCCAGAGCAACCCCGCCGAAGCGCTCAAGAAAGTCGTCGAGGCCTGCCGCATGTATAAGGTGCGCTACCTCCAGTTGCATCTAACCGACGATCAGGGTTGGTGTTTCCCGTCCACCAAGTATCCGCAGTTGGGCTCCAAGCCCCAAGGCCCGACACTTTATACCATGGCCGAACTCAAGGACCTGGTCGCCTACGCCGACGCACGCGGCATCGCCATCGTCCCCGAGTTGGAAATGCCCGGCCACAGTGGTGCCGCCCTGAATTGCCTGCCGGAAATCTTTGACGCCATCAATCCCGAGACCAAACAACCCATCCACCTGGGTTGCATGAACATGGCCAACGAGGACATCTACCCCGCACTGGACACCATCATCGGCGAAATGTGCGACGTGTTCAAGTCCTCCCCCTACTTCCATATCGGCACCGACGAAGCCTCCATGGGACGCCTCCCGCTCCACAGCGGCTACAAGGCGTTCATGGAAAAACACAGCCTCAAGAACGACGGCGAGCTGGGCAACTTTTTCATCGCCAGCGTCAATGAGATGATCAAGAAACACGGCAAGAAAACCGTCAAATGGGAGGGCATGGGCACCGGTGCCGCCAAAGACATGATCGTCATGCCGTGGATTCTGCGCAGCAACGCGGCACGCGGGTTGATCGATCAGGGGTACACCACCATCACCACCCCGTGGGACCTGGAAATGCCCTGGCCGCAGTGGAGCATGTATGAGTGCAACAACAGCAAACTCAAAAAGGGCGATGCGGTCATCGGCGCCACCGCCCTGGCCTGGGAGATGGCGGCCCCCGGCAACATCGTTAGAGCCCGCGCCGTCGCGGGCCGCCAGGAACGCACCTGGGGCCCGGACAACAGCGTGACCGAAGCCGGTTTTCTCGCCCGCTACCAAGCGCTCGACGCCGCCGTGGGCCGCCTCCTCGGCCTGCCGCCCCAACCCGTGACCGACGCGACCTTCACCACCACCGCCGGCACCCGCGACCTGCTGCTGCCGTTGTTTGTTTTCGACGGCAACGAGGCGACTTTCTATCAATCTGCCGGCGTGCCCAAGGCCGGCGACTCGTTCACCGCCACGCTGGCCAAGCCCGCGCTGGTCTATGCCATCGAGGTTCTAACTGGCAGCAATGGCAAGGGCCTGATGGATGGCGCGGAACTGCAGGCCTCGGCCGACGGCAGTATCTTTGTCACCGTCGCCAAGCTGACCAATGGAACCGCCAAAGCGGTCCTGAAAGATAACGCCATCAAGTCCCTGCGCCTGCTGTGCGCCTCGCCCCAGCGCGATCCGATGGTCATCCGTGAAATCAAATTGCAGTTGCTGGTCGAACTCAGCGGCAGCGTCGAAAATCCCGGTAAAACCGTCGGCGCGGGCAACGTCGGCGTGCTCAAGGGTGATGCCGGTTTCCGCGGATCTAACAATTCATGCCTCAATCCCATCACCAACAAGGGCTTCACCCTCACGTTCGATAGCAATGGAGGAAACGCCGGCGCCTATAACGGGCCCATCTCCGGCACCGGCACGGTGCGGATCGTCCAGGGCGATGTGGCAGGCAAGTTCCGCGACACGCCGATGGTGCTGGGCGGCACCCAGCCGAACACCATGAATGGCGCCTGGCAGGTCAAGTCCGGCCGCCTGACGCTGGCCAAGGAGGCGGGGGTGGATGCCATCGGCGGCACCATCGTCGTCGGCGGCCAGGGTGACAACGATTGCCTGTGCTGGACCAACAGCGACCAGATCAACGACACGGCCACAGTCGAACTGTTGGATTCGTCCAAAGGCGGCGCCACCCTCAACCTCAATGGCTGCAGCGAGAAATTCGCCAGCCTCAAGATGGCCCCGCACACGAAGATCCTAACCGACGGGGAGAAGGGTGGCGGCGTTCTAACCGTTGGCACCCTGGCCATCGGCGGCAAGAGCGCTCCCAACGGCGTGTACACCTCGGCCGCCCCCTGGATCGCGGGCACCGGCTTCGTGGTTGTGGGCGACGTGAAATGGATCAACGCCGCCGGCGTGATCGACAACGCCAACACCACCATCGGTGCTAACAATATCGCCGTGCTCACCGCCGCGACGACTTTCGGCCCGGCCACCGGCAACTGCGCCATCCCGGTCAGGACCGGCGAGTTCGGCCTGACGCTTTGCGCGACCGGCGACAAGCCCACCCTCTACAGCGGCTTCATCATGGGCAACGGCAGCGTGACCTTCACGGCGACCGCCAGCGACTCGGCCACCGCACGCCAGCCCTTGGAAATCACCGGCCCCGCGCCCAGTTCGTATAAGGGTCCGACTGTTCTAACACGCGGCGTGTTGAAGCTCAACAAGCCCGCGGGTGTGATCGCCATCCCCGGCAACCTGATGGTGGGCGGCGCCGCGGGCGACACCGTGATCCTGGCCAACGACGGCCAGATCGTGCCCACCGCCACCGTCACGCTTAACGGCAAAACCCAACCGTGTTCGCTGGACCTCGCCGGCCACAAAGTCGTGCTGGCCAAGCTGCTGCTCGATGGCAGAGCCAAAATCCTCACCGGCCCCGGCGGACAGTTGACCGCCAAGCAGATCATGGTGGACGGCAGGAATATCGCCGCCGGCAGCCACAAGGCCCCGCAGCCGTGGTTGGAAGGCGCCGGCAGCGTGACCATCGATCCGCGCGTGGACGTCAAGGGCGAGATCCTATGCCCTAACAAAGAGATCGGCGCCGACAACATCGCCAACCTGACCGCCGACACCATGTTCGGATGGCTGACGGGGACCTGCAATATCGACGTGGCCACCAATGGCCACACGATCACCCTCGATAGCGGTGCGGGCAACGAGTATCATTATACCGGTGTCATTTCCGGCACCGGCAACGTGGCGTTGCTGATGGCTCCATCCAGCAGCCACCTCAAGGATAGTCCGCTGCATCTGGCCGGCGACAAACCTAACACCACCACCGGCAAATTCATGGTTAGACAGGGCCGCGTGCAAATGGAGAAACCCGACGGCGTGGACGCCATCAGCGGCGACGTGGCCGTCGGCGGCCAGGGTTTCAATGACTGCCTGGCGTGGCTCAACAGCAACCAGATCAAGGACAGCGCCACCATCACCCTGCTCAATGCCGGCAACAGCGGCGCCGCCTACCTGAACCTCAACGGGTGCAACGAAACCGTCGCCGCCCTGGTGATGGCCGCCAATACCATGGTCAAGACCGACAGCGCCGAAGGCAAGAGCGGTGTGTTGACCGTAAAGTCGCTCACGGTCAACGACGTCAGGAAGCCGGCCGGCACCTATACCGCCGCCACGGAGAAGTGGCTGGAAGGCAAGGGCAAGGTCGTCGTCACGCCGTGAGACCGCCCCGAGGACGAGTCAGACGCGTCCAATATCCATCACAATTTTCCTTCAACCCATGCCCTCCCAACCACACCATGAATCGTTATCTGGGACTACCGGCCCTGCTGCTGACTTTGCTGGTGTTCACCACCGGTGGTACCCGCATGTTAGCCGGGGATGATCATCCGCTGGACCGCTGCAACGTGGTCTGGGACTCTCCCAGCAACAACTCCGCCGGGTCCATGCCAATCGGTAATGGCGACCTTGGCCTCAACCTCTGGGTGGAGGAAAACGGCGATCTGCTTCTGCTCCTCAGCAAGACCGACGCCTGGAGCGACGTCGGACGCTTGTTGAAGTTAGGGTTGGTCCGTGTGCGGCTAAATCCGCCGCTGGTGAAAGGGGGCACGCCTTTCCGTCAGGAGTTGCAGCTTCGCCAGGGGCAGATCGAGGTGCGCAGCGGTGCCGAGGGCGTGCAAACCGTGTTGCGGATCTGGGTTGATGCCAACCGGCCGGTGATTCATGTCGAGGGCGAATCCCAGCAGGACTTTCAGCCTCAGGTCGAGTTGATCTTGTGGCGCACCAAGGATCACGACCTGAAGGATGTTCTTTGGCATTCTGGGGGCCTAACGACGACTGGATCCCCGATCAGTGTCACGGCTCGGTCTCGATGCTCGCGCTGCAATCGATGCTCCTGCAATGCGATGGCAGGAATATTTACCTGTTGCCGGCCTGGCCCATGGACTGGGATGTCGATTTCAAGCTGCACGCCGCCTATCAGACCACCGTCCAGGGCAAAGTTCGCGACGGCAAACTCGTGGATCTGATCGTCATCCCCGCAACGCGAAGGAGCGACATCATCATCGAAAACCGGCAGCCATGATGAATATGAATTCCAGAAGCAGGGTCGCGCATGGAGTTCTGTTAGCAACCGTCATTCTCGTCACCACACCCGTCGCCGGCGCTGCGGATTTTTATGTGTCACCCGGCGGGAGCGACGCCAACCCCGGCACTCAGGACCAGCCTCTCAGGTCCTTGGCGGGGGCACGCGACGCGGTGCGAGCCGCGCGGGCCAAGGCGCCCGGCAATATCACCGTGTGGTTCGCGGGTGGCATCTATCCTGTCCACGAAACCGTGGTGTTCGGCGTGGACGACTCCGCCGCGCGAGGTGCCACAACCACCTATGCGGCCCTACCCGGCCAGCGGCCCGTCTTGTCCGGTGGCGTGAGGATTGGAGCTTGGCAAAAGTGCGGCGAAGAACTCCCGGGACTACCGGTTCAGGCACGGGGGCACGTATGCGTCGCCACCCTGCCGCCGGCAACCAAACGCTTCGATAGTCTGTTCCAAGGCCTTGCCCGCCTGCCCCGCGCGCAGGCACCTGCCTTCACCCCGCCACAACGCGCGGACGCCAATCCCGCTCCCGATCGCGCCTTCTACGAAATCATGTTTCCGCCCGGTGCCATCAGGAATTTCCGCAACCTGTGCGACACGGAACTGTCCGTCATCACCTCCGCCCCGTGGACGATGAACGTGCTGCCACTGGAGTCGGTTGACGAGGCTCGGCTCTGCGCCCGCGTTGGTGTTAGATCCTCCTATCCCCTCACCCGCCCGATGTTTGGCAAATTTGCCAGCGGCAGTGTGTTGGTGGAAAACGTGTTCGAGGGCCTCAGCGCCCCCGGTCGGTGGGTGCGCGACAGCCAGGCGGGCAAACTCTACTTGTGGCCCGCCCCGGAGGCTCCGCCCGGATCACCCGACGGCACTCCGGGCGGCGATGTGATCGCACCACAAGTCACCGAGTTGGTGCGCGTCGAAGGTCACATCGACTACGATGGCCCTAACGACACTCCCGTGACCGGGTTGGTCTTCCGCGGCCTGACATTCGCCCACAGTGATCGCTTCGCCTACCCTGCCGATCATCAGGGGCGGGGGCTGCAGCACGACTGGGAACTGTTCGACGCACCGAGCGCGATGGTGCGCTTGCGCGGCGCCGAACACTGCGGAATCGAGGCCTGCCACTTCACGGCCTCGGCGGCCACCGCGATCCGGATGGACTTGCACTGCCAGCATAACTTCGTCCGTTCCACACTGATAGAACACGTCGGCGGGGCGGGCGTGCTGTTAGCCGGCTATGGCCCCGGCACCAAGAATGTCAACCGCTTCAACGAGGTCCGCGACAACCATATCCATCATGTGGGCGAGAGCCTCTGGCATAGTGCGGCGGTGTTCGTCTGGCAGAGCGGCGACAACCGCATCTCCAACAACCTCATCCACAACGTTCCTTACACGGCCATTGTTGTCAGCGGGCGCATCCGCTGCGAGCGCGGCGGCACCGGCGAGTGCTCCAAAACCGTGCGCTGGAACGAGCTTGACGCCCTCTTCGGCCGGGAGACCGATATCGCCAGTCTGCCATGGGCGCGGCGCGAACCGCTGCTACACGCCCGCAACAACCTCATCCTGCAAAACGAGATCCGCGATGTGATGGAGGTGCTCGAAGACGGTGACGGCATCTATGTCTCCGGCGCGGGCAAGGACAACGTCATCCGGCAAAATTATATCCACCACTGCCTCAGCGTCCACATGGCCGAGGGGATCCGCTGCGACGACGACCAGCACGACACCGAGATTGACGGCAATATCATTTTCCGCATCGGCGGTCTTGCCACTGGCATCGCCATCAAGGGCGTCACCCGGGTCACTAACAACATCATCGCCTGTCCGGCCAACCCGCCGCTCTGCGGCCTGCTCTCGCTGGAGCATGTGCCCATCGCCGGCTCGGTGATTCAGCGCAACATTTTCCTGGTGACCCGCGTGGACGACAAGGCCCTGCGCCAGGGCCGGACGATCTACGACACCATGGCGTGGCTCAAGGACACGCGGGCCGATAGCAACCTCTACCACAACACGGCCGACCCCGGGTGGGGACAACGCCATCTTGACGCCGAGCAGAGCAACGGCATCGAGGGTGCCAGCGTGAGCGCCGATCCATTGTTTTTCGATATCGAGCATGGCGACTTCCGGCTCAAGCCGGCCTCGCCCGCGCTCAAACTCGGATTCGTGCCGATCGACATGAACCTGATAGGCCTCCACCACAAGGTCGGCCCGCCGGCACTGGAACCGTAGGACCAATACTTCTTTCTCCCCTCGGGCGGCCGACGCTCATCGATGCCCTCGCTCTCCGGTCCGGCCGCTGGCTCGCTCAACGGCCATCAGCTCCTGAATCAATTGAAGAATATTCTCGAACACGAGGATCAACCGCCCGCAGGCGTGCCGGTCACGGCGTGCTGGGAAGCCAAAGCGCAAACGCCTTGGTACTTTGCAGCCGCCTGGCGAAATTCCAATTACCTCAAACGCCCGGAAAGCCGCCGGATCGGGGAATCATTTTGCCGGATCAGGGAATCATTTGGTGTTGCGGCCGGGGAGAGGGAGGGGCTGTATCGGATGCGCAGATAAGCAAGAATCCTAACAAAAACAAATGACATCATGAAATCAGCATCAATGAAGGCAACCCGTCACCGGTTTTGCACCCGGCTCCTCTTCACCAGCCTAACCGCGCTGGTGTGTGTCAGTT
>Ga0073936_10004386_pt1 | contig 19591 bp, 21 predicted proteins | sample AliMusrvi5mmetaG_FD_87041 | JGI IMG/M metagenome (GOLD analysis project Ga0073936, IMG submission 87041) | Freshwater lake bacterial and archeal communities from Alinen Mustajarvi, Finland, to study Microbial Dark Matter (Phase II) - Alinen... | ecosystem: Environmental > Aquatic > Freshwater >... | reverse complement strand
TTTCAGCAATTCCGCCGATGGAATTCCCCGTTCAAGCAATTTGAAGGTTGTGTATCCCATCGCCTCATAAACGGCGAGGTCTTCCGGTCGGATCCATGACGCTTTGATGAACTGCGACGGATCTGCAAGACGCAACCGTGAACAACGCAGCAGGCAATAGTCGATGAAAAGCGTACCCGTGTCGTCCGACCCATGGGCGAAACCATTCTGGTGGTAGACTTGCATCGGGCAATTCGGAAGACAGACGTGATTCGCGATCAGTTGCAAACCACAACGGACCGCTTGCCGGATTGCTGCCAGGCGGGGAAAATCACGATTGATCGAGAAACTCTCCAGCGTGATGACATCCGCCCCGAGCTCCTCCCAAAACCGTGCGCGCCGGGGTGTATCCACCTGGGCATATATCCCGATCCTCACCTTGAACTCGGGGAAGCGATGCTTGACCAATTCCAGAAGGAAAGGCGTGGATACGGTGACCCGGCGTACACCCCAATCGCGCAGCTTTTCCAGCAGGGCCGTCACGCGTTTCTGCCAGGGGCGTGTCCATTCGTGGTTTCCGAAACAGGCGCCATTGAGGAGATAATTAAAGGCGATGCCATGCTGGTTAAGCAGATCGATATACCGGCGCAGCCCGTCTTCACGGAGCGGTGTCGACTGATAACGGGGACGTCCGCCGCTGACCCCATCTGCGGGCAACTTGCCCTAAACTTCATCCACCGGGTATTTGGCGAGGGCTGGGATCAACTCCAAATCATAATTCGCCGCCAAAGAAAAAGATACCGTCCGTGGTTTGACAAAAACGGCACTTGTCATATCCATTGGCATGCCGTTCCTTTTACAGCCGTTTTCCAGACATGACAAGTGCAACCGCAGTGTGTCCACGCCAGGTATTTTTGCCGACTTTGCGGAAGTGACAGTCGTAGATGGCCTCTTTTGCTGGGATTGGATGCAAAGAACTTGATCGCATCGACCGGTTTGTGAATGACCGCCCCCTCAAATGCTTGGGATGGATGACGCCCAGGGAGAAGATGACGCTCTTCATGGTATCGGCTCCGTAATCGGGGCGACGGAACATCTCCACCTGCTTGGGGCGCGGGCTTGGCCTTGCCCTCCGGGCACCCCTTCGGGGCCGGCCAAACCCGCGCCCCAAGCAGGTGGCTGCCCGCATAGCTCCGTTTCCCTTGTTTTTCGACGCTCAGCTAGGCTTTTTCAAGGATCCCGGGCGTGAGTGCGAAGGGCGCGGCAGCCTTGACGCGCCGGGGCTTTTGCAAAGGTCTGTTGGTCTGTCTCTGCTGGACCTTAATTAAGATTTGGAGGGCATGACCATGGCTTTTGATTGGTGGATAACGCATAGTCTGGACAAGGTATTTCCTGAATCTGAACGGCCACTGGATCCGCCGGTTGTCAAGGTAGGTTTATTGGGGGCGCATCTGCACCCCATACCCGGGGTGACTACAAATTCATATTGCCGGTTCATAATTACATTGCCTTCAGTGCGGAATATGGCTATTCTATACACGTAAATCAATGAGAATAGTCGTATGAGTTACATTCCAAGATGGTTGGATAAGGAAATACTGTCGTTCATTAATGAGCCGCAGGCCAATAAAAGCGTTTTGTTGGTTGAAGGTGCCCGTCAGGTTGGTAAGTCGTTCCTGATGGAGCAGGCACTTCGGAAATCCTCAAAAAAGTTTTTTTCGCTAAACCTTGAGAAGGAAACCCGTTTGCGCTCTTTGATAGATGCGTGCGAGGAGTTCAGAGATTTCGAGCAACTTCTGCGGGACCGAATAGGCTTTGATTCTGGTGCGGATCATGTGCTTTTCTTCGATGAGGCACAGGAAAGCCGCAAGTTGGGGCAGTTTGTTCGTTACATGAAGGAGGACTGGTCCGGTGCGACTGTGATTCTCTCCGGCTCGACGCTATCGCGTCTGTTCAGGGAAGGGACTCACTATCCGGTGGGGCGCGTAAAACGTCTATTGTTAGGGCCTTTTTCGTTTTCCGAGTTTCTTGTTGCCGCCGGGCACCCCCATCTTGCGCAATCGATATTGATTGAGGATCCGGCCATTGGCACAACGCGACATGAGCATTTGTTGACCTTGTACGACCAGTTTTTGCTAACCGGCGGTCTCCCGGCCGCAGTGTTGGCGCATACAGGAAATCAGGATACCTTGGAAGTACTGACTCAGATTCTTGCCGACTATGAGCAGGATTTTATCCGCATATTCGGAGAGAAAGATGCGGACATCGTTAAGGCCTGTTTCCGGAGTGTGTCCAATTTTGTTGGGGGGCCATCAAAGAACTCGTCAGTGATTCCGTCTCCGAGTTCACGCATTAATGCGCGTATCAATGAGGTATTTGCGCGACTTGAGGCGTGGCATCTCATTCTGCGCTCCGATCAAATGGGACCCGGTCCCGAAGCAAGTCATGCCTACCTTCCCAAGCGTTATCTCTTCGATACCGGCATTCTCCGCCATCTGCGTGAGGTCGCTGTGCCTTCCATCCGAATTCTGGGTACGCTTGCGCCGATGGCCAGGCAACCGCTTGGTGGTGTTATCGAGAATCAAGCGGCAATCGAACTGGCGCGACAAGGAATGAGTCTATGTGGCTGGAAGAAAACGCCTTCAGGCGGTGAGATCGACTTTGTTGTCAAGCACGGTGCCGGAACCTGCCCTATTGAATGCAAGGCATCCCTGACGTTTGATCGAAAGAACAGCCGGGGCATTTGCGAGTACCTGGCAATGTACCGGCAGCCTGTTGGATTCGTGGTCAGTCTGGCGCCCTATAACGTTTTCACACTGCCTGAAGATCGCCGTGTCATCAACCTGCCCATATATTTAATGGAAAATCTCCCCGTAATTCTTGCCCGATGCCATCCGGGCGTTGCTGTCGATCCGCGAGTGGCGGCACGATCTTAAACTTGAGGTGCTGACGCAGGAAATCATGATCCCCTATGCCCCGTTGACGCCGGTGGCGGAGGCCGAAGAGGCGATGGCGAAGTGGGAGCCCCGAAAAGAAGAGTGGGGAACCCCGATGTGTGAATATAAGCACTATCGGACGTGCCCGTGATATCAATGATGGTGGAGCTGAATTCGCGCGTTTCCATGGCGCGCCGTGATGGGGCTGGCCAAGAAACTTATAGGAGAACTTATAGGGACAGGCTAATAGTAAATTTTCTGGAAACGGTGAATACAGCCCTACTTTATGCCGAGATTTTCGATTGGCTGCCGAAAGAGAGGATGTGGAAATTACGGGATGCCGGAAACGGGGAACAAGCTGCCTGGCTTTCGTGGGCCATGCTGGTCATCCGGCGCGAAGCAGGTCTATCAAATAAAGAGATGTTACGGCCGCCGCACTCATGGCAAAAACCAAGTGCTGCGCACAAGACATCGACGTCAAGCTACTCCGGGAAACTCTTCTCAAAGGGGGGGCTTATCTTGGATAAAAATGCATTGCACAACACTCATTTTGCGTGTTGTGCAACGAATTCAGACTAAAGGAGAATGAATATGAATCAGTATAATCTTACAGAACGAAGTATTCCGTTAAGCGAAATGTGGGATGTGATTGTGGCGGGGGGCGGGCCTGCAGGGTGTGCTGCCGCCGCCGCTGCCGCTCATGAAGGCATGAAGGTCCTGCTGCTGGAGGCCACTGGTGCGCTCGGCGGTATGGGGACGAGCGGGCTTGTTCCAGCCTGGTGCCCTTTTTCCAACGGAAAAGAGATCATCTATCGCGGCCTTGCGGAAAAAGTTTTCAATCAATGCAAAGCCGGTATGCCTCATGTCTCCAAGAATGCCTTGGATTGGGTACCCATCGACCCGGAATTGCTGAAGCGTATTTACGACGATCTGGTGACGGAGGCGGGTGCCACCATTCTTTTTAATTCGGCCGTTTGTACGGTTGACATGGACGGGGATCAACTGGCTACGTTGATTGTGAGCAATAAGGCCGGACTCACCGCGTATAAAGCGAAAGTCTATATCGACTGCACCGGGGATGCTGATCTGGCGGCTTGGGCTGGGGCTGATTTTCACAAGGGTGATCCCGTAACCCATGAACTCGCACCCGTCACCCATTGCTTTATCCTCACCAATGTGGATGAGTATGGGTATAACACCGGGCCACGATTCCAGGCCGGCAACAAGAAGAGCCCCGTCTATGACATCCTGGCGTCCGGGAAATTCCCGCATATCAAGGATGTTCATTCCTGCAATAACATGATTGGACCCGGAACCGTAGGATTCAACTCGGGGCACGTCTGGGATGTTGACAATACTAATCCGGAAAGCATTTCAAAGGGGTTGATCGAAGGACGGAAGATTGCGAAGGATTTCCAGCAGGCACTGGCGGAATACATGCCGAAAGCCTTTGCGAATGCTTTCCTGGTGGCCACCGGTTCGCTGATCGGGGCACGCGAAACCCGGCGGATTGTCGGGGACTATGTGCTGGTGGCGGACGACTACATTGCACGCCGTTCATTCCCGGACGAGATTGGCCGGAATTCCTACTACATGGATATTCATTACTCGGTCGAGGAGGCCAAGTTGGCACTCGCCGGCAAACTCGACGATGCAGCGCGCTGCAAACATATGGCGCCGGGCGAAAGCCACGGTATTCCCTACCGCTGTTTGACGCCCAAAGGAATCCGGAATTTGCTGGTGGCTGGCCGGGCCGTAAGCTGTGACCGCTCTGTGCAGGGAAGCGTCCGGGTCATGCCCGTATGTCTGGTAATGGGTGAGGCGGCCGGGGTGGCAGCGGCACAGGCCGTCAGGGACAACGCCGGCGACGTGCATGCCATTGACACGCAGGCACTGCGTGCGAAGCTGAAGGAGTATGGCGCCTATCTGCCCGATGTAGCGTAATGAAAGGTTTGCAGAAGACAATGAACAGGATCATTCGGGAAACAGGAAATCCTGAGACCAAATTCAGACCTCCTGACATAGGGGCATGACATTCTGTCCGTTTTTTCACCGTTTTCCGATCTCGCCGACCTCGTATCGCAGAATCAGATTGGTGCCCGGGAACGGGGTTGCGGTCGCGTTGAGTTCACCGCAGAGCGTGGCGAGCACACGGGTGCGGTGCGCTGAACTCAGTGGTGCGACCAGGATGCGCAACTCGGTCTGGCGCACCTCGATGTCTGCGGCGGAGGCCGTGAAAGCCCCGTATGTCCGGCGGATGTATGACTTGGCGGAATTCATGAAGGCGCTGAAGCAGCGGGTGAGGCAATGGACCGGCTTGCCGGTATGTGTTGGCATCGCCACCACGAAGACGCTGGCCAAACTGGCGAACCACATCGCTAAGAAGAATCCCCAGTTCAGCGGGGTCTGTGATCTCAACGCCGTGACGACCGAGGAACGTGAGCGCTGGTTCGGTGAGCTGGGGGTGGGGGAAGTCTGGGGGGTAGGCAGACGGCTGATTCCGAAGCTGGCTGAACTGGGGATCCGTTCGGTATTGGAATTGATGCGGGCTGATCCCATGATGTTGCGCTCACGTTTCTCGGTGATGATGGAGAAGACTCATAGGGAGTTGAATGGCACAGTGTGCATCGAGATGGAAGAGATCAGTCCGCCCAAAAAGCAGATTATGAGTTCGCGTTCTTTTGGAGTGCCGGTCTCTGATTTGCAGAGCATGGAGGAGTCGGTGTCGTTATATGCGGCGCGGGCCGCCGAAAAACTTCGCCGGCAGAAGTCATATACGGGATCTGTGCAGGTCAGCATTCAGACAAGCCCGTTCAGCCTGACTTTTTTGCCGGGCGGGATAGCCGGAGCAAGATCGTGATGGGGGTGTTGGATGGGTTCTACCGCCGCTTGGGGCGCGGTACGTTGCATTCTGCCCGCCAGGGATTTACGCAGCCCTGGCGGATGAAGCAGGAACATAAGAGCCCCAACTACACAACGTGCTGGGCCGAATTGCCTGAGGCGGTTGCCTGAGCGTACGCTGACATCCGCAATGGTCTGCCCTGCACATTCGGCTGGCGATTCCGTACTATAAGCGTATGTTAAACAAATCATAAAAGAGCCGTTATGCCCAACGCCATCTAAATTTCGCTAAGTGGGCATTTGCAGACTGAAGCCAGGAAACAGTTGGAAGCGCTGGCTGTGCCACCGAAGAAAGAGGAGTGACTATGAAACGACTGGCCGTGTGTGCATTGTGGATCGGAATCTGTGCGAGTGTTGGAGCCCAGCAATCGCTCGTATGGTGTGTGGGTGAATCGACGAAAGTGAAGCCTGGTGATCCGTTGCAGGAGAACAACCTCGCCTGGACCGGAGCCTCGAAAACTGTCACGCTTGGCAGTGCGCGCAACGAGTATGTTGCGTTCCAGATCGTCATACGCAGCGGTCAGGATGAGTTGAAGGACGTGACCGTCGTTGCGGGTGATCTCCAGGGGCCAGGGAATGCCGTCATTCCCGTGGGCAATATTGACCTTTTCCTTGAACATTATCTTAATGTGAAGGTCACATCGCGTAGTGACCCCGGGAACATCTTCCGTGGCGTGACTCCCGGGGAGCATCCGACCCAGATGGTCCCGTTCAATGCCAAGAAGTACGGCGCGCCGTTTGTGATCGGAGCCGGTCGTAATCAACCTGTCTGGGTGGATATCTATGTGCCCGAAGATGCGGTGCCGGGTCCTTACAAAGGGACGTTCAAGGTCAAGATTGGCGGGAAGGTGACCTCCGAAATCAAGGTCGCCATGACCGTCTGGAAATTCACGTTACCGCACGAAACGCATTTTCGCACCTTCCTTTACACGGGACCGGAAAACCTGCGGTGGGGGCATCACTTGACGGAGGGGTGGGATGATCCCTCGCAGGGGCCTCTGTATGATGCCTATTTTCAGATGGCCCACCAGCACAGGTTGAATTTCCAGCCGACAGCGGGAAGCGGTTTCGATGAAGTATTTGTCCGCCTCTACAAGTATTACGACGGCAGCGCGTTCAAGGATCGTGTGGGCAAGGGGGTGGGGCAAAACCTTGCGCTCATCACTCCCGAAGGGGGAAGTGAGCAGGAATTTAAGGATTTTGCAAAAAAGATTGTGGCAGAGTGCGAGACAAAGAAGTTCCAGACCACGGTCGTGAGTTACATCTGGGATGAACCGCATTCGGATGCGGATTTTGCCGAATCGAAAAAGCGGTGCAAGTGGGTGCATGACGCGGTAGGCAATAAACTCCTGACCTTTATCGCCACGCCCCAATGGCAGCGGTACGACGCCGGCGATGTCAATATCTTCTCTGAACCTGCGGCAGAGGACATTCAGAAAATTGCGGAGCGCGGCGGAGACGTCTGGGCAGTGAATGGCGGATACGGTGCGGGCCCTTATGTGGATTCGCCGGGCTTTGGTGGCAGGTCGATTGTATTGATGAACTGGAAAATGAAACTAGGTGGGTGGCAGTTCTGGGATTGTTGCTACTGGCTGGACAAGCAGTGCCTCCGGAAGAAAGGTTTTTCATATGCGAAAGCCAATGCCAACCCGTCGCAGTGGATGACCGATGTCTGGAATGATCCAATGACTTTTGACGAAACCCGCAAGCCGGGGTATCCGGAACGGTATGCGATCCGGATCAACGGCGATGGCGTATTGTTCTATCCAGGGTTCGAGGTGGGCATCAACGGCCCCGTTGCCGGCTATCAGATGAAGTCCTTGCGTCGTGGTGCGCAGGATTACGAGTACCTGTGGCTTCTTCGCGAGAAGGGTATGGAGAGGGAAGCAAACGCGATTCTTGCTACCATCTGCCCCGCTCCCGGGAAGTGGAATGAGGACCCAGAGAGTTGGGAGAAGGCCAGACTGGATTGGGCCCGGCTTCTCGACAAGTAGCTTTGTTGGCAAGTTGCCGAAGGCTGTGGCGGTTACGAGCGCACACAATGTCAGGAACCCATTCTGATTGAGTTTGAGGGGTGTGTGGGACTGATCATTTCTCAGTGCATATCGGCCGCTTTAACCGCGCTATTAGCGGCATTGATCGGGTCCTCTGAGGAAATGAAGGGCGCCCTTTTTAGATCGTGACATTATAGTTCTCCCTTATGTACCGTAGTTGCGCCATGAATCGAATAGAGAAACAATTTGTGTCCCCATAGCCTCAGGCAAAGATGGAAACAGGTGTACCAAAAGAGAATCCGATCGCCGGCCCTGAATCAGCGTCCCCTCAGGGCGGCTTGGTTGAGGCGACAGGGGTGAAGTCTGCGGATGATACCGCCGAATACTGCCGGGTGATTGATCAACTCCAGGAGACCAATGAAAGGCTCCAGATGGTGATGAATACCATCGAGGAGCACATCAACATCATTGCGCCTGACGGGACCGTTCTCTGGCATAATCAGGGGAGTTACGGGCCTCACGCTGTCCCGCCGGACGCAAAGTGCTGGAAGGTTTTTGAGGGGCGGGATGCCCGTTGTCCGCACTGCGTTCATCCGGACATGTTCCGTGATGGGAAACCGCGCGACTACGAAACCCGTCTTGGGGTCGGCAGTGCTTCCCCTACCGATTGGTGGGTTCGCGCTGTGCCGCTCCGCAATAAACAGGGCGAAATCTATGCGATTCTCGAGTCTGCCATTGACATCACGGCGCGAAAGCGGGCGGAAAATGAGAAGGCCAACCTTGAAGGACAGCTCCGTCAGGCGCATAAGATGGAAGCGGTGGGACGCCTTGCCGGCGGCATCGCGCACGATTTCAACAATCTTCTCATGGGGATCATGGGTTACGTTGAGTTGTGCCGGGAATTACTGCCCGCAAACCACCCTGCAAGCGCCTATTTGAATGAAATCACTCAATCCTCCCAACGCTCATCCAGTCTGGTTGTGCAATTGCTTGCTTTTGCAAGGAAACAGGTCGTTCTGCCCAAGGTTCTGGACCTGAATGCTACAGTGGAAAAGATGCTGGGTCTGTTGCTACGGTTGATTGGTGAGGATATCAGTTTGTCTTGGAGACCAGGGCTGAAATTGTGGCCGGTCAAAATCGATCCCTCCCAGATCGATCAGATTCTTGTTAACCTCTGCATGAACGCCCGTGATGCTATTGGCGGGGTTGGCACCATCACCATCGAAACCTCAAACTGTAAAATTGAACAAGCCTTTTCTGTCGATCACAAAACGGTGGTGCCGGGTGAATATGTGCACCTGAAGGTTAATGACAATGGGTGTGGGATGGAGAAAGAGGTGCAGGAGCATATTTTTGAGCCGTTTTTCACCACCAAGGATGTGGGCGAGGGAACGGGTCTCGGACTGGCCACGGTGCATGGTGTTATCGAGCAGAACAAAGGCTATATCGATGTGATCAGTGCGCCGGGCAAGGGCTCCGCGTTTTCGATCTACCTGCCCCGGTTTACCGGGGAAGTTGAGGAAGTTCGCGCACGAGGCGCGATCTCTGTGCCTCAGGCTCGCGGGGAGACGGTGTTGGTGGTGGAGGACGAACTATCGCTGCGTGAAATATGCCGGTTATTCCTGAATCGGTTGGGGTACAAGACCTTGGTAGCGGAGACTCCGGAAGTGGCGTTGAATCTGGCGGGCCAGTATACGGAACCGATTCATTTACTATTGACGGATGTCATTATGCCCGGGATGAATGGCCGTGAACTGGCGCGAACGATGAGTTCCCTCAAGCCAAATATCCGGCCTTTGTTTATGTCCGGTTACACGGCCGATATCATTGTCCGGCAGGGGGTTGTTGATGAAGGAGTGCATTTTCTGGCGAAACCTTTCTCGTGTGACGCTCTCGCCCTTAAGGTGCGTGAAGTGCTCGACAGCTGATTTGCCGGAAAAATCGTAAAAAGAAGCGCTTGAATGAACTCCCCGCGAACATTTATAGTTGGAAATTATGAAAGTTGAACTTCTTGCCATTACGCCTGATGCTGAACGGATCATCGAAATTGCGGCGCGGACCTGTTACCAGAGCGGGGATAAAATGGTTCCTGAAAAGATGGGGGAACTGCTTCCAAAACTTATCGCCATGGAACATGAATCCCCTTTTGAACATGCTTACGCGACGTTCCGGATCAGTGATGTGTCCCGCGCCATGACCCACCAACTGGTACGGCATCGATTGCTATCGGTTTCCCAGAAAAGCCAACGGTATGTTTCCGAATCGACGTTTGGCTGGGTGGTGCCCCCCGACGTGTCCGGAGACGATCAACCTGAGTTCGCCCGCGATATGGCAACCATTCGGGATATGTATACAAAGTGGAAGAAGAAAGGATTGAAAAGCGAAGATGCGCGTTTCGTTCTTCCGAACGCCTGTACCACCGAGTTGGTGGTCTCGGCCAACTTCCGCGAGTGGCGGCATGTATTTCAGGTCCGTTGCCATCGGCGCGCCCAATGGGAAATCCGCGAGGTATGCCTGGCAATCTTGAAAGTGCTGCATGCTCACGCCCCTCACGTTTTCGCCGACATTGTGGCTCATCTGGAAAAGCCTTGAGGATGCGGGGCGTTGGAATTCATCCATTCTGACGTACGAGTGACTTCATTTATTTTTTTCGCTTTATTTCACTATTTAATAATGCTACTATCATTGTATCAATAATAGGGAGAGGTATGATTACTCGCGAAGCGGATTATTCAATGAGATTGGTGGTGGCGCTGGCCGAAAGGAAAAAGAGGGGGATTTTGTCAGTCTCCTCATTTGAGGTGGCCAAGGAGCTGGAGATCCCTTATCGGTTCCTGCGAAAATTGGTTAAACGCCTGGTGGGCGGAGGGATTATAGAGAGCCGTCGAGGAAAAGGCGGTGGGGTTGCCTTGGCTAAACCGGACAAAAACATCTCGTTGTACGACATTCTGCAGGTGATGGGACCCCGAGGAGTCGAATTGAATATTTGTTCCTCCGACCCCACTTCCTGTGCGCGTTCCCCTTTGTGCAGGATGCAGCGGGAATTTTCTAATATCCAAATGGAAGTGGATCTGCGTCTAAAAAATGTGTTCATCGCGGATCTTGTTTAAAAAATAAAAAAATTTCATTGATAATGATACGTCGGCAGTGTCATTATCTTGTCGTAGTAATAATCCGGTGTGTGCCGGAAATGTTTGGAGTTAAGGAATAAATATTATTAAGGAGAAATAACATGTCCGTCCTAGTCACAAAAACAGCGCCTGATTTTACCGCCCAAGCGGTGATGCCCGATAACCAGATCAAGGAGTTAACCCTTTCCTCCTACCGGGGGAAGTATGTGGTGTTGTTCTTTTATCCGCTGGATTTCACGTTTGTGTGTCCTTCGGAAATCCTGGCCTTCAACAAGGCGGTCAAGGTCTTTGAAAAGAAGGGGGCAGTTGTTTTGGGTGTATCCGTGGATTCCCAGTTTTCCCACTTTGCCTGGCGCCAGACGCCTGTTGCCAAGGGTGGCATTGGCGAGATTGCCTTCCCGTTGATTGCAGACTTGAGTAAGAAAATCGCCCGTGATTATGATGTACTATTGAACGAAGCGGTTGCGCTCCGGGGGTTGTTCCTGATTGATCAAAAGGGCGTCGTGCGTCATCAGTTGGTTAATGACCTTCCGATAGGACGAAACGTGGAGGAGGCGATTCGCACGCTGGATGCCCTGAAATTCCATGAAGAGCATGGCGATGTGTGTCCGGCCAACTGGAAGGAAGGCGAGGAGGCCATGAAGCCGACTGCCGCCGGAGTGGCGTCATACCTGGCAAAACATGCACAATAAGGCCTGACGGTTGATTGTTGATTAGATACGGCGGTTGTATTATGGTTCTCATCGCAACGGAGAAATGTTGCGAGAGTTTATAAGAAATGTGGTTGTCTTCGGGACAGGGTGCCTCATCGGAAGATGATAATCCCAACCGGCGGTTAAAGCCCGCGAGTCTTGCGAAAGCTTGACAGACACGGTGAAATGCCGTGGCCGACAGTGATGGTGGCGTTCATACGCCTCTCAGTCTGGATGGGAGAAGACACAATCGGCATTTGTATTGCCGTTTATTGTCCCGGAGACCTTGATGGTCTCCGGGTTTTTTTATGGGCTTGTGCGTGAAGGTTTCAGATTTAATGGAGACGGGTATGCCGAAAAGAAATGATGTGTTTGACCCCATAGAAGCGGTGGTGGCCGATCTCCGCCGTGGTAAAATGGTGGTGGTCACGGATGATGAGAATCGTGAGAACGAGGGGGATCTCATCATGGCGGCCGACAAGGTGACGGACCGCGCCATCAATTTTATGGCCCGTTTCGGACGTGGTCTTATTTGCGTTGCCATGACCCGGGAGCGCCTTGAAGAACTCAATATTCGCAGCATGGTGAATCGCGGTTTAGGCGATCATTTCGGTACGGCATTTATGGAGTCGGTGGATGCCTACGAGGGGGTGTCCACCGGGATCAGTGCGCACGACCGGGCAAAGACCATTAAAACCCTGGTTCGGCCAGGGGCGCAGCGGCGTGATCTGATGAGCCCGGGGCATGTGTTTCCGCTTCAAGCCAAAGAGGGCGGGGTTCTACGTCGGGCCGGCCATACAGAAGCGGCTGTGGATCTCGCCCGGTTGGCCGGGCTGGCTCCGGCGGGTGTGATTTGTGAGATTATGAAGGACAATGGCGAGATGGCTCGATTGCCTGAACTGCATAAATTCGCTAAAAAAAATGGCCTCAAAATTGCGACCATTGCCAGTTTGATTGAATACCGACGCCGTGAGGAGCAGTTGGTCGAACTCGAACGAACCGTGGACATGCCAACGCGACACGGTCTCTTCAAACTTAAACTCTATCGCTCTCTTTTGGATAATGAACACCATCTGGCTTTGGTGATGGGGGATCCGCGGAAGGCAAAGTCACCCTTGGTACGGGTTCATAGTGAATGTTTGACCGGTGATGTATTTGGCTCCCTGCGGTGCGATTGCGGGGATCAACTTGCCAAGGCCATGGACATGGTTGCCCGCGAAAAGGTCGGGGTCGTGCTCTACATGCGTCAGGAAGGGCGCGGCATTGGCCTGGCCAACAAGCTGCACGCCTACGCCTTGCAGGAAAAGGGGCTGGACACGGTGGAAGCCAATGAAAAACTCGGCTTCAAGGCTGATTTGAGGGATTATGGCGTCGGGGCACAAATTCTGGCAGATCTGGGGTTGACCAAAATCCGATTGATCACCAATAATCCGCGCAAGGTGGTAGGCCTTAAAGCCTATGGTTTGAGCATTACGGAACGGGTTCCGTTGGTCCTGCCCGCCAACGAGCATAGTCAGCGGTATCTGGCGACAAAAAAGAAAAAAATGGGCCACTGGCTTTGAAAGAAGTACGGACGGAATGTGGAGTACGAAGCACGGAATACGGAATACAGAATGCGGATAGAGGAATTAAGAAAGGGAAAATGATGAGTACAATGGTCAAAGAAGTGTCGGGTAATCTGATTGGACAGGGACTTAAATTCAGCATTGTGGTCAGCCGGTTTAATGATTTGTTTACCAAGGAATTGGTTGGTGGCGCCATTGATTGCTTCGTGCGACATGGAGTGAATGAAAAAGATATCACCGTGGCCTGGGTTCCGGGCGCCAATGAATTACCGTTTGTGGTGCAACAATTGGCGGCCCAAAAAGGCCAGAACGCCATTGTGGCGCTGGGCGTGGTGATTCAAGGCGCGACCCCTCATGCGGATTTGATCAATTCCCAGGTCTCGCGGGCCCTTTCGGGTATTGCGCTGGATAAACAGGTGCCGGTTATCAATGCCGTTGTTTGTGCCGATAATCTGGAACAGGCGATTGAACGCTGTGGCACCAAGGCTGGAAATAAGGGTTGGAGTGGGGCGCTGGCCGCCATTGAAATGGCAAATTTGTGCAAACAGATGGGAGCATAATCTATGGGATCCCGACGCGATGCCCGCGAATCAGCGGTGCAAATCCTGTTTCAACTGGATTTTAATCCGGGTGAATTGGATACCACCCTGGCTTCTTATTGGTTGGAACGGAAAATGCCAGCCAAGACCCGTCAGTTCGTCGAAGAACTGGTGCGCGGGGTTATCGATAACCGCTTTCGTGTGGATGCGGTTATTGCCAAGTGTGCCCAGAATTGGGATTTGCCCCGTATGGCGACAGTCGATCGGAACGTCATCCGCCTCGCCGTCTATGAGATGTTGTTCCGGGACGACATTCCCCATGCCGTCTCGATTAATGAGGCTGTTGCCATTGCAAAGAATATGGGGGATGTGGGGTCCGGACGCTTTGTCAATGGTGTGCTGGATCGGGTGCATCGGGATATGGAAGGGGCCGCAGGTTCTGAGGCCGGTTCGGGATCCGAGTCATGAAGTCTTGGTTGAAGGCGCTGACACGTACCCGTGACAAGATTGCGGAGGGCCTCTCACGCTTGATCCCCGGCTTGACGAAGGCGGATCCTGCCGCCCTGGAAGAGTGGGAGAAATTGTTGATCCAGGCAGATATTGCCCCGCGTTTGGTGGAAGAATGGATTGCCCGCTTGAAACGCAAGGCGGGTAGCGGGGACATTACCCATCACGTGGAGGCGATGCTCCTTGCGGCCTTTCCTGAACAGGCGCCATATCATTGGAAACTCCCCGCATCCCCGAAAGTCATTCTGATTACCGGGGTGAATGGATCGGGGAAAACCACCACAACTGCCAAGCTTGGCCATCTGGCGAAACGTCAGGGGTTCACCCCGTTACTGGCCGCGGCCGATACGTTCCGTGCGGCGGGATCGCATCAACTCAAGTTGTGGGCGGATCGTCTCAAATTGGATGTGGTGGTGGGCGCCCATGGGGCGGATTCCGCCGCAGTGGCCTTTGATGCCGTGAAGGCGGCCGTGGCCCGGAAAGCCGATGTTGTGCTGATCGATACCGCCGGACGCATGCATACTAAGCAGCCGTTAATGGATGAACTTCAGAAAGTCCAGCGTTCGATCGGTAAGGCCCTGCCCGGTGCGCCCCATGAAAACTGGATCGTTCTCGATGCCACCTTGGGAAACAACGCCATTATTCAGGCCCGGATGTTCAAGGAATGTGTTGACCTGACCGGCGTCGTCATTGCCAAGTTGGATGGCTCCTCAAAGGGCGGCTTTCTTTTTACCATCCGCAGGGAACTCGGCTTGCCCGTCCATTTTGTGGGCCTTGGTGAAGGCGAAGATGATCTCGCCCCATTTGATTCCAAAGAGTTTGTGAAGGGATTTCTGGGCCTGTGAAATTTTTGATTTGATAATGAGATTTCGGGTTGATGATGAATATCCCAGACATTAAATGGATGACCGAGGCGATCAGACTGGCTCGACGGGGTGAGGGGCTGACTCGACCCAACCCACCGGTGGGGGCGGTGCTGGTCAAGGCCGGCAAGGTCATTGGCCGGGGTTATCATCGCAAGGCCGGTGGCCCCCATGCCGAGATTTATGCCCTGCGGCAAGCCGGCTCCAAGGCGGATGGCTCCACCCTGTATGTAACGTTGGAACCCTGTTCCTCCTGGGGCCGGACCCCTCCCTGCACCGATGCGATTCTGGCGGCGGGGATCAAGCGAGTGGTTTGCGCGGTCCCTGATCCAAATCCCCGGCATGCAGGCAAAGGCCTGTCGTTACTGCGTAAAGCCGGGGTGGACGTGCAATGCGGTGTCGGGGCTGTCGAGTGTGCCGAAATACTCCGGCCCTTTGCCTCTTCCATGCTCCGGGCACGGCCTTATGTGACGGTTAAGCTGGCAACTTCTTTGGATGGGCGGATTGCGGATTCCTCGGGTAGTTCCCAATGGCTGTCCGGGCCCGAAGCCCGCGTGTGGGTACAGGGGCTGCGACGCCGGGCGGATGCCGTAATGGTGGGAGCCGGCACCGTCATCAAGGATAACCCGTCCCTGCTTCCGCGGCCGCCGAAGGGGCGGAAACCCTATCGTGTGATTGTGGATGCCGTTGGTGCCATCTCGCCCGAAGCCCGCGTATTCACTGATGCGTTTGCTGCCTGCACCCTTCTTGCGACCACCAAGCGCTGTCCGGTGCGCCTGCGTGAAGCCTATGCGAGATCCGGCGCTCAGGTGATGATGCTCCCGTCTTCAGGGCGGGGGGTGTCATGGGTGGCTTTGATGAAGGCTTTGCATACCCTGGGAGTGATGCACGTTGTATGTGAAGGGGGCGGGGTGCTGGTGGGCTCATTGGTGAAGGCGGGGCTGGTGGATGACCTGCTTCTGTTTGTGGCGCCGGTGATTCTCGGTGAGCGGGGATTGCCTTCGATTGGCGCGTCCAACTGGGCATTGACAAAAGCCCCCCGCATGAAAGTGGAGGAGTCGTGCCGTGTTGGCGATGATGTCATGATCCGCTTGCAGTCGGCGGGGCGTTAGGAGGCAAAGCATGTTTACCGGTTTGATTCAAAAGGTGGGTAAGTTGGCGGCGAAAAAATCGCGGGGGGATGGCATGCTGTATACCATCCAACATGAGGCCTGGGAATCCCCTTTGACCAAAGGCGAAAGCGTGGCGGTACAGGGGGTATGCCTCACTGTGACGGCGATCCGGGCGCGTGAATTCACCTGTGATGTCCTCAATGAGACCGTGAACAAAACGAATCTTGGTACAAAAGATCTCGGGGCGCCCCTGAACCTGGAGCGGGCTTTACGTGCCGATGAGCGGTTGGGGGGACACATTGTCAGCGGGCATGTAGACGGGGCGGGTACGGTGCTGGCTTTTGACCAGAAAGGTTCCGACTGGGTGCTTGAGGTCGCCTGTGACGAGCCACTGCTGTGGGGTATTGTCACCAAAGGCTCCATTGCGATTGATGGGATCAGTCTGACGGTAGTGGCGTTAGGCCCGAAATCCTTCTCGGTCCACATCATTCCCCACACACTGGCAAGTACCTCGCTGAAGGTGTTGAAGAAGGGCCATACCGTCAACTTGGAGTCCGACATTATCGGCAAATACGTTCAACGCTATCTGGAGCGCCTGCAGCCCGCAACGGGTGTGACGATGGAAAAACTCCACGCCGCATTTGGGCGGGGCTGAAGAGGATCGACCGGGAGTCCGTCCCTAAAATGCCTACCTCAGTTTCCGCTGACGGACGGCTTCGTAAAGCAGAATAGTGGTGGCCGCCGCCACGTTGAGGGAGTCGGCCTGACCGAGCATGGGGATCCGGACCTTGAGGTCGGCGGCATTCATCCACTTATCAGTAAGGCCGTATTGTTCCGTTCCCACCACCAGGGCGGTGCCTTTTTTAAGATTTACGGCATAATACTCAAACTCCGTGTGCGGAGTGGCGGCCAGAATCTGGATGTTGTTTTTGTGCAGCCAGGCCAGCACTTCATCGGAGGTGGCCTCGACGACCGGCATCGCAAAGAGGGTGCCTGTACTGGCCCGGACGACATTCGGGTTATTGATGTCGGTACAACGGTCACAGATAATGACGGCATTCACACCGGCGGCATCCGCAGATCTTAGAATCGTTCCCAGATTGCCCGGTTTTTCAATGGATTCCGCCACGACGAGCAGGGGATTTTCCGGTAGAACGAGATCCGTGAGTGACCAGCGTACCTGTGGGGCAATTGCCAGAAGACCTTCGGGTCGGTCACGGTAGGAGATCTTCTCGAAAACCGGCCTGGTACATTCAAAGAGTTCCGCGCCTGATTGCCTGCATTGTTCGATCAGGGCCGGCTCATTGGTGCCCATGAAGAAATCAGGGCAGATGAAGAGGGCCTTGGGAAGGTGTTTGTTTTCCAGGGCGCGCTTGAGTTCGCGGTAGCCCTCAATAATCATCTCCCCATGCTCATCACGGTCTGAGCGTTGTCGTAATCCCACCACCGCCTTGATGCGGGGATTCTGAAGACTGGTGATCAGCAACGGGGTAGGCATGACCACAGAAGATTACTTGAACGTGATGATCGCTTGTCCTGAGACCGAATAGGCGGGGGAGTTGGAAGAAGATGAGGCAGTACCGGGAATAGTGGAGGTGACTTGAAGGACAACGGCGCCGCTCAAGCTGTCGCTTGTTGGTGCCGTATAGAGCACTTGGCTGCCCGTCACGGAGGACAGGGATCCCTGTGCCGAACTAATCGAAGTAGTACTGCTGCCGGTTCCTGACAGAGACCAAGTGTAATGATAGCCCCCGCTGACGGTAAAAGTTTGTGATTGCCCGGAGGAAAGGGTGACGTAAGAGGGGGAAATGACAAGGGTGTCAGTCGCGCTGGCTGTATCGCAACCAGTCCACACCAGAGCGCCCGCCACACAGAGAATGCAGACTCCAACGGCCATGATTAATTTTGTCATATTCTTTGTCATACGAAGCTCCTTTATTTTCGTTTGATACAACTCAAATCCTAATTTGGTTTACAACGGATCAATCAGGTCGAGAATGGCCCGGTCGGTTAATTCCCGTTTCTGGGACGGAACATGGCGGTGCAATTTGGGTCGGGAATTGGGCGGTATTTTAGATGAAGGCGATTCGGTAACCGTCTGAGTCCCCTCCGTCTCAGGGGGATCGCTTTGAGGCTCCGATTCCGCATTTTCCAGCAAAGGCGTTTCGTCCGGGGTGGCGATGGCAACCGGTTCAGGCGACGGCATCGTCGCCGGGGTTGAATCCACTGTTTTGGGTTCCTTTTTGGGCGACTGGGGTTGGCGGCGCTGGGGCTGGGGTTTGGAATCACGCTGGAGGGGACCGCAAACGCTTTCAAGGGTTTTGGTGAAGGTGCTGGCGAGACTGTAACGCACCTTGAGTTTCTCTGACAGCTTTTGGAATTCCGAGCGGTCGGCAGCCAAAACCACCGAATGCGTTTTCCGGAATTCAGCCACGCTGAGCTTGACCACATTGGCAAGTTGATCACTGGTTGCAAAGCGGGCTTGAACGCCGTCCTGCTTGGCGCCGTCGGGGATTTTTTTAGACGGGACGCCGGGGAAAATGATGGTAACAGGGCTGTTTTTTTTGGCGACAAAGGAAGAAAGCCGGCGGAGGATGGCGATCTGGTCGTTGGGATTGATCTCCGCCGAGGCGTCTCTACCCGATGAGTAAACATAGACATAAGCGGTTGAGCCGTTCCGGGCGGGCTTCTGAGCAAAAAAACTCTTAATCGAATCAAATAATTTCATTAATTTCGTGACTCCATCTGCAACATAATGGGTTGTATGATAGCGACTTGCAGGGGGCAATGTCAATGTGCAGATGGGCCGGTCTTTTCCCCGGCCTTTGGAAGAACGATGGAAATGGCCAGTTTGTTAGTAGAGAGGAGGGAGGTGGCGGCTTGCCGGATCTGTTCAGGCGTCACGGCTTCGATGCGTGCGCGGGTCTTGAACTCATAGTCAAAACCAAGGTGATAGAGCTCGTTCAAAGCACAGGTCATGGCGAGATTCCCGTTATCCTGAAGCCCCATCTCGTGCTCTGCAATCACCATGTTGCGCGCTCTCTCAATTTCATCAGGATCCAACCCCTTGGTTGTCACACGGTCTATCTCCGCCTGGAAAAGCTTCTCCACTTCAGGGAGGGACTCCGCCCGGGTTCCCGCATAAATCACGAACAGGCCCGTGTCCAATCCCACCCGCTGGCTCGTACTGGCATAATAGGCAAGGCCGCGTTTTTCACGGACTGTTTCAAAGAGGTGCGAGGACATCCCGCTCATGGCGTTTTCCAGCAGTAGCAATGAATCCCGACGGGCGTCCGCCAATCCAACCCCGGGAAAGCCAAACAGAACAATGCATTGTTCCCTGGGTTCACGGGCTTCCACGCGGGCCGGGAG
>Ga0073936_10004385_pt1 | contig 19591 bp, 6 predicted proteins | sample AliMusrvi5mmetaG_FD_87041 | JGI IMG/M metagenome (GOLD analysis project Ga0073936, IMG submission 87041) | Freshwater lake bacterial and archeal communities from Alinen Mustajarvi, Finland, to study Microbial Dark Matter (Phase II) - Alinen... | ecosystem: Environmental > Aquatic > Freshwater >... | reverse complement strand
GGACTTGGCCTGGCGATCAGCCAGAGCCACGCGCAGTTGATGGGGGGCAGAATCGCGGTGGAGAGCGAGGCTGGCAAGGGGAGCCTGTTCCGGCTGGAGCTGGAGGTGCTGGAGAGTGGGCCGGTGAATGAGAAAAGCGAGATTCCGCGGCGGCTGGTGGCGGGGCTGAAACCCGGGATTGGCAAGGTGCGGGTGCTGGTGGTGGACGACCACATGGAAAACCGCATGGTGGTGCAGGAGATGCTCGAGCCGGTGGGGATCGTGACGGAGAGCGCGCAGGACGGGGAAGAGGCGGTCAGGAAGGCGGAGGCATGGAAGCCGAACCTGATCCTGATGGACCTGCGCATGCCCGGGGTGGACGGGTACGAGGCTTCACGGCGCATCAAGGCCAGTGCGTGGGGCAAGGATATCCCGATTGTGGCGATCACCGTCTCGATCCTGGACAAAAACGAGGCAAAACTGGAGAAAAATGGGTTGGACGGTTTTGTGCGCAAACCCTTCAAGGACTACGAATTGTTTGCCGTGCTTGAATACTGGCTGGGCGATATCTTCATTTACAGCAAAGATTTGCTTCCCATCGAAACCAATCTCAATTCCGGTTTTGACAACCTCCCGGACGAACCCGGCGGCAAGATTCCCGCGGAATTAATTGAAAATATCAAGAGCGCCACATTGAGTGCCCATTTTGACCGGCTTATCGAATTGATCGATATGGCTACACCTTCTTCAGCCCAAACTGCGGCAAAAATGCGCGCCCTGGCGAATGCTTACCAATACGATGCACTAATGGCTTTAATCGATAAGGAGTTATGATGGATATCAATTATTCGCTTCTTTCACAAAACGTGAACATCCTGGTGGTGGATGACACGCCGGAAAACCTGGCGCTCCTGACGCGCATGCTCAAGGACTGCGGCTACCTGGCGCGCCCGGTTCCCAATGGGCGCCTGGCACTGCTGGCGGCGAAAAATGACCGGCCGGACCTTATCCTGCTGGATATCACCATGCCCGAAATGGACGGTTACGAGGTTTGCCGCAGGTTAAAACTGGACTCGGATCTTAAAGAAGTGCCAGTCCTGTTTATCAGCGCCCTTTCACAGACTTCGGAGAAATTAAAAGCTTTTGAGGTGGGCGGGGTGGACTACATTACCAAACCCTTCCAGTTTGCGGAAGTAAAAGCGCGCGTGGTGACGCACCTGAAACTGCACCGCCTGCAGATGGACCTCAAACAGCAGGTGAACGAACAGGTAAAGGAAATTTCGGAATCGCAGATGGGCATGATTTTCGCCCTGGCGAAGCTCGCTGAAACCCGCGACAACGATACAGGAAGCCACCTGGAGCGCATCCAGATCCTCTGCAAGCGCCTTGCGGAAAAACTGCGCGAAAAGACCGCTTACCAGACATTAATCGATGATGCCTATTGCGAGCGTATTTTTTACGCCAGTCCCCTGCATGATATCGGCAAAGTTGGCATCCCGGATCATATTCTTCTAAAACCCGGCAAATTAACCATGGAAGAATTTGAATTAATGAAAACGCATGCAACCCTTGGGGCTGAGACGCTCGAGAAGGTTGAGAGCCGCTTTCCCAACAATTCCTTCCTCAGGATGGGGATCGATATTGCCAGGTCTCACCACGAGAAATGGAATGGCCAGGGGTACCCTCAAGGGGCGAACGGCGAGAATATACCCCTTTCCGCGCGCATTATGGCTGTAGCGGATGTTTATGATGCTGTTCGTTCGAAACGGGTTTATAAACCCGCGATGAGCCATGTTGAAGCCTGTGATGTATTACAGCATGACAGCGGCACCCATTTTGATCCCGTCCTGATTGAATGTTTTATGTCAGCCCAGGCGGAAATTGAAAGTATATGGGCCGGCCTGTGAGGCTGCCAGAATTCTGATCCGGTTTTGGAGAAATACGCCATGCAGCCAGGTCTGACGTTCCGGGATAAAGCACTTGTCATTTCTGCTGTTGCAGTGTTGTATTACCTGACTGCGCGTCTTGGTTTCCTGATCGCTGTTGACCCGGGCAATGTAACCATCCTCTGGCCGCCATCAGGGCTGGCCCTGGCGTCTATCCTGATGTTTGGCTGGCCGGCGGCTCTTGGTGTTTTTATCGGTTCTTTTGTGGTTAATCTTGGGGCGATGAATACGCCCTCGGCGGTTTGGGTAGCCCTGGCCATTGGCACAGGGTCAACCTTCCAGGCCTGGTTGTGCGCAGCCCTGATCCACCGGTATATCGGCAGAATTCCGCCTGACGGGGTTGCACAGGTTCTGCTGGTGGTCGGCCTGACCACGGTTACAACCCTGCTAGCGCCGATGGTGGGCGTCAGCGCTTTATGCCTGGCCGGGAACGCGCCCTGGTCCAATTTTGCGGACCTGGCCTGGACCTGGTGGTTGGGTGATTATGTCGGCATGCTTGTTTTTTGCCCTCTTCTCGTCACAGTCACCCTTTTTATTAAGAAACAGAAGGTTCCCGATGCCATTTTGTGGATTTCGGTCAGCATGATCATCGGAATCTCCTTTTTTTTCTACTACATCATCTGGAATACCGAAAACCAGCGCTTCTCTGACCAATTCAAGCAGGATTCGCATGAAATGCTGCACATTATCCAGGATGAAATTACAAATGATACACAGGTCTTAAATTCCATCCAATCTTTTTATGCCTCATCCAACCTGGTGGAGCGGGATGAATTCTCTTCCTTTGTAAAGCCTTTTACTCAAAAATACCCGGCAGTATACAGTTTTGCCTGGGTGCCGCGCGTTACGCAGGCAGGCCTGACCACCTACGAGCAATCCATGCACAAAGAAGGTTTTGCGGATTTTAAAGTTTTCCAGCTGGATTCTGCCGGAAACCCGGTTGCTGTGCCGCAGCGCGCGGAATATTTTCCAAAAACGTACATAGAACCGCTGTTGAAGGACCACGAGTCGCTGGGGTTTGACCTGGCTTCGGACCCCCTGCGCCTGCAGGCCATGCAGCTGGCCCGCACCAGCGGCGCACTGGCGGCCACAGGCCCCCTGCACTTGGTAGGGGACGAAACCAACCTGCCCAGTATCCTGATCCTGGTCCCCATTTATCAAAAAAATGCCCCTACGGATAGTGTGATAAACCGCCAGGCCAACCTTGAAGGCTTTGCGGCTGGAAGCTACCGCATCAGCGACCTGATGGCCCAGGCCCTGGCAGGCATCCGTCCATTTGATATTGAATTGTATTTATTTGATGTCACTTTCGCGGATAACCACGCCTTCCTTGGTTTTCACTCGTCCGTAAGCGGGCCTCAAACCCTGGATAAACAGGGGACGCCTGTTCTTGAGAACCTGCTGGTTGGCTTGTATTCAGTCGAAAATGTCAGTCTGTTTGGCCGCGAATGGACCCTGGTGGCCCGCCCGACCCCGGATTACATCAATGCCAATACGCCTCACACGGCCTGGTTATACCTTTTGGGCGGCCTGCTGCTGGCAGCCGGGTACCTCGCTTTTTCCGGAACGCGCCAGCGCTCCCTGGCCATGTTAACCCGTTCCGAAAGCGAATTTCGCAGCCTATCCGATACGGCCCTGACAGGAATCCTGCGCATCCGCAAAAACGGAAAAATTCTGTACGCTAACCAGGCTGTTGCGGCAATTTTCGGGTATGGCTCCCCGACCGAACTTATGAAACAGAATATCCTCGAAATGACCGGGGCCCCGGATACTTTCATGGTTGACCCGGGAGACAAGGTGATTAACCGTGAAATCGACATCAATACCCCGCAGGGTGAAATTCGCCACCTTTTGTACTCAGCAGGCGCATTTGAGGATATGGTCAGCGCCAATGTGATTGACATCACCGAAAGAATTCGCTCCGACCGCGAACTGAAACAGCTTTTCCATGTTGTGTCGCAAACGGCGGATTCCGTCATTATCACCAATCCGGATGGTGTCATCGAATACGTCAACCCGGCTTCTGAAAGGGCGACCGGCTATAAATCCGCTGAAATCCTGGGGCAAAAGCCAAGCCTGTTTAAATCCGGGCTCCATCCCGTTGCGTTTTACCAAGATTTATGGGAGAGGGTATCCCGCGGAGAAGTATTCGAAAGTGAATTTATCAACCGCCGGAAAAATGGCGAAATTTATTATGAGTATAAGACCATCACCCCGGTGCGCAATCAGCAGGGGGAGATCACCCAGTATATCGCGACTGGCAAAGATATCACCGAACGCAAACTGGCCGAGGAAAAACTGCTGGCGAGCGAGCGCCGCAACAAATCCATCCTCGACGCCATTCCCGACCTCATTTTCCGTGTGAAACGCGATGGAACATTCCTGGAATACCGCGCAAGCTCCACGGATAAATTATATGTCCCCCCTGAAGTGTTCATCGGGAAAAAACAGGCTGATGTCCTGCCTCCGGATGTCGCTGCGGCGTGCAATGCCGCCCTTGAATGCGCCTTTGAGCAAAACCGACTGCAGACTTTTGAATACGATCTACCCCTGGATGGCCAGGTGCAGACTTTTGAGGCGCGCACCGTGGCAAACCTTGAGGAAAACGAAGCGGTGATGATCGTGCGCGACGTTACCGAACAACGCCGCATGCAGTCCGAAATCCTGAAAAGCGAGGAAAAATATCGCCTGCTTTCCGGGGAATTGGAAAAGCGCGTGCGCGAGCGCACGGCTGAAGTGCAGGACCTGTATGATAACGCTCCGACCGGATACCATTCCCTGGATGCGAACGGCACCTTCTTGATGATTAACCAGACAGAATTAAACTGGCTGGGTTACACACGCGAGGAGATGGTGGGGAAGCGCAAATTCAGCGATGTTGTCACGCCTGCGAGTGCCAATAAATTTAAAGAGAACTACCCCATTTTCCAGAAGGAAGGCCATGCCGATAACCTGGAGTTTGATTTTGTGCGCAAAAACGGCAGTATCTTACCGGTTATTTTAAACTCCACGGTTGTTTACGATGCGACGGGCCGCTTTGTTCAGAGCCGGACGACCATTTTTGATAATTCCGAGTATAAAAAAGCGCAGGAGGCTTTGCGCCAGAGCGAAACGACCTACCGCGCGCTGTTTGAAAACTCGAATGATGGAATTTTTCTGATTTCCCCGGAAGGCAGGGAACTGCGGGCAAATCAGAAGGCGCTGGACATGCGCGCTTATACGCGGGAGGAATACCTTCGTGCCAGTGCAGAGACTTTTAATTTCGTAGCCCTGGAAGAAGAACGTAAACAGGCTGATGATTATTTTAAGGCAGTATTACGCGGCGAGTATGTGCCCCTTTATGAAAGGACTTTTGTCTCAAAAAGCGGCCAAAAAATCAATGTGGAAATCAACCTGTCGGCTGTGAGAGACGCCCAGGGTAAAGTGATCCTGGTGCAAAGCGTGGTACGCGACATAACCGAGCGCAAGGCGGTGGAGGAGCAAATCCGGCGCATCAACACCCTGTCGGAAACGGCGCTGGAGCTGGCCGGGGCAGGCTACTGGTACGTGCCGCTGGATGGGTCAGGAGATTATTTCTCCTCAGACCGGGTGATCGCGATCCAGGGAGTAGAGCACCACGCAGATTACAGGTATAACCTGGAACAAGACTGGCTGAAGCATATGCTGCTGGGGGATACGGCAGCGGCGGAGGAAGCGCGACAGGAATTGGAGGATGCTCTGGCAGGGCGGACGGGGCAGTACAACGTGGAGTACGCCTACCGCCGGCCGTTAGACGGCAAAGTGATCTGGATCCACGCGGTGGGAAACCTGGTGAAGGACGCAAACGGGAAAGCGGTGGGCATGTCCGGGGTGTCGCAGGACATCACCGCGCAAAAGCAGATGGAACTGGAATTTAAGAGTGCCAAGGAAGCGGCCGAGGCGGCGAACCGCGCCAAGAGCGTGTTCCTGGCAAACATGAGCCACGAGATCCGCACGCCAATGAACGCGATCCTGGGTTTTGCGCAGATCGTGCTGAAAGACGAGGGCCTAGATGAGAAACAGAGGCAGTACGTTGAAATCATCAACCGTTCAGGGGAGCACCTGCTCACGCTGATCAATGAGATCCTGGAGATGAGCAAAATCGAGGCGGGGCACGTGACACTGAACCCGGTGGCGTTCAACCTGGTGGGATTGATCAGGGACATTGAGAGCATGTTCCGCTTGAGGGTCGAGGCGAAGGGTCTGGAAATGAAGGTGGACCTGGACCCGGGGATGAGAAAGTATGTGATCGCGGACGAGAACAAGTTGAAGGAAATCCTGATCAACCTGATGGGCAACGCGGTGAAATTCACCGAAAAAGGGTTTGTGAAGGTGAGGGCCGGGACAGAGCACGTTGGAGGGGAAAGGTTAAGATTGAAAGTGGAGGTGGAGGACAGCGGGGTGGGGATCGCGGAAGAAGACCGGCCGCGGTTGTTCAAGGCATTTGAACAGACGAAAAGCGGGGCGAAAGTGATCGGGGGAACCGGGCTGGGGCTGGCGATCAGCCAGAGTCATGCACGCCTGATGGGGGGTGAGATTGAGGTGCAAAGCGAGCCGGGCAAAGGGAGCGTGTTCCGGGTGGCGTTGGAGATGCAGGAAAGCGGGCGGGTGGAGCAGGAGAGTGCGGTGCCGCAGCGGCAGGTAGCGGGATTGAAACCGGGGACCGGCAAGGTGCGCGTGCTGGTGGTGGACGACCAAGCGGAGAACCGCATGGTGGTGGGGGAACTGCTGGAGCCGGTTGGAATTTTGACGGAAAGCGCCCAGGACGGGGAGGATGCGGTCATGAAGGCCGAGGCGTGGAAACCGGACCTGATCCTGATGGACCTGCGCATGCCCGGGATGGACGGGTACGAGGCTTCGCGGCGCATCAAGGCCAGCACGTGGGGCAAGGGCATTCCGATTGTGGCGATCACCGCCTCGATCCTGGACAAGGACGATGCAAAATTGCAGAAAAGTGGGTTGGACGGCTTTGTGCGCAAACCCTTCAAGGACTACGAATTGTTTGCCGTGCTGGAAACCTGGTTGGGCGATATCTTCATTTACCGCGGCCAGGCTTCACCAGGCGGCCAGGCCGGGCAGGTTTCCAACTTTGTCCTGACGGCCGAACACCTGAAATTAATCCCGCGGGGTCTCATCGAGCAAATGAAAATGGCCACAGTTAATGCGCGCCTTGACCAGCTGTTGGAACTGCTGGATACGGCTGAACCGTATTCACCCCGGGCAGCTGAAAAACTACGGGGGTTGGCCAATGATTACCAGTACGATACAATTTTAAAGCTCCTGGGTTGATACAGGAGCATAGAGGGCCTGGATTATTGACAGGCATTACAGCCCAGCCCATGTATGCCGTCAGGGTACACCGCTCCGGGTGCTTTCGGATAGTAATCCCCAACTCTTCGGGGAGTGGCCCGGGAATCACAGGTCTGCCGCGCCCCTGCCAAAACTCCTGGTCAAAGAACAGGGTAGCAGCGTTTTATGGAATACCTCCAGTTATCCACAACTGAAACGCAAACGATTGCGGCGCCCAGGCTGCTGGAATGCCTGGATTTGCGCAATAAGGTGGTTACTGTTGACGCGATGCACACCCAGAGAAAGTTATCCATACAAATCGTTGCTGCGGGAGGTGATTTTGGGTGGATTGTCAAAAAGATAATCCACCTGAAACCCGCCGGGCAATTGAGTTGCTATTTTCACCCGAACCAGTCCCCATTCCAGGCACCGGCTGACCTCCAAAGGATTTCCGCAGTGCCAAATCCATTGAAAAACAAGCCGTAACCACCAGCAGCCTCTTAAATGAATACCTCGATTGGCCGTTTCTTGGGCAAGTCTTTAGGCTGGAACGCCGCTTTACCACTCTTGCTACTGGCGAGGTCAGCAGTGAAATTCAATATGGATTGACCAGCTTACCCGCCCGGGTTGCCGCTCCCGAACGGATCCTGGGCATTGTTCGCAGCGAGTGGGGCATTGAATCGGGCTTGCATTATCGTAGAGATGTCACTTTTGAGGAGGACAAAACCCGTATGACCCAAAAAATCTATGGGACGGTTGATGGCGATTATCAATAATCTTGTGATTGGTTTGCTGAATAACCAGGGTTTTGAGAACCATGCCCAATCCAGACGTGTCTTTGATGCCTCTCCTGAGAAAGCTTTGCCCTTGTTTTTCGGACTTTAAGAAAGGCGTGAATCCCGGGCCTAAATCGGTTGACGCGCGCGGGCGGCGTTGCTAAAATAGAAATAGTGTTTACGTCACCATGAGGGTTAACACGGATCTAAACGGCGGGGGGAATCCACCGTATCCGTGCCGGGTTGGCCATTAATCTTCCGGAAGCGTACCACCACATCTTAATTCAATCCTTTCGCTCCGCGCGCTCCCGGCGTCGTGGAAGGGAAAGGCGCCTTCCAGACCCGGAGAGCCCATGCATGTCTACAAAACAAACCCTCGTTTGCATCTGATCATCCTGCACCTCACTCTCATGCTGGCCCTGCTGGGCGGGTTGTGGGCCGCCGCGCCGGCGCAAAACGTGCTCGCCGCCGCCACCTGGGCGGTGACCTCCAGCGCCGACGGCACGGCCAACGCCGCCAACTGCCCTGGCGCGGGCTGCCGCCTGCGCGACGCCATCGCCGCCGCTGCCAGCGGCGACACGATCACCTTCGCCGCGGCTCTCTCCGGGCAAACCATCACCCTCAACAGCGGGACGCTGAGTATCGATAAAAACCTGACGATCGACGGCTCGAGCCTGGCTTCATCCGTCAGCATCAGCGGTAATAACGCCGTGCGAGTCTTCCATGTCACCTCCACGGTCAGCGATGCCACCCTCAAGGCGCTGGTCATTACCAACGGCTCAATCACGGGCGACAATGGCGGCGGGATCGAAAACGACGGTACGCTGTCGGTGCGCAGCAGTACGCTCTCCGCTAATACGGCTGAACTCGGCGGTGCAATCTACAACAGCAGCACCCTGACGATGGACAACAGCACCCTCTCGGCCAACTCGGCCTCCGCCTATGGTGGCGCGATCTATAATTTTCACGATGCTACGCTGACGGTGGAAAATAACACCCTTGACAATAATTCAGCTGTTACCCTTGGCGGCGGAATCTACAACCGCGGTATGCTGACGTTGAACAACAGCACCCTCTCGGGGAATGTGACGCACCTTAATGGCGGCGGGATCTTTAACTGGGGCACGCTGACGGTGAAAAACACCACCTTTACCGGCAATTCCTCGACTTCCTCGGACGGCGGTGGGATTTATAACGATGGCGGCACGCTGACGGTGGACAACAGCACCTTTTCCACTAACAGTGCAGTGCATTACGGCGGAGGAATCGCCAGCAAGGACACGCTAAAGCTGAATAACAGTACCTTTTCCGCCAACAGCGCGGACCATGGTGGCGCGGTCGTTATCAATAGTTCATTGAGCTATACCAACAACCTCTTCGCCGGATCAGTTTCCGATTCAGATTGTTACAAGATCGGCGGGACGGTCAGCGGCACGCACAACCTGGCACAGGTTGACGCCCCAACCGGGTATACCTGCGGCACGTCCGGCACAAATTACACCACCGGCGACCCGCAGCTGGGCGCGCTGGCCGACAACGGCGGGCCGACGCAGACCCTGGCGCTGCTGCCCGGCTCTCCGGCGCTCGACGCGGGCGACGTGGCCACCTGCACGGACGTCTCCGGCGCGGGCGGCATCGATCAGCGCGGCATGCCGCGCGGCGCTGCGGGCAAATGCGACATCGGCGCCTACGAGGCGGGCAGCGCTTACGCCGCCCTGACGGTGGACCTGGCGAACAGCACCCCCGCCGACGCGGCGATCCTGGCGGTTGGCCCGGCCAGCCTCAAGCTGCTCTTCAACCGTCCGGCCGACCCGCTCACGGGCAGCGCCGCGGCCAACTACCTGCTGGTGGGGGCGGGGCCCGACGGCAGCTTTGAGACGCAGACCTGCAAGGCCGGGCAGGCGGGCGACGACACCTCCGTGGCGGTCAATTCGGCCAGCTACGATGACACCACCTCCATTTACGACCAGGTCGGCCTCAAGCTCAACAACGGCCTTTCCGACAGCCGTCTCTCCTTCCGGGTGGGTGTTCCCACGCCGGGCGGTTCGGGCGGCTCCTCCAGCCTGCCGGCGACCGGTTTCGCCCCGGGCGTGGTGAGCGTCCTCCCCGCGCAGCCGGCGCAGCAGGATTACCGCGATGAGGGTGGGCTGACCCTGGAGATCCCCGACCTGGGGGTGCGCGCCGACGTGGTCGGCGTGCCGCAGGGGCAGGGCTGGAACGTGAGCTGGCTCGGGCGGCGCGTGGGCTACCTGGAAGGCACGGCCTACCCCACCCTGGCGGGCAACAGCGTCCTGGCGGGGCACGCCACAGACGCCGACGGCCTGCCGGGAATCTTCGCCGGGCTGGGGACGCTGCGCTACGGGCAGCGCCTGGTGCTGCACGCCTGGGGTCAGACCTTTACCTACGAGGTGCGCACGGTGAACGATTGGGTGGCGCCCAATGACACGCGCCTGCTCACGCGCCATGAGGCCTACCCCTGGCTGACGCTGGTGACCTGCCGCGGCTTTAATCAAAAGTCGGGCGCGTATGCCTGGCGCACCGTGGTGCGCGCGGTGCTGGTCAAAGCCGGCCCCTAGGGCTGCCCAAACCCATCCGGCGGCTTCACCCCGGCCTCCCGGCTTTATTTTGCCCGGTGGGAATATATTTGCCTGTGGAGATTCAGTAGGGGTAGGGTGGGGTCGTCTCGCGCAGCGGACCGCACCATCTTATGGCTGTTCAACACATGCTTATTTTCCAATTACTTTTTGAGCATCCTCTCCCCAATCCTTATCAGATTACCCCATGCGCGCATGGCGGTGGCCAGGATCCATTTTTCACCTTTTGGAATTGGCCCAGTAAGGGGGCAGTGGGTGATGGGTTGGAAAAGCGCCAACCCATCCTACCACTGTTCGGTGATATGGTATCTTCCTATGTCGTGTCCAATCAGATCTGCCATATTTTCTTCCCCCTTTATTGATTTGACTGCCATACCTTCACATCATCAAACTCAACTGTCGTTTCCGGCCCTGTTTCAAAACCGATCCGTCCAGAATTTACACGAGATTCACTATCAATTGTATATATTTCAGGTTGACCATTTACATATATTTTGAAGCGATTGCCTGTTACTTCAACTTGAATCTGATACCATTTATTTTTAACTATATTTAAATCAAAACCATTTAATGCTGGCCATGAACTATTATCAGATGATACATAACAAAGATTACCTCCATTTAATACAACTTGAAATGCATAAGAATCGTAATTTTCAACACCCCTTATACGAAAGAAAATGACAGCTATACCTATATCCTTCAATGCAGAAAGGTCCCACTCCAATACCTTAAATCTATATTGGATGGTGCCATCTGAAAATTTATCCGGACCAAACTCAACATAATTGTTGCTTGACAATGTGTTGGTTTGGTATACTTTATTTCCTGACCCATCCTCTACAACATCCCAGATTCCCGATTTTGGCCTGAATCCCACAGCAGTGCCAGTTTCAAAATTTTCATCCAACACCAGTTTACCATTGGGTGTTGGTAAAAGAGTTGCCTGTGAAGTTGGTCCGGCCCCCGTTGAGGCCTGCTGGGGCAACGGGCTGGGCTGAGGGGTGGGCACCGTCGTTGGGGTATTTTCCGCCTGGGCAGAATCCGCGGATTGCGCGCAGCGGAAACCGTCATGCCTGCTCTGGTAAGTCGGGTATTCGCTGACACGGACAGAAGAACGGCCGTCAAAAACATTATTACCCCAGGATCCGCCGCGTAAAACCCGGTACTGGCCGGAATCAGGCCCTGTTGGATTACGGTCAGCGGATTTTTGATAGTAAGTATCGCTGTACCAGTCTGCCACCCACTCTGCGACATTTCCCGCCATATCCAGCGCCCCATAGGGCGAGGCCCCTTCCGGGTAGCTGCCCACTGCCACTGTTCCGCCCACATCCTGGTTATCGTTCAACAAATTATTATTGGGCGCCTGGTTCCCCCACGGATATGTATCGCCGTCCGAGCCGCGCGCTGCTTTTTCCCATTCCGCTTCCGTTGGCAAGCGCCGCCCGGCCCAGGCACAGTAGGCTTTGGCCTGGTTCCAATCCACACCAACCACCGGTTGTTGACCGCCGTTCAACCGGGTATCATTTTGATAGGCTGGGGCGTCACAATTTCCCACGCTCATGCATTTTGCATACATGGCATTGGTTATAACCGTCTTGTCGATCCAGAAATCGTCCAGATAAACCAGGTGCACGGGCTTTTCGTCATTGTTACCACTATCAGACCCCATCAGGAATTCACCCGCGGGCACATACACCTGCTTCATGCCATCCTTCGCGGAGACCCGGGTGGATCCAATCCCCAGGGCCGCGGGTGAAGGGGGGGCGGTGGTCACCACGGCAGTCGCAGCCAGGGTTGAAACCGGGGCAACGGCTGCGGGCGGAGCTGTCGGAGCTGCCGCCGCCGCCCTGCCCGGAATCCAGGCCCCCAGCACTTCAAAAGCGAGCAGGGCCACCAGGGCAGCGCCTCCCAGAATAAAAACCCAGAAGGGGACCCTGCCTTTTTGGACGGGTTGGCCCGCCTGGGGCAGGATATCCACAGTCGGTCTGTCGTCCGCGGGTCCCGGCCGGGTTCCGCTTGCCGCGGGGACGGGAAGCACTGCGGGCAGGGAATCGGCCTGCGCCGCCAGTTTTTCCAGCGCCGCGGCAAATTCGGCCATGTTCTCGTAACGGTCTTCCGGTTTTCTGGCCAGCGCCTTGAAGATCACCTGCTCCACCTGTTCCGGCAGGCCGGGCACAAACTGCTGCGGACGGGGGAGGGGGTCTTCGCGCTGCTTGATCAACACCGCCGCGGGTGTGTCGGCGGTGTAGGGCTTGCGCCCTGTGACCAGCTCGTAAAACACCACCCCCAGGGCGTAGACGTCCGTCTGCGGCACCACCTGGTTGAGCCACTGCTCGGGCGCCATGTATTCGGGCGTGCCCACCCCCACCCCGGTGCCGGTCAGGGTGCCGCCCTCGTCCAGGTCGAGGATCTTGGCCACCCCAAAATCGGAGAGCATCGGCTCCCCGGCCGCCGTGATGAGGATATTGGCCGGTTTGACATCGCGGTGGATTATATTCATACTGTGAGCATAGGCCAGTGCGCGTGCCACCGGCGCGGCAATGCGCGCCGCTTCCGCATAGGGCATGGGCTTCCCGGTCTGCAATTTCAGCGTCCCGCCGGGGATATAGCCCATCACCAGGTAGGGCGATCCTTCGTGTTCGCCGAAATCGTAAATCGGGACAATGTTGGGATGCATCATCTTCGCCAGTGATTTGCCCTCGCGTTCAAAGCGCTTGAGCATGTGCCCGCTCACCGCGGTCCCGAAATTCTCCATGCGGATGACCTTGATGGCCACGTCGCGCTCGAGGCGCGTGTCGTAAGCCCTGTAGACCACCGCCATGCCGCCCTGGCCCAGCTGCTCGGTGATGTGGTACCTGCCGATGTCGTGCCCGATAAGGTCTACCATAAGCCTCTCCCCACCAAGATTTGCTCTGAAATAAAATGCTGGCTTGACCGGACCAAAGGCCGCCAGCTTCAATTTTAAGCTGTTTTTTCAGGTTCAGCGCACAGCGAAACCCACGCCGCCGGCAGCCAGGCCGGGTTGGCAGGCCGATCCTGCGGCAATCCAGGTCCAGGGCAGGAAGCCTTTGCCGGGTTTTTTTGCCCCGCTTTTCACCAGCGGGGACCCGGGCAGTTCCGGCGCTTCGCCGGCCCGCCGGACGACGATCACCGAGATGTTATCCGGCCCGCCGGCGGCGTTGGCCAGGTCGACAAGCTGTGCCGCCGCAGCCTGGGGCTGCATACTGCACACGGTTTTCCAGATGTCCTCTTCCGGAACCACGTTCCACAGCCCATCTGAGCACAACAGCAGGGCATCCCCGGCAGCCCAGGCCAGGGTGTCGCTGAAACCGCGCACCACCTCGCGCTGGGCGCTCAACGACATGCTTAATACGTGTCTTTTGGGGTGCACCTCGGCTTCGGCCGGGGTAATGATCCCCGCACGCATTCCTTCGGCCACCACGGTCTGGTCCTGGCTGATCTGGCGAATTTCGCGGCTGTTGATCATATAGGCGCGGCTGTCGCCCACATTGACCATGTGCACCCTGTCATCCAGCAGGATGGCCGCCACAAGCGTACTGCCCATCTGTGACAGGTCATCCGAGTTCTGCCCGCTGACATACTTCACCCCCTGCAGGGTATAGTCCAGGAGGCGCTGAAAATGGGCGTGAAGGTCCCCATCGAGCGGCATGCTCTCGAAGCCGCGCGTGAAATATTCACTCACCGTCTGGCTCGCCAGCGCTCCGCCTTTCAACCCGCCCATGCCGTCGGCCACCAGCACCAGCGGCGGCCTTTTACCGTCCGGCGACAGGTATACCCTGACACTGTCCTGATTTGGCGCTTCTTTGCGCTTTTGCCCGGCATCGCTTTTCACCCCGATATCAAAATTCATATGACCTTCCCTTGATTTGTCCAACAACGGTTTGTGAAAGATTGCCCCGCTTAACCGATCACGATTAATTATAGCCCGAATTTTTATGCCGGATAAAGCCCCGGCTGGTGCCCCGATTACAGTCGATCCAAATTTGATCCGCCGGGCCAGTTTGCCATTCATTGGATACGGGCCGCCAAAGCGTCCCGATGACTCACAGGCTGTAAGGCGGGAAGGGTTTACTTCCGGACAGGCGAAAGGTGATAAAGACCGGCGATGCTGTACCCATCCGTCAGGTCGAGCGGCGGGATATTCAACCCGTCATCCGAACGCGGAAAGCCCGTCCAGACTGATTCGTTCACGGTCTGGAACGACTGCGGGCGGTACATCAGGGTGAAGGAAGGCACATCGGTCAGGTACATTTTGACCAGCGCGGTGTAATCGGCCTTGATTGTGGCGGGATCCGTTTCGCCAGGGATCGCATTGATGAGTTTATCAGCGGCAGGATTCCTGTATCCGTTCCAGTTGCCGCTCCAGTTATTTTTTGTACCGGCATAGACCGAGTTCATCAAGTGGTTGATGCGTCCCCAGGGTTGGGCCGGGCCGGCGCCGTCGGACCACATCATGAAGATGTCATAATTCTTATAGTCCGCGGAGGTCGGGTCGGTGACCACGGTCTGGTAAACGGACCAATCGGGATAGTCGGTCTGGATGTCAATGCCGATCTTTTTGCCGGCGGCGGCCACGGTTTCAATGGCAGCCTGCCAATCCAACCATCCGCTGGGGCAGAGAGCCTTATAGGACAGCTTTTTACCCTTATATACGCGCCAGCCATCGGGGCCCTTCTTGATGCCGGCAGCATCGAGGAGCTTGTTGGCGCCGTCGATATCATTGCCCGTCCACTGCAAATCCTTGAGAGCTGCCTCGTCATAGAGGGCCTGCTCTCCGGCGGTCGGGTTCATCAGGGAGCGGGGAACCTGGGCGAAGGTCGGCGACTGGTTGGTCATGGCATTGGCGATGAGGGTGTCATAATCGACAGCCATGGCAATGGCCTTGCGGACGGCAGCCTGGTCCAAACCATTGGAACCGAGGTTGAAGAAGGCGGTCGGAAGGCTGGCACCCAGTTGGTAGGGCGCACCGGAAAAGTATGTGGAAATCGGCAAATTGTCTTTGAGCCGCAAATCCTGCACATTGCCGTTGTACTGCTGGCTCACATCCACTTCCCCGGCCTTCAGGGCGGCCAAACCGGCATCATTATTTTTGTAAATGACGTGCGCCAGAAATCTCGGGGTTGGTAATTTGCCCCACATGGAAGCATCCTGGCCCCAGTAACTCTCATCCCGAACGAGCACCACCCTGGTTTGATCAGCGAAAAATTTCTTATACGGCCCGGAGCTGACAACGTCTTCAGCGGGATCGGCTTTAAACCTGGCGGCATCGCCGCCAACGCGGGCTTCGAGCTTCTGGGTCCAGGCCTTCTGGATGACATAACCACTGCTCAGGTAAGCCGCAACCTGCAGGGGATTAACAGCCCTGCCATTATTATCCAACCTGGCCTTAATCAAAACGGTCTGGTCATCCACCGCGCTGATGCTGTCGATGAAAATTCCATAGTTGGCACTGACATTGGTGTCATACTTGAGATGGGTGGCCCAGGTGTAGGCCACATCCTCAGCGGTCACCGCTGTGCCGTCGTTCCACCTGGCGGCTTTCTTGAGTTTGAAAGTGATTTCGGTGCGGCTGTCATTCCATTTAAAATCGCCGTCGGCCAGCAGGGGATAGAACTTGCCGTCAACCATATTATAAAGATAGGGGGTTTCGAACATGGTGACGCGGGCATTGTCCTGCTGGGCAATCGCCAGGCCGTTATTCATATCAGTCGAATAGGGATTCCAACCCTGCACATTGCCCCACTGCTGGCCGTTGAAATACAGGGTTTCATTGCGCGGCAGTGCTCCGCCGGGAGACGGTAGAGTAGGGGGAGCGGCGGGCGCTGCCGCCGCGAGTGGCACAGCCGTTTCGGTCGGGGCCGCAGGCGCAGCTGCCTCAACCAGGGCCGTGGGAGCGAGCGTGACCAGGTTGACCGCCACCGCCTGTGTTTTCACCTGGCTGTTGGTCTGCGCAAACCTGAACACCGTCAGTGCCCCGAAGCCCACTACAGCCAAAACCAGGGCTAACGCCATCAGCACCCCCACCCCGATCCAGACCCCCGGGATTTTCCGGGTTCGCGCGGGAGATTGCGGGCTTCCGCTGGTGATGACGTCGTACGTCTCGCCTGCTACCACCGGGCGGGCGGGCTGTCCGGCTTTTTTAAGCGGAACTTCTGGCACCGTTTTTACCGCCGGTTCAGCTTCCTGCGCAGGCGCAAGGCCGACCAGCTTTTCCAGCGCAGAGGCCATTTCACCCGCGCCCTGGTAGCGGTCATCCGCATTTTTCGCCAGGGACTTGTAAATCAGGCGTTCCGCTTCCCTGCCAATGCCCGGGACATATTTTTTGGGGTCCGGCAGCGGGTCGGTCGCCTGCTTGATGATCACTGCCATTGGTGTATCCGCCGTGTAAGGCTTGTGGCCGGTCACCAGCTCGTAAAACACCACCCCCAGCGAATAAATGTCGGCGCGCCCGTCGAGATTGCGCCCGCTGCCCTGCTCCGGGGCCATGTATTCCGGCGTGCCGACCCCCACGTTGGTGCCTGTGAGGGTGCTGCCGTCCTCCGCATCCAGCAGCTTGGCTATGCCAAAGTCCGAAAGCATCACGTCCCCGTTTTCGGTCACGAGCATGTTGGCCGGTTTCACGTCGCGGTGCACAATGCCCTTGCTGTGCGCATACTCCAGCGCGCGCGCCACCGGTAAAATCAGGCGCGCCGCCGTCGATTCGGCGATGGGCCGGCCGGCCAGGCGCTGTTTTAAGGTGCCTGCCTCGATATACTGCATCACCAGGTAAGGGCTGCCTTCATATTCGCCGTAATCAAAGATGCTGACAATGTTGGGATGGTTGAGCCGGGCCAGGGCCTTGGCCTCGCGCTCAAAGCGCTTCAGCATTTTATCCACGATCTCCGGGCTGAACGCCTGGCGGCGGATGACCTTGATGGCCACGTCGCGCTCCAGGCGCGTGTCGTAGGCCTTGTACACCGTCGCCATTCCCCCCTGGCCCAGCTGCTCGGTGATGTGGTACCGTCCGATATCATGACCCATGAGATCTGGCATAAGTACCTCCCCTGATTCATGTGGATACATTAATTATAGGCCAAATTGCCAGAGAAAAGCATCTTTTAAACTGTGTTATCAAAAACAATTTATGGTGCCGCGCTCATAGCGCAGCGGAAACCAAGATAACTGTACCACTCGGAAGGTTTATAGACACTGCGCACGGATGAGCGCACGTTATCCTCATTCGCATGCCAGGAACCGCCCCGCATGACACGACCATTCCCAGATGAAGGCCCCGGCGGGTCTTTTTCCAAGGATTTGGCATAATAGTCGCTGTTATACCAGTCCGCCACCCACTGGAGCACGTTACCGGCCATATCAAGGGCGCCGTAAGGCGAGGCTCCATTCGGGTAACTACCAGCTTTAGTGGTATCACTTCCGTTGTAATTTGCCTTGCTTAAATTGACGCCTTCACCCCACGGATAAGTGCGACCATCCGTACCACGCGCCGCTTTTTCCCACTGAGCTTCCGTCGGCAAGCTGCGTCCAGCCCACTTGCAGTAGGCATCGGCCTGGCTCCAATCCACATCAACCACAGGGTAATCAGCATACAGAAAATTACCATAATATATTGGACGAGAATAGGATCCGGTAGCCCATGGTTCATTACACACCTTGGCGCTGACGCACATTGCGTACATGGCATTCGTTATATCTGTCTGGTCGATCCAGAACGCATCCAGGGCCACTGTATGCACTGGGCCTTCATCGCTGTTGCCTTTTTCTGAACCCATTTGGAATGCTCCGGCTGGAATATACATTAGTTTCATTCCATCAAGGTTTGAAACGGAATTACCTGTCCTTGCAAAAAGTGTAGACGCGGTCTCTGTTACGACAGGAGCCTGCGAGGCTGCCGTAGTTCCTGCACTTTCCGCGCAACGGAAACCGAAATAACTTCTTCCAGAAGATGCGTAATTAACCACTCGAACCGCCGAACGGACATCGTCAGGTCCAAAGAACAAAGAACCACCCCGCACGACCCGGGTATACCCGGAGGATGGTCCAGTCGGGTTGCGCCAGGTTGTCATGCTTTGATAATAACTGGGATCATACCAATCCGCCACCCACTGCCACACATTGCCCGCCATATCAAGTGCCCCATATGGCGAGGCACCAGCCGGGAAACTCCCCACATCCGCAGTTTTGCCCCCTGACTTGTTGAAATTGGCCAGACTGCCATTTGGCGGCTGGTTGCCCCAGGGATAAATAAGCCCATCCGTGCCGCGCGCCGCTTTTTCCCATTCAGCCTCGGTCGGCAAACGCCGCCCGGCCCACTGGCAGTAAGCCTTAGCACTATCCCAGCCTATACCTATAACCGGCTGATTATCCCCATTAAAATCCGGGGCATCCTTGAAGGTTGATTCCTTACAGGCTCCGTCTTTGACACATTTAACATACATGGCATTGGTCACATCAGTTTGATCAATCCAATAAGAGTCCAGAAAAACAGTATGCTGTGGTTTTTCACCAATGGGAGCCGATTTATCACTATCCGCTGTTCCCATAATGAAATCTCCTTCCGGCACAATCACCATTGTCATGCCATCTTTGGGTGAAACCTGTACAGAACCTACTTTATACTGCCCTACCGGGTTGGATTGGGGAGAGGAACGCGTACCTGTGAAAGGTGTATCAGCAGCAGGCGAGCTAGAAATGGGTGCTTCGGTGCGATTAACCATAGGTGTCAGAGTATTGATAACCTGTATATTTACTGTGGGCACAGCCTTCCCCGACCCGATTCCCAAGCCCAGCATGACTCCTCCAGCGATCAACCCCAAAACAAGCACGCCCCCCACCAGGTAGGCCCAAACGGGCACTCCGCCGCGTTTGACCGCCCCGGTCGGAACTCCCGCCTGGCCAGAATCCCAGGTTTCATCCGCCCCGGGATTTGAAGCCCGGATCGGCGGATTTTCTTTAATCGGTTTTGATC
>Ga0073936_10004377_pt1 | contig 19603 bp, 22 predicted proteins | sample AliMusrvi5mmetaG_FD_87041 | JGI IMG/M metagenome (GOLD analysis project Ga0073936, IMG submission 87041) | Freshwater lake bacterial and archeal communities from Alinen Mustajarvi, Finland, to study Microbial Dark Matter (Phase II) - Alinen... | ecosystem: Environmental > Aquatic > Freshwater >... | reverse complement strand
TGGGCAGTTTAAGGCGCTCGAAGCGAATCCGGGTGAGTAGCTTGCGCGCGGCCTGAATGGCGGAGACGGGTATGGTGATGTTCATGGTTTGTGTGGGTGATGGGTTGACGCAGGGTCGGGCGAGTCAGACTTGTCCGACCTGCTTGTATTATTACCTCTCAGGTTTGATGTAGGCGTTGAGGCCGACGATGACTGGCAGGCCGTTGATGACGACCTCAGTAGGCTTGTTGCCGTTGCTGCTGGCGACCGTGAGCGTCTTGCCAGTGGCGGACGGACGCGGTGCGTGCAGCGGGATTTCGATATGGAGGACGTTGTCCTTGATGGTAGTTTTCATAGTTTGGTTGTTGGTTAGTTAGTTGTTGGGAGAATGAGTTTGTTGGCTTCGATCCATTCGACTGGTTGGATCTGGAAGTCTGGGATAAGTGTCCGGACGAGAACCCCGGTGCTGTCTGTTGGCGCTTCGATGACGATGCGCTCGAACAGATCATCACCCGGGTCCCGCCACTCGGACACGATCCGGACACGGTCACCGACTTTGAGGGGCGATGTGCCGTTGTGCGGGATGGGCTGTTTTATGACTGATGTGGTTTGAGACGATCAGTCCGACTGGTCCTCCCAATGGAGAATGCGAATATCGCCTTCGGCCACGCCGAGGCAGTGGATGTCCTCCAGAGTGAAGGTCGCATCCTTTCCAGTGTTGCTGCCGTTCCAGTCGTCGAGACACCGCGTGCGGCCGACGAGGATCGCAGACTCAAGGTCCGGAGCCTCGACCGAGTCGATGTGGATGGTGCCGAGTTCGTCGCTCTGTTGGCAGAATACGGTGAAGATTGGAGTGCTCATGAACGGAGGTAGGCGGTGTCTTTCTGTTGGAAGAGGCTGTGAGCCTCCTCCTCGGTGAGCCCCACGAATTCGGAGGGTGTGAACGAGACCTCGTCGGGGAAGAACGAGAACAGGGATTTGGTGGAACCGTCCTCAAACGTGGCGACGACTTCGGGCATGGGATCGAACATGCCTTGGGGCATAGGCCTGGGCATGGGTGTAATGATGGCGCTGATGATTTTCATGGGGTTGGTTGTGGTTAGTGTTGCTTGGTTAGGAAAATGGGCCGCCATGGAACTGGGGGGTCGTGTTCCATGGCGGCGGTGTTGCCCCGGTCACGCTGGGCACATCGTGTGACCGGGCTGCCATGCGGTGCCTTGCCGAAGGGGGAATGGTTCAAGCGGCTTCTGCCTCACTCTTGTATTTGAGCTGATCGGTCGTGCATTCACTGGCCGGGATGTCCGTGCGCGGCCCTTGATAGACCGGTTGGTAGATCGCGCCGCTCTCTCTAAATCCATAGAGATACTGAACCTCACAGACGTCATCAGGAGCGGGAACAGCATGGTTGGGCGGGATCGTGACGTTGCCTGCTGGGACCAGCGTGTCGCCATCGTAGAGGCCGAGCGAGACGCTGCGTTTGGCATTACGGCCGGTGACTACGAAAGACGCGCTTTCAACGAACTTGAACTTCAGTTGCGAACCACCCGAATTCGGACGGCCGATACTGAAGGGTGCGTCAATGTCCTTGAAGACGACTCCTTCACATCCGCGTTGGCGGAAGGTCTCAAACATCGCCTGCTTGTCGGCAGGTTCGACCATCGTGCTCACTGTGCGCAAGACCGCATGCGTGGGATCAATCAACATCAGCAAGCCAGCATAGCGGTTCAGATAGCCACGCTCGCGCAAGTTGTTGCCCTTGACCTCCAGCAGGTCGAAGACGTGGAGCACGTCGCCCACGGCCTCGCCATCGATGAGCACATCGACTGGGAGTTCCTCCACGGCATGCCTAATGGTGTCGGGCAGCGCCACAACAAGTCCCCGGCGGTTGATACCGGTGATCTCGTTGCCCTGCTTGCGGACAAGGAGGCGGCGACCATCGTGCTTCTCCTGGAGGCAGTGTTGTTTATCGCCGAGCAGCCGGGCCAGTTCGGATTCGTCAACTGCGTTGAGGAGTTGGCAGCGGATGCCACTGTCGCAGCCCTCGTTACCTGTCTGTTGATAGACCACGCCTGCCTCACCGGATTCGTCGGTGATCTGGTAGCCCTTTGCGAGCTTGGAGGCCACGAGCTTTTTATGGATGGCTTGCGCCTGTTCGAGTTTCACCGGTTCGGTAGTCTTGGTCCCGGTGGTGAGTGTGTTGCCGCGACGACCGTAAGCGAAGGTGACGATGAAACCGTCGGCCCGCGCTTCGATGCTGGCGTGATAGACTTTATCTGATGAGCCCTCGCGATAGTGGAGCGAGGTGGATGTGTGTGGGTTAGTTGTGGTGTTCATGGTATGTTTGTTAGGGGTGGATGGATGGAAAGGGAAAGGCCGCCACAAAGACCCGTGAAGGTTCTCGATGGCGGCCTGGTTATTCAGGGGACGTTCAGTTCGCCTGGTTGGTGATTCTCCGGGCATTGCGAGGCGCGGGCGCTGATGCATGGCTGGCGGCTTCGCGGGCACGTCCCTTGGCCCAGTGGCGCAGCGCCGATATCTGGCCGTCCATGAGTTGGGCCAGCGGCACGGTGCGTGTCATCGCTCCCAAGATGTCGTTGGCACGAGGTTCACGACCGTCGGCATAAGCCTCGTGCATGGCGTCGATGAACACCGCCTCAATCTCGGCACCTGTGAACTGCTCGCAGGCGCGGGAAAGTGCCACAGTGTCATAGTCCGCGGGCTTGCGGCCATGGCGCTTGATGACGATGTCCCAGATTTGCGCGCGCTCAGTAACATCCGGCAGATCGACGAAGAACATTTCGTCAAACCGTCCTTTACGCAGGAACTCAGGCGGGAGCTTTGACACATCGTTGGCGGTCGCCACGACGAACACCGGCTGCTGCTTTTCCTGCATCCAGCTCAGGAACGAGCCGAACACGCGGGACGATGTGCCACCGTCTGTGGATCCGCTAGACTTGCTGCCAGAGAATCCCTTTTCGATCTCGTCGATCCACAACACGCAGGGCGCAATTGCCTCGGCAGTCTGGATCACGGAGCGCAAGTTGGCTTCTGATTGACCGACGATACCGCCGAACACACAGCCCATATCAAGACGCAGCAACGGCAGACCGAAAGCGCCTGCCGTGGCCTTGGCCGTCAGCGACTTGCCTGTGCCGGGGATGCCGACGATAAGCAGGCCCTTGGGGGCAGGTAGCCCATAGGCCTTGGCTGATGCACTGAAGGCGCTGCCACGGCCCTGCAGCCATTCCTTAAGCAGCCCCAGTCCGCCGATGTCGTCAAGGCCTGTAGTGGCAGCTACAACTTCAACCAAGCCATTACGCTTGAGCGTGCGGGCTTTCTCGCGGGCAACGATCTTATGGTCAATGCCATTGGTCTCAACGACCGACAGTGCGAACGCATTCTCAGCCTCTGTGGTAGTGAGGCCGAGTGCGCTTTGCAGCGCCGCTTCCCGGATCGCATCGTTGACACTTTTGATCTTGGCTGATTTCAGGATGCCATCCAAGACCACGGCAAGTCGCGCAGGATCAGGCAGGCTGAAGTCCACGTGGGTGATTTCATGTTCGAGTTCAGGCGGGAGCTTGAGTCGGCATCCTAGCAGGATGAGTGCATGACCGTTGGCTTTGGCAACACGCAGGATATCCTTGATCCGGCGCACGAGCATGGGATCGGATTGATCGAGGTGGAGTTGCAGATCGCGCAACAACACGACGTGGCGTGGGCTGTCGGATGCGAAGAGTCCTCCGAGCAGTTGCAGGGCGTCGAGTGGATCCGGGCATTGCGTGATGCGACCGTCCTGCACATCGACCAGGCCCTCGGTTGAGGACCATGCGTGCAGATTGAGGTTGAGCGAGGTGCAGTCCGCCGCGATTTCGGCTTCGGCTCGTGCTTCTTCGGAACTGATGACAGCGAGACCAGGATAACCGGCGCGCAGATAGGTGGTGAGTTGATTATGCATATGATGATGAGAGGTTGATTGGTTAGGATCGGTCAGTGACAGGGTTGAGGTTAGGCAGGGTGTTGGCAGGTATCGGCGGCTCCGGGTTGGGAGGACCGAGGTTGGTGCGTTCCCAGGCGAGGCAGGCATCGCGGGAGGGATCGCTGTGGAGCAGCTTGCCGGTGGAGGCGCAGCGGACGTTCCATTGCTGGGACTTGTCACAGAAGCGGATGTCCGTGGCCCGGACGACATGAAGTCGCCCGAGCGCACGAAGATCTATCGCTTCGGTGTAGAGGCAGTCGATGTGACCGCTTGGTTTGAAGCGGAGAGTCTGGTTCACGGTGTGGAACCTCCCTCCAACGATTGCTGGTTCTGTTGGCGCTGGGACTGCCGCCAGAAGTCAGGTTTGCGAGTGCGAGCCTTGGGTTTACCCAAAGCATCTTCGATAGCCTTGGTAGCTGCTTCGCAACCTTTGCCTTGGAACCCTTCGGCCTCGACAGTGATTTCTCCTATCGGCGAAACGCGGACGTGGATGCGGCGGCTCATAACGAACCCCCTTCCAGCGTCAGCAGGATCGTGCCATCGGCTTCGGTTCTGCGGGTGGTGCGCAGCCCGCGTGAACGGGCCTCGCGCATGGTTTTGTGGACTCCATAGGATTGCAGCAAGCGGCCATAACCGGCACCTACTTCCTTGGCGACATGACCGTCCCACCAATCGGTCGTAAGACCATAGGTGTTGTCGTTATCCTTGTTTGGTTCAACTGCAATGTCATAAGGGCCTTTGAGCCGGATGACGTGTGGTGCGGCGCGAACAACGCCAGCGTAGCCACGGCATGTGGTGTCCGGGACTAGCTTCAGTCCGAGATCGACGCAGGCATCGTTCAAGGCATCAAGGTCCCGGATCTGTGTCTGTATAGTGGTGAAGTGAGACATGTTTTGGTTATCTGTTGGAATTTTTTAGTGTTGAGTTCGAGATGCGCGGAGGGCGGCCCCTGTGATGGAGCCGCCCTTCGCGCGGAGTCGGGTTGTTGATAGGTTTGGGAGTGATGGAGTTGGGGGTAGTGGAATCGGGTGAGGGGAGTGGTGAGAGTAGAGTTGGTAGTAGTAGTGGTTGGGAAAATCAGGCTGATTAGAGAAAGTCAGGTAGTCGGGCGATGGTTATGGCGTTTTGTGGGAAAGGGATGGCTTCCGGGTATCCTGTGCGGACACCCAGAAGCGGTATGATTCAACTGACAGCCGCCAGCTTGCGTGCGCCCATCTGCCCAAAACGGGAGATGACATCACGCGCATCACTGCGGGCGAGTTGCACGGCACTCTCACGCAGGCGCGTCAGGCCTTCGGTGAGGCTGAACATGGCGTCCCTGTCATTGCGGTAGTCCTCTGCGCTGCGGGTGAGCAGTTCGCGGCGGAACTTTTCCAAGGTTGCTTCCAACTGCTGGTCGCCCGCGAAGTTTAAGCTGCGGAAGCTATCAATGAAAGACTTGAGCCGATTCAGTGTCCGTTGGTGGACGCCGGTTACAGATCCGTCAATGGTCTCTAAGACTTCACTGGCGAGCCTGGCTGTCTCCTCGCGCATGGATGTCACACTCTCTTGAATGAAGCCGTTAAGATCAGCCTGCAGGCGTCTGGAGGCATCCTCCGCAATGCGGCGCCTATCATCGGCGACTTCGAGTTGCTCCATACCGTCAGCAACTTCCAGACGAATACTGTCGGGAGCCGCTATCTGGAACAACCGGGTCTCGAACGCAAAACGCTTGGCGATGTCACCAGCAGGCGGGAACGATTGTTCGATGGTGGCAATCAGGTGTTCGGCGCTGCCATTGAGGTGACGCGCGGCTTCACGCCATTCGACCATCGCTTGGTCACGTAGCGGGCTGTATCCCGCCACGAAGTCGAGCGTGGCTTCACGGAACTCGTCGCGCAGCTTGTCGAGTTTGTCGGTGAGGTCTGCCAGACGTGGATTCGGCACGAAGCGTGCGAGTCCTCCCAGAAACGGGAAACTCGAACTTTCGACAGTCGCCTGAACCCGGGACTCAATCAGGGCAAAAGCCTGAAGGGCGTCGCGAGGAATCAGGCGCTTGTGACCGAGCTGGATAAGCCGGTCGGAGACATGTGCAGGATCAAGTCCGAGGTCTTCGGGATTGAGGCGTTTGCAACCGCGCCAGTAACGGACGGAAGTTGCGACAAGGACTCCACGGCGGCATACGGCGTCGAGGAGGGTGGTAGTGCTGGAATTCATAATGTTGTGTTAGTTTGGGGTTGGTTTGTGTTTTCAGGCGGAAAGGAAAGCGCCCGCCGCGATCAGTGACCGGGCGGGCGCAGTTGGTGCCGTGCTGCCTGTTATCAGGCAGCGCGGCTATTTGGTTGCATCTGTGCAGGCAGCCAGGCCATGCACTCGTTCTTGTATTGGCACCAGGAGCAGTGCATGCCGGGTTGTGGGTTGTAACGATCGGAAGCGATGCCTTCGACTGCGGTTTCCAGCAGTGCGACGACACGACGCTTGCGATGCTCGTTAGCCGGTGGCGAGCTGACGCGGATGACCTGCGGCGTTTTGGTTTTGACCAAGAACACGAGGTCCAGCGATGGAGGACTTTCGCCGATGGCTTCCAGCAGCAGTTGATAGCTGACGAGTTGAATCTCATGGTCGAAAACCGCGTTGCCCAGATCGGGCTTGGCGGCGGCCGACTTGAAATCGACCGGCGTGAAATTGCCCTCTACCAGATCCATCGCACCCGTCAGCGGAACCGACAGGCCAGGGATCTCTTCCTTCAGTAACACTTCGACAGCACGTGGCTTTTCCTTCATCGCTTCCGGGGAGTCGAGGTAGGCTGCAACCACACGTAGTCCATCGAGACGGCACTTCTCACGCTCTGCTTCATCATCGAAGTTCACCGGTCCTTCGTCACGCTCAAGGGCCGTAAATGCACTCTCAAACGCTGTGGCGATGGCATCGGGTGAATCATCACCACCACGCCAACGTGCAAGATGGAATACTTGGAGTGCAGCGTGGATAGACTTGCCCAGATGAAGGGCCACGGGGGTGTTCTTTCGGATACAAGCCACCCGCTCAAAGTAGAATTTGAGCGAGCAGCTGAGATACGACTTGGCCGCCGTAGGACTAATATGCTTGGGCAGGGTGCCTGCCCAGCGACTAAGCCCTGTGGTGAACGGCGTGTCGTGCATGCTGGCAATCATGCGGCGTCCTTTCTTCCGTATGCGGATCCGGTGCGGCGCTTATTGGTGCCTTGCTGAGGATTTGATGAGCCGTGGGTATCAAGCAGTTCATCGATGAGGCCTGAGGCTTCCACTTTGTTGAGGAGTCGCACGCCCTTATTGAAACGCTCGTGGGCGAGCCCTTCGATTTCGGCTTTATCGAGTTGATGCTCATCCACAAGTTTCAGGATCAAATCCTTTTGTTTGTCCGAACACTTCCACGCGCCTTTGCGGTGCAGTGGCGTGATGTTGTCCGTGTCTGGGGATGTGGGTGATTTCGCATCATCCGTTCCGTAGTCCATGGGCGGAACGAATCCCGTGTTAAGCATTTGCTCATCCACGGTCGTTTGGAGGCGTTGATAGAGGCGTTCGGATTCTTGGGCGACGTCGTCAGTGGTCATAAGCTCGGTCTCTACGGAGACACTGAACTGGTGGGACGAGTAACCAGGAAGTCCTAATCTTTTGGAATAATGCGCGATCAGTTTGATGGCCATGTTAGTTGGTTGGTTGGTTTGGGGTTGTGGGACTGGAAACGAAAAGGCCCAGCGTGATGCTGGGCCTTCGTGGTTCAGGTGGTAGCGGGCCGAGGCCTATGCAGCCTCGGGATTGTTGTTGGCGTTGCGCTGCGGATCATCACAGACACGCAGTATGGGTGTGGCGGTGTTGGCGAGGGCCAGCCGTAGTAGGGTGTCAGCTAGTCTCGTCATCGGTAGTTGGCGACGTTTACCCTCTTGGTAAAGAGAGCGGACAACGTCATCGGACAGGCGTGGGGAATACAGGGTTCGTGGCATGGTGTTTGGTTGTGGTGTTATGAGAAAAGAAGTAAGAGTGCGAAGATTGAAGTGTGACATGACGCAGTATTGCTGCCGGGATCAGGACAGCAGCGTGATTACACTGGCCGGCAGATCAATGTGAGCCTTCGGATCCAAAAACTCCGGCAAACCCACATCCTCCTCGGTGAGATACACGACCGAGGGCGCAAGCACGCTGAGCGCCTCGGAGATCAGTGTGTATCGCTCTTTCTCTGCTAGGACAGCTATGCGCAAGCGCACCTCCTCCCTTTCCATTTTGGCTCCTGAGGCTTGGAGCAACCAGCCACAGAAATCGTCGAGGCGGTAGCTGCAGGCGGCGCGGTAGGCTTCGTGATCGTAAATCTTCCAATCCAGGACACGGCCGTCGCGAACCTGCTTCATCGTATCAAGGAAGATGTCCTGCATCTTTTGCGGCGCTTTTACGACGTCCATGAAAGCAACATCCGGTCCGCCCTCCGCTGCCCGAGAGGTTCCTACCATGTAGTATTCGCTCTTCTCCACCGCCATCAGCTTTTCTGTCAGAGCCGTATAATTCGCCTGGAGATTTATGGCTGCGCCTTTGCATAGGTGGATGCTAGCCAACCTGGTTGGGTGTTTTAAGACAAGGCGCGCCGTTGCCAGTTCCTCGGCATCTTCAGGCTCTACTTCCCGCGCCACGACAGGCTTGCCTGTCCTATTCTCGGTCGCCAGATATGTGCCTCTCTTGTCGTAGACCAGGAAGCGTGCGCCATTCTGCGTCACGAAGAATCCTGCCAGTGAGTCAGTGCCTATGAGGTTTTTCTTCGCCTTTTGGATTTCTTCGTCGTTACTCCGCCAAATTACGAGATCTGGCTTGCCCACTCGCATTGCCCACAGCTCGAAGCAGTCGGGGGGTCGCGGGCGGAGATGTTGTAATCGTTTTTTAAATTCTTCAACTGGGTGCTGCATTAATTAGTTTTAGGGGTTTGGTGTTGGGACTGTAGAGCTTCAACAAAGGCACAGCGCGTATGCAGTGCTTGTCATCTTTCACGCTCTATAGCTCGTGTTATAGGATGCCTATTGTCGTGAAGCGCCGACCGCGATTCCTGCGACGACGCCACCTACGATGATGACAGGCGCGATGAATGCGGCGGCAATAGCAGCAGCTTTCACTATTATGATCGCCGCTGTGGTTTTAATGATTAAATCTAGCATACAATATGTTATTACACAGGAGGCGGTGAATTTTACCGGGCCGGGTGCCAAAGCGACAATTCCGCCCTTTGCGCTGCTTCATCATTGCCAAAACCCGCGAAAGTGCGCGTTCTGCGGTGGGAGGCAATGGTGTCGGTGATGGCAATGGCCTAGTTGGACCGCTGCAGCTCAGATGACGCTTTTCTTCATGACAGCGGCAACTCGCCCCGCTCTATCGTCCGCTCGATGAGTCCGGTTGATACCTTTACCGGGCATCGCTTCGCTCGCCCAACGCAAGCGCAACAACTCTCAATCATTTGTTCCACTCCCGGATCAGCTCTTTGGTCAATAGCTCTGGCACTTGATAGCCAGACCGCAGAGATAGTGTTTCGATATAATCTGTGAAGGTCACAGCACACACCGTGCGCTCGTCCAGCGCGACAAGTCCTTCGCCTGCTAATGTTTCAAGCACCACTGCCAGTTGTGCTGCTGTCAATTTCTGGAGATGCCGTTGCAGGTCCCTTCGGCTCTGTGTGCCAGCAGCCCGTAAGTGCTTCAGGATTGCTTGTGCGGTCGCCGTAGGGCAACCGGGGTCAAAGCCCTGCCCGTGCCAAGCCAAGCTCTCTACGCCTATCGCTATGCCTGTTGCGGCTAGTCGGTATAGGTCCTGCGCCAGGCAAGCAACCTCGTGGATCGAAGCATCAGGAGTTTCAAATCCGCGTGCAATTCCCAGACACGCTACCTGCAGCTCTCTGAGAACGCACAAAACAAAGAAGTTGTATGCTCCCGGCATGAACCTCAGTCGGTCCCGTAATCGTTCCTCCAGTGCGCATGTCCAGTCATCTTGCTTGCCAAGTGGGGTCACGAGAACGTGGGTGCCCGGATCGCTTGCCCGGAACAGGTTTTCGAACTGCCAAACGGCGAGTCCCCAGTTTGAGTTGATGCCCTTGAGGGGTGCTTGAGCCGTGTGCGGCAAAAACAATATCGGCAAGCCTTCCTCCAATACGCTCGCAACTATCTCGGCATCCCATTGCGCCGGGTTAAGGGATCCGGATATAGCCACAGCCTTGCAGACGACAGCCATGTTCTTGTTCCGGCCGAGCGGCCTGAGGATACGTTCCGGGTGGTGCAGGATATCGTCCCGTAGCAATGCGTGATCTACGTCCCGCTCGACACGGAGGATTAGACTCCCATCGACGTCTGTGACAACACCCAGCTCATTATCCCAGCGTCTGGAATACTGACCGGCGCGCCCAAAACCGAAGGAGTTGTGCTGCGCCTTCACCCACAACGGTCCACATTGCTTCAGCCAGGCAGCGTGCTGGCTGGGAGATTGCTGCGCCCATATGTCGCCGTTTTTTGCTAGCTGTCTCATCAGGTCGCGGTTGCTGTGCTCGCCGTCGTTTTCGTAATGGCCCTCGTTGTCTACCGGATCTTTTGGTCTATTGCCTGTGCTGGCACGTGCCAAGGCGTCCAGTGGATCCACAGCGGCGTTCGCATTGATCAACAGCATTGATGGCAAGTCCCAGCTAAACGCGCGCCCAGCGACCTGCCAGAGGGTTATTGCAAGGGTGGCAGCTGTTTGGCATTGCGTCAGGCCATCGGATGCGTGGAGGAGTCGGATGAAGTCCCGGAGCTTTCCTTCAGACGGACCGAAGTTGTGCTGGACGGTGATGCCAGTTTGCCAATCGAAGTGTTCTGCTGTGCGCGGGTCAGACATCGATCACAATTCCTTTCTTGGACAGGAACTCAGAGGCCGGCCGTGTGAGCGACCATAACATATTGTCTTGTCTGACAAACCCTGCCTTGAGGAGGAGTTGCAGGGCATCCGTGCACGGTCCTGCGGTAAGCCGGTTCGTCTTACGGACCAACTGTCGAACGTCAGCAGGGCCTGCCTCCAACTTGATTGCCAGGCGTTGTGCCAGGACCATCAAGCGGGACTGTGCTTCGCTTTCGAGAATGCGTGAGCGTGTATGTACCATGCCGCGCACGAGGTGGCGCGCAAGTGCCCCTATATCGTACGAAGACAGGCAGCCATTTGCGTTGGCAAAACCATATGCCTCCAGCATCTTTCTAATCCCGAATTCGAGGCTAATGTAGAGCCCGCGGGCGGCTGTGGTAATCCCCGGGCAAGCAGTTTCCTGCGCGATCAAGAAACGCAGGAAATTAGCATGCCGCTTGTGGTAGTCTATGCGCAGGTCTTTGGCCTGGTCATCTGTGCTCTTGATTCGATACGCTATCGCAGTCTCTAACGCCGCACAATACCTGCGGTAGACATCGACCAGCACTACTGGCACTGCTGGCTTCGCAGTGACAGGCGAGGCAGCTGTATCCGCAGGCTGCGCAATGAGAGGCGTGGGAACTACCGCGTCATCCGATAGCCAGACAGTTTTTCCCAACCAGTTTGCAGCGGCATTGTTGGCATACAAGCATTCCGCGAAAATGGCCGGGGGGATAGTTGCAGCCAAGTGTCCGCCGACGCTGCGGCACACTGGGCCGTGGCACGTGCCGTTGATGATTCGCAACAACCCCGGGGCCATGGTCTCTGCGTGAGACACGCTCGCGACCGGCACCTGAACAAACAACCGCCCCGCATGTGCCAGCTTGAGTGCGGCTTCGATGGCGGCAGGAGTGTCGGTGGTGGCGACAACCAGTGGGTGAACTGCTACGTCACCTAGCCCCTCACGTGTGCCCTCGCCTAACAGTGGCAAAGTATTGAGTCCGATGTCCTCGGCTACAACGCGGAGTGCTGCCGGGTATTTTGGAACCTGCGCCAAGCGACCTGGGTCGAAGGATTGGTATATCTTCTCCTTGCCCGCTTCACGAGCTGTTGCAGCATGAGCTTCGGCCACATGCCGTGTGATGTTTTGTTGGTAATGCAGTGGTTGAGCGATGACATCTCTGCTGACTGAGTCGGTTAGGACTCCTGTGATCGTAAAACTGGTGCCGACCTGCGCCGCATCGTCTTCGTGGAAAAGGTATGCTGCACTCGTATTGCTGATCGTGATGGCCATGGCCGCCAGGCTGTTGAGCCCGGCGGCCATGGATCCGCATCCACGAGTTTTCAGATCGAACAAGACGTTTAGGCGCTGCAGCGCTATAGCGTCATTTGTCTCAAGGGTAGGCTTCATGGTAGTTGGAGTTCGTCGTCGGAAGATTCGAAATATCGAAGCGAGAGCACCTCGGGGCACGCGATCCACCCTTGGTCAAAATAGATGAAGGCGTAAAAAACGACATCCCCATAATCCAAGTAATCCATGGTTTTGATGAGCTCAGTCACAAGCTTCGGCGTAAGCAGCCAATTGCTTTCCTCTGGGCTTTGACTGCGCGACATTGGCAGCGCAATGCAGTTCGTTTTCGCCAAGTCGCTTTCGAGGATTTCACCTAACCAGTAATGGTAATCTTCCACTTCCAGGAAACGGGACAACTGTCTCGCGTCCACAAACCCATGAGGGTGGGATAGCAGGTTGTTGAAGTGCTTGGCCACAAGAGCGGTTGCACAGAGTTGCAACTGGGTCCGACAATAAAAGCCGCTCTCTAGCACTGCGTATGCCACAACCATGCCAGCAAGACTGGCTTCGGCCATGGCGATATTGACGACCTCGGCGTATGAGACGAGGAAATCATCGGAACTCTCGGTAATGCGGAACGCTGCGTCACGCTTTATGCGCGGCGCGGCAACCATGACTGCCGCGCACCATTCATCGAACGTCCGCCTAGTTCGCAGCGATTTGTGCACAAACTTTGCACTCATGGAGAAGCCTGCGCCAATAAGGGCCTTATCGCTGGTAAAGGCATTTCGCAGTTTGCGCGCGAAGTGTTTGGCTTCGGCACCTTGAGGCAGAGAGGCGTAGTATTTCACTAGGCCCGCTAGGGAAATATAGGTGGTCACCCCGGTTGGTTTGCCAGCCCCTTCCACGAAGCGGTTTTCCAACCTGATGAGTTCACTGCGTGGGGCCGTGCGCATTAGGTCGTCGATGAGAGGACCGAAAGCAGCCCGACAATCTCCGGGGTCACAGAATAGCTCTAGTCCGGCCCGGACGACCCTGATGTCCACGCCGTTGTGATTGCGTTTCGACAATTTGAATGGCAGGGGTTCAGTGTTTGTTGTGCTCGGGTGTGGCACAGTGGTGGGGGTGATTGCCGAAGTATTCGGCACCGATTTAGTTGCAGTCATTTGTGTCATTTGGTTTGGGTTCTCATCCTGTGTCATGCAGGTTGGAGATTGGTTAGTGAAGGCTTGTCGCCTTGCTGGTTCTGTCTTCGGCTTGGCCAGTGATTCGGCCCGTGGTTTCTCAGTTGGAGTCGCTCAAGCCGGGAGAGTGGGCGGTAGTTGGGCCCGATGCCCCGCTCGTTTAAGAATTGAGCATAGACCTCAAAGAAGAGTAGAGTGTTCGCGCCGACTCCGCTGGTGATGCTCTTGCCGTCGTAGAGTAAATCGTGGCGTAACCCAACGGGTTTACCATCGCGTAGCCACGGCTTGGTGGAAGTCGTCACTGTCCACTTTGTGTGCTCCGCTAAGCCACCCTGAGCGGCCTGCGCTGGTGTTTGGGTGGCCGGGCTAGGCAAAAGGTTGTCGGTGGCGCCTGAGGGCGCTGGGGGGCGTTGTTTATGGCAGGATTGGTGCTGCATTCATCGGGTTCGAGTTGGTAGAGCTTCGATATGCTGGTAGGTGTGTTGTGGTTCATATTGACGTGTGTAGATGTGCTTTCAGTGTGATTGTGGGGCTCTGCCCAGCAGGTCTGGTCGCAGTAAGGAGACCACCAGCCTCCAGGCGGTGTAGGCCGTCCCTGGTGGCCTTCTCGGACAACCCGGTATACTTACGAAGCAGACCAAGACTGGCCTTGAACGTGAGATTCCTGTTGAGAGACCGGAGATGCCAGACCGCTAAACCGGTTGCCAGGGCGCTCCCCCCGCGGGCGACGGCTTGCTGAAGCCACCACCACGGAATCGGACCCCGTAGATACGGGGCTTGTTTCGCAGTCGACTTTGTCGACTTCGCCATTGAGATCTCCTCGAGATCCAAGTCATCAGGGTCGTCAAGTTTATCAGAGGACATATACATAATATATAATAGATTAGTCGGGGCTACCCATCAGGTAAGGGGGGAGCTTCCCCGCTGGGCAGGGGTTAGACATGTGCTCCATAGCGAGCTTCCACATGGTGCTTTGGCCGCCGCCAAAGCGGCTAGGGTACCTGAATATCTCGGAGTCAGCTCTGAGCGCAAAGCCGTCCAGAACATCAGCGCTGGCACGGGCCATACAGATTCTCATCTGTGACACATCCTGCTCGATCAGGTCATCCGGGGACTCGATCAGGAATGCGTCATGCACCGGCGCACAGACCCGGATGCCGGCGTTCATTGCGTAAACGGCGGCGAGTCGCATCAACTCGGCCCCATTCCCCTGACAGGGGAAGTTGGCCAGCGTTCTTGGTTTCGTGATGGCCGTGACGTTGAGTGTCCATCCGAAGCGAGTCTGGATACGGCCATTCAACTGACCGCAGTCAGTAGCGCCCTGAGTCCACTTCCAGAAGTCGGGGAAACAGCGCCGATGGATTTGTAGAAGGTCCTCCGCTGCAGCCAGTGTGATGCCAAGCTTCGAGCTGAGCCCAACAGCCGTCATGCAGTAGCCCACCCCGAGGGCTGCCATCTTGTAAGCGCTGCGCACCCCTGGATGGCTGTCTTTGGTCGCGTCGCTAGGCGCTGCCCCCGCCTGCTTCGCAAACGCGAGGCAGGGGTCAGAGGAGACGTAGGCCTCCTTCATTGCAGCGTCGCCCGAAAGCACTGCACCGATGCCAAATTCCTGCTGGCACCAATCAAGGTAAGCAAGTGCCATGCCGGGCTTGGGCTGGACCAATGACCGGAGCCACGCTGCGTTGCCGAAGATGAACCTTGAAGTTGATGGCTGGTTCCGGCCTGTTTTGCTCCGAAACGCAGACAGCATGGTTCGGTTGCGGCCATCCTTGCCGACTGCTAGATCAGTCAATCGCAACTTGGCCAATGTGGCACGCAGATCCGCGATAGGACGAACAAGAGGTTGGCACTTTGCTACGTCTGACCACGTGTCCTGATCGAGTCTCAACCTACCTGTCGGCAAATATGGCCACGGAATGTTTCGGAGTTGGAGCCATTGGGAGAAGCGTTGCTCGCTAAACCGCCCATCCCGCCATAGGTCACCACGGGGGTCAATTTTCCCGATTAGATTGACCTTGAGATCCTCCCATCGATCGGTCAATCGCGCTAAGGTTTCAGTATCGATCGGGATACCAGTCCGCTCCATCCGCGCCACCGACTCCATATATTTTCCGCGCAGGAGGGCGCTGCGGTCCAACCGGGGCTCCATCGTCTGCCATAGCATCTCAAGCGCTTCCACATCGTGGCCACAGTAATCGACCAGCGCCACCATCTCGTCTGCTGTGAACGGGCTACCGCGCATGGCGAGGGCGCGCATCTCATCCTTCTCGAGGCCATTACCCGGCGGCAGGCCGAAGTAAAGAAGAGCACCTAAAAGTCCTTCCCCGTGCGCCGGCTTGAGGCCATTAGTTAGGTTCCGAAACTCGACGTACAAGTCGACAACGTTCATCGGCAATGGCCAACCAAGTGCGAGAAAGCAACCGAACTCAGCGGAGGCGAAGTAAGCCACAAACAACGAATCAGGACCGGTGTCGAACGGAGCCGCCAGAAGGTGGTTGAGGGCCTCCTCGTCGAGGCGAATAACGCGCCCCGATAGGAGTTCCTTGGCCACCATGCAGATTGGCCTTGGTCGGCTGCCATCCGAGCAGTGGAACTCAAAATCCACCACCCAGATCTCCTTGTATCTCGGGAGTTTCATCAGATTTCACCGCGCAGGCGCTTGAGGATAGGGTGTGTTAGGGAGTCGATGAAGACAGCGGCAAGTGCCTTTTGGTAATGGCCGTCGATGCCATCACCCCAAGTGGGGGCGGCTGGAGGTGTGACCGGTTTCGAAGCCTCGTAGGCCCCCGCTTCCATATTGGATTTAACTCTAATCCACTCGTTCGGGCTTGAAGTTGCGATACCTAGGGCAGAACGATTCCACGGATCAAGTTTGCCATCGGCATCAGGAAGTTTGATGGGCCAGAAAAAAATCGACCCTTGACGTGTTTGGCAGGGGACCAATATTTTCGCCACCCACTCACCCCCCAGTACGTCCTTTAACGTTGGACTGATGACATAGGTAGAGCCGCGATCCTCCTCGTCGTTAAGGACGAGAAAGCTCCGCCAATATTTCTGCTCCGGGTGCGGGGCGAACCAAGTTTGTTTTCCCGGCTTCCGGATCGCGGGCGCGGCGGCCTCGGTCTTAACGTCTGCCAGAGCGGCAAAATTTTGAGGCAGAGCGATGTCGTTCAGGTCGAAGGTGGAGGCAGCCATTATGGCGGGCATTGCTTGCCCGACAATGCTCTGCTCGATTAAGCTGTATGCCTGGGGGTCGGCGCCCGTTGTCTCTGCGGTTGGCGAGGGCGAGTCGGAGACAGTGGGGTCGGCGGTGTGGATTGCGGGGGGGGACGTTTGCGTTTGCACTTCAGGGGATTTGATGTTGGTGGTGGTCATGATAGTTAGGTAAGGATAAAGACGTTAGGTTGGATGCGTGTGGTTTAGTAACAGTTCATGTGCCTGCTGCGACAGGAGGCCGGGAATGTGGCCCCGACCTCGCAGCTTGTGTGTGGGCTGCGAGCAAATTGTCAGCGGCTGCCCCGGGATATTCATCGCCACTATTCTCGGCCTCACATACGAGTTTGAGCGCAGCGGAGGCGTGTGCGCCGTTGTCATTGAACGAGATGTTCCTAGCTCTAACAAACGAAATACGAGCATCTCCGCCGTCGGTTGGGATTATGATATCTGCCGGATGTGATGCAATAACTGCAGCCCGCCATTCTGGATAGTCCCCACCAGGATGCAGGGCCGCATGGAAAATCGGCGCGCTGATATAGGCCTTGTATTCCTCGCCCATGGGCTGTGCGGGCGCGATGGGTGTCACCTGAACCGGTTCTGTGCTGGCCTCGCTCTTTTCGTTGGGCGGGGCGACCTCCTCCATGGCCTTCACCACCCGGTCCTGAAGTTCCTGGCCTGCACCCTGCAAGGCGGTCGACGATGGCTCCGGATTTTGACTAGTGCTAACGTCGGAGCCTGTCTTGCGGCTTGTGCGGGGTTTAGGCGTGCGGTCGGGAAGGGTGCTTTTAGACTCCAGCAGAGCACGCTCATGATTGCCGGGACCCTCCGGTTCTTCCGCGATTAGGGCCTCGATACCTTTGGTCAATTGTTCGAAGCGCCATGAATGCTGAAGATTTTCCAAGGCCGCCTTGAGCCTCTTAAGTTCGCGCATGGCAACCGCCCGAGGGTTCGGCGTAGACTGATCGGGTGGTGTGGGTAGGTTGGCCGTTTTGGTGTCCGGAGCTCTGTCTTTAAGAAACTTTTTGGCTTCCTCTTTGACGATACTTCCCGTTAGCTCTTCAGGCGTTTTCTTGTCAACAATGTAGTCCCAACATTCTGTCTGGAGCTCTTCGGGCACCATGGCAAGTAGAGGTCGGACCTGTCCTTCATGGATCGGTGGTTTTCCTCCATTTGGAGGAAAGTCGGCTTCCAACTCTGCGATGAACCGTCCTGCATTCTGTAGACGGTAACAATGCGCTTGGTTGTACCCCCATCGGGCTAGGCAGTAGCCTCTGAAGTTCTTGTGGTCGATTTTCCACAACTTCCCGTCGGAGTAAGTAAAGATCTCGTGGATTGCCTTGGCAGCAGCTATGCTGGCCTTGAGGGCACTGGTCACAATATTCTCACGTTCGCCCCTGTAGCGTAGCTCCTCCGGGGTTAGTTTTTCCTGTGTATCGGGCGTGGTGCCACTGGTGATCAGCCGCTCCTCCGCCATTTTTCCGAGCAGAACGGCACCGTTGCTGCGCTGGTCCTGCCACCAGTCCACGTTGTCCGCTGTCACATACTGCAGGAACCGGAGTTTGTCTCCCGGCACATTGTGGGTGTGGGCGCTGAAGGTCTGTCTGGCGTAGTCCTCCCATTTGCCACCGACACCGGACCCGCAGACTGCTTCGAGTCGGTCGGCTTCGTCCTCTAACCCAGCATTGCGCAGAGCTCCTACGGTGTTGGTCAGGGATTCTCCGCGGACGTTGAGCACCTCGGCCCACACATGCTCGCATTTATCAACGCGGATGGCATCGCAGATTTCACGCGAGAATGCTTCGTAGTCGGCCTGGGGGAGGCTGGGGCATATCATGCCGAACGTGCGGAGACCGCGGTCCTGCAGCTCGTGTAGCGCCTTGATACGTGCTGTCGGGCTGCTGGTGTGAATCTCGATGGCGCGCGCCACCTTGTCGTCGAGGGTGCCGATAGAAAACCCAAGGATCAGGCGAGAGTGATACTTCTTGAGGATCATCTCGTCCGTGACCAACCGGGCAAGCAACGCGCTCTTACTCAGCAACCGGATCTGCCAGTTGGTATGAAGGAGGATCAGGATGCAGAGCTCGGCGATTTCCCGTAACAGCTCCATATTTGCGGCCACATCAACCAGAGTTGAGGAATACACGACCCGGGTGTCCCGTGGGTCGTCGTATTTGTTGGAGCCGTCCGGTCGTATCAGCTGGGACCGGAGAGTCTCGACGGCATTGCGGCGCCGAATAACGACATCGCCTACAGACACGTCCTGCGCGGTTTCCGCCTTGTGTGCGTCAAGCACCGGCTTGACGAACTTGACAACCTGCTTTTCCGCGTAGCAATAGGTGCAGCCAAACGCGCAGGCGTCTCCAGGGTTGAGGGTAAGGCCGTCGCATAGTAGCTTGTCTTGGAACTTTTCGCTGTCTGTCGTTAGGACGGTTTTCGCGCCGCGGTATAGCACGGGCTTCTTGTTCATGATTGGCTGCTTGGGCGTGGAGTCGCCGTGTCCTTCGATATTGGTGGTGGTCATAGGTTTAGGTGTTTCCTTAGTTGTGTTAGACGATCAGCCCAGCAAGGTGTCTAGTTCAGAACGGCGGTATCGATATTCGCCCGTGGGGGTTCTTTTCGGTTTTATCTTGCCATCGCGAATCCAGCGGCGGAGAGTCGGCGTCGAGATGCCTAGGTATTTGCAGGCATTTGCGGTGTTGATCCAGGGCTCCGCAGGGGAGCTCAGGCTTGTCAATTGATTGTGGTTGGGCATATCTTGAATGCGCTTGTTGCGCGCTGAGAGGATCATTCCATTTGGGTACATTCAGCCTCAGGCGGACGAACAGCGTTTGCGCGAAGCGACGGGACCGGAAAACCCAGCATTCGCGCAGCGCCGTACCGCTGCGGAGTGGCTGACACGTAGCGACTCCACGAGAAACACGGCCACGCATTCAGCGAAAATGGGCCGGATGGGGGTTTACACTAAGCGACGACCCACAAATCCAACTTATAGAGGCATCAAGACAAATCGTCATTTTGGGATTTTTTTATTCTAAGGCCATCCCGCAACGACTATTAGGCAGGCAGCCTGTTCCTCATGGCGCTGCTACTATAGAATATGGAG
>Ga0073936_10004374_pt1 | contig 19610 bp, 15 predicted proteins | sample AliMusrvi5mmetaG_FD_87041 | JGI IMG/M metagenome (GOLD analysis project Ga0073936, IMG submission 87041) | Freshwater lake bacterial and archeal communities from Alinen Mustajarvi, Finland, to study Microbial Dark Matter (Phase II) - Alinen... | ecosystem: Environmental > Aquatic > Freshwater >... | reverse complement strand
GCCCAGGTCCATATCGGCGCGCTGGAAAAAGAGCTGGCCGAGCTGCAGGGGAAATTTTCCGAACAGAAGTCCGTGCGCGAAGCGGCCGCGGCCCAGGTTCCGGCGGAGATGCTGCGCCTCTACGACCACGCGCGGGGCCGCGGCAAGGCGGACGTCATCGTGCCGGCCGACGGCGGCAGCTGCAGCGCCTGCCGCATCAACCTGGCTCCGCAGATGATCGTCGAGTTGGCCAAGGCCAAGTCTTTGGTGGTCTGCGAGAGCTGCCAGCGCATCTTGTACAAGCCGGAGCCGGCCGTTAAGCCGGAGCCGGCCGACAAGCCGGCCTAGCATCGATTTGGAGACAGCCGGGTGATCGCCTGGCCGGCGCATCGGCCGGGAGGAACCTCCGGACTCCGCAGAGCGCGACGCCCGTCGCAAGACGGGGACATGGAGACGCAAGGCTTCATGGACGGAAAGTGCCACAGAGACATACCGCCCCGATGCTCAAGCATGGGGGTAAGGGTGAAAAGGCGAGGCAAGAGCTCACCGCCCGGGCCGCGAGGCCCGGGGACCAGGCAAACCCCGTCGGGAGCAAGGCAGTGAGGTGGTCCGCGCGGCTCGCGCGACCTCCGCAAGGAGGGGCCGCCCGGTAGCCGCATCAGAGAAATGATCCCCAGCCGCGCCCAAAGGCGCGGTGGACAGAATCCGGGGTACAGGCTGTCTCTGAAAGACAGGGGCGGTCCCGACGCAGGGGCCGCCCCTGCGCTTGCCCGGCCGCTCCGGGTCAAGCTATACTTGCTCCATGGCATTCCCCCAGGAGAGGCCCCGCCGCTTGCGCGCCAGCCCGGCCTTGCGGACCTTGGTCCGCGAGACCGTCCTGCGTCCTGACGACCTCGTCATGCCCTTCTTCGTGCGGCCCGGCCGGGGCGTCAAGCGCCCTATCAAGTCGATGCCCGGCCAATTCCAGTTTTCCGTCGACGAGCTGCTCAAGGCCGCCGCCGCTGCCGTCGCGGCCGGCATCCCGGCCGTGATCCTCTTCGGCATACCCGATAAGAAGGACGTCCGGGCCAGCGGCGCCTTTGCCCGCGACGGCGTGGTGCAGCGGGCGGCGCGGGCGCTCAAGGACCGTTTTCCGGACCTCGTGGTCATCGCGGACCTGTGCTTCTGCGAATACACCAGCCACGGCCACTGCGGCGTGGCGCGGCCCGACGGGTCCGTGGACAACGACGCGACCTTGGAACTGGCGGCCAGGACCGCGGTGTCCCAAGCCGAGGCCGGCTGCGACGTGGTCGCGCCCAGCGGCATGATGGACGGCCAGGTGGCCGCCATCCGCAAGGCTCTCGACGGCGCGGGCCGCGAGCAGACTTTGATCCTGGCCTACGCGGTCAAGTACGCCAGCGCCTTCTACGGCCCCTTCCGCGACGCGGCCGAGTCGCCGCCTAAATTCGGCGACCGCAGCGCCTACCAGATGGACCCGGCCAATTCCCGGGAGGCCCTGCGCGAGGCCGCCCTGGACGTGGCCGAAGGGGCGGACATGCTCATGGTCAAGCCCGCCTTGCCCTATCTCGACGTGCTCGCCGCGGTGCGGCGCAGCTGCCTGGTCCCGGTCGCGGCCTACTGCGTCTCCGGCGAGTACGCCATGCTCAAGGCGGCGGCGGCCCAAGGCTGGTTGGACGAGAAGAAGGCCACGCTCGAGGCCCTGGCCTCCATCAAGCGGGCGGGCGCGGACTTCATCCTGACCTATCACGCCTTGGAGGCCGCGCGATGGCTGGCGTAGCTTCGCGCCGGCTGTTCCGCCGGGCCAGCGCGGTCATCCCCGGGGGGGTTAATTCCCCGGTGCGGGCCTTCCGCGCCGTCGGCGGCACGCCGGTGTTCATGCGTTCGGGCCGCGGAGCGTGGCTCCAGGACGTCGATGGGAAGCGCTACCTGGATTTCTGCCTTTCCTGGGGCCCGCTGATCCTGGGACACGCCCGGCGCGAGGTCGTGGCCGCGGCCGGCCGCGCTTTGCGCCGCGGCTCGACCTTCGGCGCCGCCACCGAGGCCGAGGTCGCCTTGGCCGAGGCCATAAGGCAGGCCGTGCCTTCCATGGAGCTCGTCCGCCTGACCAGCTCCGGCACCGAGGCGGCCATGAGCGCGGTGCGCCTGGCGCGCGCCTTCACGGGACGCGACATGGTGGTCAAGTTCTCGGGCTGCTACCACGGTCATGTGGACAGCCTTCTGGTCGCCGCGGGCTCCGGCGCTACGACTTTGGGCGTGCCGGATTCCGCGGGCGTGCCCGAGGCCTGGGCCAGGACCACAGTGACCGTGCCTTACAACGACGCGGGGGCCGCGGCCGCGGCTCTGCGCCGCTGGCGCGGCCGCGTCGCGGCCGTCATCGTGGAGCCGGTTGCGGCTAACATGGGCGTGGTCCTGCCGCGGCCCGGCTTTTTGGAGAGCCTGCGCGAGCAGACAGCCCGGCACGGCGCCTTGCTCATCTTCGACGAGGTGATCACGGGTTTCCGCGTCTGCTACGGCGGCTATCAGCGCATCTGCGGGGTGAAGCCGGATTTGACGGTGCTGGGCAAGATCGTGGGTGGCGGCCTGCCTTTGGCGGCTTACGGCGGTAGGAAGGATGTCATGCGTCTGGTCGCGCCGCTGGGTCCGGTCTATCAGGCCGGGACTTTGTCCGGCAACCCCGTGGCCGTGGCCGCGGGCCTGGAGACCTTGCGTCTGCTCAAGGCGCTCAAGCCCTACTCACGCCTGGAAGAGCGGACTCGGAATCTGGCCGAGGAGATACGGGCCAGGGCCCGGTCCTGCGGCGTTCCGGTCACGATCAACCAGATCGCGTCGATGCTTACCGTGTTCTTCACGGAGCATCCGGTGACGGACTACGCAACGGCCAAGCTCGCCGACGCCGGGCGCTACGCGGCTTTCTTCCAGGCCCTGCTGGAAAGCGGCATCTATTTCCCGCCGGCCCAGTGGGAGGCCGCCTTCCTTTCCACGGCGCACGATGAGCGCGGCCTGGCCCGCGCGGCGCGGGCCAGCGGCCGTGCCCTTACAGCCGGTAGCTGAAGGAAAAAGCCAGGATGAAGTTCTGGTAGGTGGGTGTCTTCGTGATCGAGAAGCCGGGCTTTATCGAGAATGAGTCGCCCCAGTTCTTCTCCAAGCCGAGATCCAGCGTCTCGATGAACTCTCCCCGGGTGTGCGTCTCGCGCCCGTAGCCCGGCAGGTAGTTCGCGTCCACCTTTATCTCGGGCGTCAGCTGTCCTTTGTAGCCCAGGCCGGCTTGGAACTGCAGGAGATTCTGCGGGCTGTAATAGTACGGGCTCACGAAGCTCGTGGCGTCATAGAGGAACTGGCCGATCCATAGGAAGTTGCTGTCGGTCCGGACCGGGTGCGCCACGGTGAGTTGGTCGGTGTAGCGCCGGTTGTTGTCCGTCAGGCTCGCGAACTGGCTTTGGAGCGTTCCTTTCCAGGAGTCGTCGGTCCCCAGCGTGCCCTGGACCTTGGCGTGGCGCTCCCGGATGTTCGCCCGCAGGGCCGAGTCCGTGTCGTAGGGACGGTAGACGCCTTGCAGGTCGGTGTTGAACGTGTCCGTCCATTCGGAGTGCAGGTCCCCCTGGGCCGCGACCCCATCCTTGACGCCTTCGGAATAATGATGGCCTTCCAGGCGCAGGGCCAGGCTCTGGAACGGCCCGAAGAGGCGCTTGTAGTCCGCCCCGCCGCCGTTGTCCGTGATGGTGCCGAAGCCATGTTCCCGATAAGTCCCGTAGAATTGGCTGAGGCTCAGTTCGTTGGCGCCGAGGCTCCACGAGCCCACGCTCTGGCTGAACAGCAGGTTGCGGCGGGTGCGGCTGTCGCTGTAGTATTCGATGCCGGGCGTCCACTTGGGACGGATCACCAGGCTCATGGATTGGACCAGGCTCTGGTTGTCGGGCCCGTTGTCGAGGGCCAGGGCCTGCCTGGCCAAAGCGAGGCCGCGGCTCTGCTCGCCGGCCCCGAACCGCACGCGGGCCTCGTCGGCCAGGAGCAGCTTGGGGGAGGCGCCGGAGGCGCGCTCCTGGTCCAGCCAGCCGAAGGCCTCGCGCGTCTTCTTTTCCCAGACGGCCTCGGCCATCAAAACGCGGTAGGCGAGGGTGAATGGGTTCTCGTCGCCGAAAAGCTCGATGAGCTTCCGCCCGCTCCAGTCCTGCCGGGGCTCGACGCGCCAGGCGCGGGCGGGGTCCCGCCAGCGCAGGTTCATGCCCCGGGAGTTCTGGGTCAGGCACACTTCGTAGGATCGCCGGCAGAGGCGCAGGCTTTCCGCCGCCACGCCATTGAAGTTCGTCGCGCTCTGCTGTCCATAGTCGCCTTCTGGATACGCGAATACCCGCGGCTCGTAGCCCAGGCGCTTGCGGATCTTGCGCTTGGAGCTTTCGTGGTCCTCGCGGACGCGGGCCTTCCACTCTGCGTCGGTCTCCAGACGCTTTTTGTCCTCGCGCCAGAGCTTATGGACCAAAAACAAGCCGGTGCGTCCGGCGGCGTCCACGGGGATGAAATTATGCCCATGGTCGCCGTGGGCCTGGATCTCCCATACGCCGTTGCCCGCCTTCTCCTTGAGGAGCTTCCAATCGGCGTAGAAGGTGGAGCCGAGTTCAACATTGTACATGGGCGAGAACATCGTGGCCTTGAAGCCGTATTTCTTCAGCACGGGATCGCCGTAGCGGATGCTGTCGAAGCGGGCATCGTCGAAAGTCACCAGGATGGGCTTGGCGGGCAGGCGGGCTTTGCCCTTGAACCAGTCCGCGGCCAGCGTCGCGGTGATGGGGGTAAAGCCCGCGTCGCGCAGGGCCCGGATGTGCTCGTCAAACCTGTCCGTCGTTAGGTGGATGGGGGCGGCCAGCATGGGGTCGTCCGAAAACGGCGTCAATCCATGGAAGAGGAGGATGGGCAGGAAGACCTTTTCGTTTCCGGCCAGGAAGCGCAGGACGGCATCCCGGCTCTCCTTATGCCGCCCGGCGCTGTAAAGGAGCCGGGCCTGGTCTATGATCAAGGTGGTGTCTGTGGGGTCCAAAGCCAGCTCGGCGGCGTGGGCGGCCAGGGCCTTGACCGGCTGGCTGCTGAGCTCCAGGGAATCGGACACGCCGCCCCAGGCGCTGAAGAAGTCGGGAGTGGTCTTGATGGCCAGCCGGGACAGCCGGGCCGACTCCTTGGCGTCGCCTTTGGAGAGGAAGTAGCTCGCCATGTCGTTGAGCTTCATAGGGCTGTTGGCGTTGAGCTTGAGCAGCCTGCGGCTGGCGGAAAGATATTCCTTCTCCATGCCCAGTTCCTTGTAGATCAAGGACAGCTGTTCCAATTTCGGTTCATCTTCCGGCGTCACTTTGTCCAGGTGGCCGGCCAGGAGGGCGGCGCCCTCAGCGGCGCGGCCGTTGACCGAGGAGAGGTCTACCGCGTAGAGGATGGCGGGCCAGTACGGGGGCTTGGCCGAGGCCAGCTTCCATAGCAGGTCGGTCCCTTCCTTCTTCCGCCCCCCGAAATAGAGGGCCTGCGCCCGCTTGGTCTTGAATTCCAGGTTGTCGGGCGCCAAGGTGGAGGCCTTGCCCAGCTCGGCTTCGGACTCGTCGAAGCGGTGCATGTCGAAGTAGACGTGCCCCAGGGCCGAGTGCCAGAGCGGTTCGCGGGGCTCCCGGGCGGCGAGGTCGCGGTAGGCGGCCACGGCTTCGTCATAGTCCCGCATCTGCTGGTGGATCCTGGCCAGGGCCTTGCGCACCGGCAGTTGGCCGGGGTCGAGTCTGAATGACTTCTTGTAGGTCGAGAGAGCCTCCTCCTCGTCGCCCATGGCGAGCTGGGACTGCCCCATGAGGTTGAGGGCTTCGAGGTCGTTGGGGGCCAGGCGCATGGTGCGGCGGGCGGCGTCCAGCGCTTTGTCATAGCGCCCGGCGTACCACAGGGTCCACATGAGGTCCTTGTGCAGGAAGATATCTTGGGGCCGCAGGGCCGCCGCCTGCTCGTAAAGGCCGGCCGCCTCGTCGTAGCGCCTTTGCTGGGCCAGCGCCGCGGCCTGATGCCGCAGTTCGGACGCCTGGGGCGGGGCTCCGCCCTCGGCCGCGGCCAAGGCCGGGAGCAAAGCGAGGATCAGGAGAGCGCGCCGGGCCATCATTCGGGCAGGGGGGTGGCGGTGATGCTCAGGCCTTGCGCCCTAGCCACGGCGCGGATCTTGGAGAACACGGCGGCCGCGAAGAGGGCGTGCTTCGGCGTCGCGTCTCCGGGAAGCTCGACCGTGCGCTCCGGCGCCCCGGGAGCGGCGATGCGCAGGCGGGTTCCGGCAAGCGTGATGGCTGCGGAGAAGCCGCGGCCCTGCGGCGCAGTCCAGGGCAGGCTCAGGAGGCGGTCCTTCTTGTCTCCGTCCGCCCGCTCCACCAGGATGTAGCCGGGGGTGAATCCGACGCGCAGGCCGCGCCCCGCGTCGCGGTCATAGCGGAGGTATATCCAGAGCTCGTCCATGATGGCCGCTGCGGAAATCTCGACTCGGAGGTTCTTGCGGCCTTTCAGGCCGTTCCAGGAGACCGTGGCGGCGCGGTAGTCCTCGTCCGCCTGCAGGTCGAAGGGCGCGTCCTCCGGGGCCGTGGTCCCCCAGAGCCGGCGCAGCAGGCGCGTCGCGGTCAGGTGCGTGGTCGAGCGGACCGGGGCCTCGGCCGCCAGCCTCTGCAGAAGCTGGGGACCGGTCCAGGCCAGGTTGACGTTGAGTCGGTTCAAAGTCCGCAAGCCATCCGCCGTGTTGAGCACATTGCGCTCGGCCATGGGGTCCCAGGCCAGTTGGAGCTCCGCCTGGGGGGCGGCGCCGCGGCGGGAGGGCCGCAGGGTGAAGGTCATGGAGGATGCTCCGAAGAAGCCCAGGTCGAAGCAGCCTTCCTCTGCGAAGGCGTCGATGCGGTGGCGGCTGAGAAAGCGCGTTTCCTCGGCGTCCACGACGTCGCTCTGAGTCACCAAGGTCGCGGGGAAGCGGTGCCGCGCCAGGATGGGGTAGACCCCCTCGATGGTCTGCCGCAATGCGGGCTGATAGAGCAGGACAACGGCTTTCTCAGGCAGGGGCGTGCCGGCGGCGGCGCGCGCCAGCGCCTCGGAGAGGAACATGGGAGAGTAGCGCGCGGCCTGCAGAGCGGAGAGCCACTGCTCGAGGCGATTTTCGCCCATTTCCCTTCCGAGCCGGTTGTACTGGAGTTCCGGAAGCCGCAGGATGAGGAACCAGTCCACCCCGGGCTGGGGGCTCGCGGGATGGGATTGGAAGGGTTTGAGGAGCCAGCGCTGGAGGGCCAGCGCGCCCAGCACCAGGACCGCCAGGGCCGTCCATTCCTTCGCGGCCCACTTCTTGCGGTAGGGGGGCGCCACGCTCAGCGCGTGCCCCATTTGGTCTGGTTGACCGTGAACATCGCGTAATAATTCTGCCAGGAGAGCAGGCAGATGTACATCAGCGCGAAGGTCATGCCGTAGAGCCAGTACGGCGTGCTCGTCAGGTAGAAGCAGATCAGGCTCAGGAGCAGGTAGGACAGGAACAGCCCGCCGACGTACTGCAGGGGGTGGGCGCCCGCGGCGAGAGGGAGGTAGACCATGGCGTGGATCACGACCAGCGGCGAGACCAGGGTCAGGACGACCCCGGCGTAATACGAGATCGCCGCGATGGGGTGCTCCCGCCACAGGATGCGGGCGGCCACCAAGGTCTCCCGGGACCAGGACTTCTTCCAGCGCAGCTGCTGCTTGAAGTACTTCAGCCACCGGCCGGGGACCTTGGTCAGGGCCCGCGCGCCGTCGTGAAAGATGACGCGGCGGGTCTTCAGGACGTAGTTGGTCAGGCTCCGGTCGTCGCCGAAGGTCGCCTGCACGCCGAGGAACTTCTGGTTGAGCCAGGCGTCGAGGACCTGCATGACCGTCTCGCGGCGGTAGGCGGAGAACGCGCCCGAGCAGCAGGTCACGGCGCCGAAGATGCTCTCGGAGGCCTTGAGCAGGCGGTGCGAGACATAGTAGCGGACGCACTCCATCTTGGATATGAAGTTGTCGGGCTCGACGTCCACCAGGATGTGGCCCGCGACGGCGCCGATGCTCTCGTCCCGGAACGGCTGGACGATGCGGTAGATGGCCTGCGGCTCCACGAAGCTGTCGGAGTCCACGTAGACCAGGACCTCGCCGCTCGCGCGCCGGGCCCCTTCGGCCATGGCGTGGCGCTTGCCGCGGTTCTTCTCGAAGCGGACGAGCTTGATGCCGGGATGGCGCGGGAGGAGCTCCTGCATCCGTTCCCAGGTCCGGTCGGTGGAGCCGTCGTCCACGACGATGACCTCCATCAGCTCCTTCGGATAAAGGGACGCGTAGATGTGCTCCACCGTGGGGACGATACAGTTCTCCTCGTTCATGGCCGCTATGGCGACCGACAGAGTGGGCAGGTATCCCGCGTCGTGGGGCTCCTTGTAGAAGAAGGCCGACAGGAAGAGCCGGGTGAAGACGAAGCCGGAGGCGATCAGGCTGTAGAGCTTGAAGAACGGGGAGTACCAGAACCAGATGACATTGAAGGATTTGAAATAGATGATGAGCGTGGCCACGAAGACCGCGCCCGTAGCCGCGACGATCTTGTGCAGCCAGCTGGACATCTCTTTCAGCCTCTCGCCGAGCAGACGGTGGAAACGCACGCCGTAGCAGTCCCAGGCCTCGTCGCCCCGCTCGGCCACGGTCGCCCTCATGTCGCATGGGAGCCAGACATCGCCTTCCGGCCCCGCGGCGTGGACCTTCCAGCGCAGGGAGATGGTGTCCCCTGGGTCCAGGTAGGCGCCGGCCTCGACGGTGACGATCGCCCCGGTCTCGCTGCGGTTCGTAATCCAGCCGCGCATGGTCCGGCGCAGCATCCCGCGTCCGGTCGTGATCGTCGCGGGGATCTGCTTGGGCGCCGCCGCCGGGCCCCAAAGGCGCAGCCGCTGGAAACAGCGCCTGACCAGGTTCAGGTCCTCCGGAGGCTGGGGCGGAGGCTTGGGCGCGGCGTCGGCGCGCGCGTCCTCGATGGAGCGCGCGATGTCGTCGGTGATGCGGGAGCAATCCGAGAGTTCCGCGAGCGTCTCGCGGCAGGAAGCGCCCAACCGCTCGAATTCGAGGCTTTCCGGGCTGGGCGCGGTCTGCGGCAGCCTCGTGAAGCGCAGGGCGCGTTTCGGCAGGAGGGGGTGGGCCGCGGCCATGCGCTCGAAATCGGAGCACCACTCCTCAAGGTACCGGATGACTTCGCCGGAGATATGGACAAGGCGCAGTGTCTCCGCGGCGGTGAGAGGTTCGACTTCTTCAGGCTCGATGGTCCTCCGGGCCGCCGGGGGCCTTGCGAAGTGGCGTTGCATGCCTTCCAGATCCTGCGGGGAGACACGGGCGAAGGGGTCGATGCCCAACTGTCCGAAAAACTCGCGGCAGCGCGCGAAGTCTTGGAACCCGCCGCCCGCGGCGAGTTCCTCCACGTCCGCGGCGGCGAACAGGCGTTTCTTGGCCAGGAAGCGGAAGATGGACATGAGGCAGGCGTCGAGCACGGTGACCGCGTCTTCATGCGCTGCGGCCAGTGTCCGCATGGCGGACTCGGCCTTCCCAGTTTTTTGGGCTTGGTACGCCAAGGCGACCCGGTGGCCGATGGCCTTCGTTTCACGCCGCCAATGGACATGGAGGTTGGGCGCGCCGCAATCCGGGCAGAATAGGCTGACGGCATAGACCCCATAGGGTCGGGAGCAGATGTCGCAGGCGAGCTCTTGCAGACCGACGTCCCCGCTGGGTCCGGGCTGGTCTGGCTGGAGGAAAGTCTCGTCGGGGGCGTCAGTGCCGCAATAGGGACAAGTAGCGCCAGGCGTCCCTGAATGCCTGCGTCTGAGCGCGAAGATAGCCTCGGCCGCCGGCTGCTCCGCGGCCAACCCCATCCGGAAGACTCCTGGATTGCAATCCTTGCTGGGACAGTGCCACGCCACATGGCTCAGCGGGGCCAGGGCCTGCCAGTCCGCAATCTGCGCCGGCACGACCGGCCCCGGACGTAGGATCCGGGTTATCGTTGGTGTGGCGCCGTGATGGGGCGCAAAGAGGCGAGTCGCTGTAACGGGGGTCTTCGATTTTTCTGGTTCCGGAGCATCCACAACGGGCATCCCTTCCCTAGCATACGGACCGGTCAAATATCTTGGGATGTTGCGGAGCCGCAGGCGGGATGGGGGGCGTGGCTTCGTATGTTTCAGCGGCATGCTTTCTCGAAGAGAAATTATACCAATTCGCCTCATCCTTTGCGAAGAAAACTTCGTGGTTTTTTCATAGGAAACGTACTTAACGCTAATGGCAATTGCATGTATTATATCGGCCTATGGCGCCCCGCTCATTTGAGCTGATGGAATTCTTCCATATCGCCCTGCTCCGCCATCTGCACGCCCGGCTCTCCGGCCGCTACGCCTACGCCGTGAAGGGCGGCATATGCCTGCGCTGCTTCCACCGTTCCCCGCGTCTCTCTCAGGGCTTGGACCTGGACGTGGCTCCCGATATTAAAGTTCGGGAACTCCAAGAGGCCGTGGATTCCATCCTCGGCGAGCGGGCTTTCCTTTCGTCGCTGCTGACGCAGGGGATCGCTCAGCTCGAAATCCGCAAGCTTACGCAGACTGAAGCGTCGCAGCGCTGGAAGGTCACTCTCATCCCGGCAGCGGGAGAACCGGTCTCCACCACGGTGAGGTTCGGCCGGAGCAGAGCGACCGTCGACTACGCCTCGGCCGTGCCGGATGCCGAGTTGCTCTGGCACTACCGGGTGGCGCCTTTCGCGGCCCGGTTCTACGACGCGACGGCGATGGCCGTCCAGAAGCTCGGCGCGCTCGCCGCCCCGGCGCGCAGCGCGGCGCGCGACCTCTTCGACATCCACCACCTTTTCAGCGTCGTCCTGGTCCAGCCGCTGTCCTTGGCCGACATGGTCGCGCCGAAGACCGTGGAAAGAGCCGCGCACAAGGTCGGCGGCTTCACCTATGGCGACTTCAGGGAGCAGGTCCTGCCGTATCTGCCGGGAGAACTGATGGAGGTCTACCGCGGCGCGCAGGCCTTTTTGCGGCAGAAGGTCGAGGTCGAGCAGGCCTTGCTCGCGATGCGGCCATGAGCGTTACCGCCGCCGCATTGGTCAGGCTACTGCAGAAGCACTCCTTGCGCGTCTTCAGCACCTCGGACCTCGTCACAATCTCCGGTCTGGCGCCCCCCGCCGCCACGCAGGCCCTCCGCCGCTTGGCCGCGGAGGACTTGGTCGTCCGGATAAAGAAAGGCCTCTGGGTGAGCAAACTGGCCGCGGACTTCAATCCGTATGAGGCCGTGCCCGGCCTCAGGGCGCCCTGGCCGGTCTATGTCTCGCTGCACAGCGTCCTGGCCGACCTCGGCGTGGTCGAGGACATTCCGCAGGTGGTCTATGGCGTCTGCGCCGGGCCGTCCAAGAGGATGCGCACGCCCATCGGGGAATTCCATATCCACCACCTTCCCTCCCGGCTGATTTGGGGCTACGAGGTCAAGCATCAGGGCCACGCTGGCTATCCGGTCGCCGAGCCCGAAAAGGCGTTCCTCGACTTGGCCTATTTGGCGCTCATCCCTAGGTGCCCGCTGTCCTTCCCGGTCAAGCGCGGCAAGAGATGGGACCTGAGCGTTTCTAAGTTGCGGCAGTACGCCAAGCGATTCGAGTTTCCGCCGCTCGAATCTTGGCTGAAAGAGAACCGGATCGTTTAGAGCCCGACCTCCGAGGTGCGTCGCGTTGGGGCGCGGTCTGCGCCGAGAGACTCCAGGAGGAACTGCCGCATGGCCTTCGTGTTGGCGATGCATTCCTGTTTCCTATCGGGCTTGCAGAATTCCGTTTTGTTCCAGCCGTGCCACGCATCCTCCCTGCCGAATTCGGCGGGGTAGAACTCGATACCCGCGACGCTGCCGTCGCGGTCTCGGGCCGCAGCGGGGAGGCGGGCGTCCCGCAGGTAGACGGAATCGGGATCTTAGCCCTTTCGCAACGCGGTGCAGCTCTCCGGGCTTGATCCGCTCGGATCGCTAGTGGACCGCGCCGGGCACGTTCGACTGGTCGTTCCACGGGGCCAGGACATGCGGTGCGGCGCGGGCAATGCGTTTGGCCTGCGCGCGGTACCACAGGTTTGAGCTGCCGAGCGCGTCCAACTGGCTCCAGGTCGTCTTCAAGTGGCTCTGGTCTTCAATTTTGCCGGCGGTATTATAGAGCCATCGGTGGGCCGGCCTGCTCGGCGAATAGCAAAACAGGAGTTCGTGCTTGAACTCGGGCGTGAAGAGTGCGATCAGGTGCTGGACCAGCTTGCCATATCGTGCCTGGTAGCTCGGATCGGTGTTCTCGCGCATCTCCTCGAGCGTGAGCATCGTGATCGCGGTCTGATTGACCGCGATGTCGGGGGGCGTGGTCGAGCCGAGCAGCGCGTCGAGCTTGCCGTCGAGGCCGCGTGTGAGATGGCCGCCACTATATCTTCCGTAGGAGGGCGTGGTCAGCAGTACCAGATGTTTCAGGATCGTGCTCTCCAGCCAGAGTTCCTTCTCGGATTCCTTATGCTGCTTCGTATACGGCAGGTAGTTGTTGCAGATGCGGATGACGAAGTTCGTGATGATCGTGGCAAGGCCGTCCGCCGGGGACAGCGGTGTGCGGACGCCTACGCCCGGTCGTATCGGCGCCGCATTGACCATGCGCATGAAGGTGGCGAGATTCGCGTCGGTCGTCGGTGCGTGGAGCAGTTTCTTCAATACCGGCAGAGGCTCGCCGTGGCCAGACCATGTTATCGTCTGCGCCCCAAGCGGTCCGGATACTAGAGAGAGGCAGGCCCCGAAGAGGAGCGCAGAGGCAATCTTGCGGGCCGGTCGTCCGCGAGGTTTCCTTTGGAGCATATCTTTGAACCTCCTCTTAATTTAAGTCTAACCCATCTTGTCATTTATGTCCAGTTAAAATATGCCAATTCCCTGCAAGTCGGCAAGAGAGATCCTCGGATCCATCTACCGCAATCGCGGGCCGGCCGGCGGGATCCCATGGGCCTTCCGGCCTGGGACCGTGTGCGACTTCGGGCTGGCCGGGCCCGGCCCCCCTGGCCCAGTGCGCCTTCCTGGCGGGGCGCTATCATGCCCTTGACGGATTTCGCGTAGGAGGTCGCCATGGAACGATTCAGAGTCGGGATTCTCATCGCCGTCATCGCCGCCTCGGTCTGGGGCGCGCGCGCCGCCGAAGGGCCCCTGCGCCTCGTCTACGGCGCGGCCGTCTTCCCGGAGGACGCCTTGGCCGGCGTGCCCGCCTGCACCGCGGCGGAGGCGGCCGCGCCGCGCCCCGGGACCCTCGACGATGCCGTGGGCCTGTTGGCCGCCTGTGCCGCCGGCCTGTCCCAGCGCTACGGCCTCGATGTGCGCGCCGCGAAGGGAGTCCTTGAGAACGGCGAGGACCGCAGCGATGGCATGGGCATCCTGCTCCAGGTTCCAGCGAGCCTCCCCAAGGGCAGCCGCATCCTCGTGGACTTGAGCTATGCGGTCCGGGAGCGCCGCAACCGCATGCTGCTGGGATTTCCCGCCGGAGTCTGGTCGGGAAGCCTGGAAGGGGGGACGCAAACGCCGCCGCAGGGAGCGCCCAGCGTCCCAGTTTGGCTGGATGGCCGCAGCCTGAAGCTTGAGGCCAAGCTGACCAAGATGGACCTGCATGGGAACTTGCATGCCGTCTTGTTCGACAAGGACGACAACGAGTTGGAGCTGGTGCTCCCGGCGGCGCCGGCGCAGGGCGGCCGGATCGTAGCGGTCTTCGTAAAGTCTAGCGATGAGGAGCTCGGCCCCTGGCCGGTGGAGACCATCGAGGCCCACAGTCCCGGGGCGCTGGGCGGATTAGCGGCCTCCATCGCTATTCCCGCGGAGTTGGACGCGCGCCTGCGTCCGGCTGTTCAGAGATTGTTGAGCGAACTGCGCAGGCTCGGCTCCGCCGCGGTGAGGCCCTGAATGATGTGGTAGAATCTTGCGGCCCATGTTGCGAGCGTTCCGCGACCGTCTGGAAGCCGCGCCTTTGCCCTTGCGGGCCCTGGTCTGTGCGGCCGTCCTGAAGTTCCTCTGCGCCGGCTTCTACCTCTGCTGGTTCACCAACGGATCTGATTTCGCCTTGGCTCATCAGGCCGGCTCACGGGTGCTCTGCGGCCAGGGCGCGCATGTCTATGACGAGTTCCTGGCCTACCGGCCGGAGAACGAGAATACGATGTTCTTCATGTATCCCCCGCCGGTGGCGGTGCTTTACGCGCCGTTGGGCGCTTTGCCCTTCCGCGCCGCCTTGACCATCTTCGAGCTGCTGTCCTTGGCCGCGCTCCTCTCCTTCTTTTTCATCTGGGCCCGCCAGCGCGGCTGGGAGCCATATTCCGAAACCTATTATCTCGGCTTCGCCCTCTGCCTTTTGTTCTTCCCCGCGGATTACGCCTTCCAGCTGGGCCAGAACGACGCGATCGTCCTGCTCCTCGTCGCATTGGCCCTTTTCTGGCGCAAGAGGCCCGCGCTTTGCGGCCTGGCCTTGGCCGTCGCGATCTGGCTTAAACTGTTCGTGGGATTTTTGTTGGTCTATCTGCTCCTGCGGCGGCGCTGGCGCGAGGTCTTATCCTGCGCGTTCTGGCTCGCCGCGTTGGCGGCCGTCAGCCTGGCCTTCGTGCCTGGGCCGGTCCAGGCGCAGTATTACTCGCGCCTGGGCTTGAGCTTGGGGATCGAGGCCTTCTACGACAACCAGTCCTTGACCGGCTTCTTCTACCGCCTGTTCACGGACAGCGGCTACGCCAAGGGGCTCATCGACGCTCCCGGCTTGGCGCGCGGCCTGACCATCCTGTCTTGCCTGCTCTTGGCGGCGGGGTTCGCGGCGGTCACTCTGCGGCGGGGCGATGACGAGGATCGGGGCGGCGGCTGGGGCCTGGCGTTGGTGACGGCCTTGCTCTTGTCGCCCCACAGCGACACGCACCATCAGGTCCTGCTGCTCATCCCTCTGCTCCTGCTCTTGGAGCGGCGGCCCGTCCGGACGGGCACCCTCCTTTATTACGGTTTCTTCGCGGCTTTCGCTCCCGTGGTCGCATTCCGGTTCCTGGCGCAGGACCGGCTCGTCTTCTTCGCCTCGGGCCTCAAGAGCCTCGCCTTTGCTATTCCCAGCCTGGTCCTGGTCGGATTCTGGTTCCACTGCGCCGGGGGCCTGGGCGGGGAGCGTAAGATTGCTAAGATATCCGCCGTATGAAACTGTACAACTCCTTGTCCCGCCGCGTTGAGGATTTTCAGCCCCTCGACCCGCCGCGCGTCGGCCTTTACACCTGCGGCCCGACCGTGTACAACTTCCAGCATGTGGGCAACTACCGCACCTACGTCTTCGAGGATACCTTGAAGCGGGCCTTGAATCTGTGCGGCTTCCAGGTCCGGCACGTCATGAACATCACGGACGTCGGCCATCTGGTCAGCCAGGCCGATGAAGGCGAGGACAAGATGGAGGTCGGTGCCTCCCGGGAAGGCAAGACCGCCTGGGAGATAGCCCGGATATACACTGATGCCTTTTTGGCCGACTGCCGGGATCTGAACATCATCCCCCCCGACGTGCTGTGCAAGGCCACGGAGCACATTCCCGAGCAGATCGTGCTGATCCGCCGCCTGGAGGATAAGGGTCTCATCTACCGCACCTCGGACGGGTTGTATTACGACACAGCGCGGTTCCCGACCTATGCGCGCTTGGCCGGGGAGAGCCACATCGCCGGCATCCGCGAAGGCTTCCGCGTCGGAGTCAACGAGGAGAAGCGCGCCGCCACGGATTTCGCGGTCTGGAAATTCTCCCCGAAGGACAGCCAGAGGCAGATGGAATGGGATTCTCCTTGGGGCAAAGGCTTCCCCGGCTGGCACATCGAGTGCAGCGCCATGGCCATGAAGTACCTGGGCGAGACCTTCGACATCCACTGCGGGGGCATCGACCATGTCCCCATCCATCACACCAACGAGATTGCCCAGGCCGAGGGCGCCACGGGCAAGCCGTTCGTGCGTTTCTGGATGCACAGCGAATTCCTGCTCATGAACTCGGCCAAGATGGCCAAGTCCGCGGGCGGGTTCGTCACGGTCGCCCATCTCAAGGCGAATGGCTTCGACCCGCTCGATTTCCGCTATCATTGTTTTTCCGCGCATTACCGCAAGCAGCTCGACTTCACCTGGGAATCCTTGGGCTCTTCCAAGACCGCGCGGCGGCGCCTGTGCGAGGCGGCCCTGGCGGTCAAAGACGCGCCGCTCAAGCCCGCGTGCGCGGAGCATCGGCAGGCCTTCCGGGGGGCCATAGAGGACGATCTCAACATGCCCGCGGCCCTCTCTTCGGTCTGGGACTGCCTGCACAGCGGCGTGCCGGCGGGCGCCAAGAGGGCTTTTCTGGAAGATGCCGAGGCGGTGCTCGGCCTCGGGCTGTGGCGCGAGGCGACGGCGGCGTCGGCGTCCGCGGAGGAGCAGGCCCTGCTCGACCGCCGCGTCCAGGCCCGAGCCGATAAGGACTTCAAGGCGTCGGACGATTTGCGCAAGGAATTGGCCGCTCGGGGCATACTGGTCGAGGACACCAAGCAGGGCCAGCGTTGGCGGAGGAGCTAGCGATGGCGTCCCGCGGCGGCGGCGCGCAATGGCTCGGCGGTTTCCATAGCGTGCTGGAGACCCTGCGCGGCAAACCCGGCAGCGCCAAGGAATTGCTGGTGGACGAGAACAGCCGGGGTCCGGAATCGTCCGAGGCGGTGCTGCTGGCCCGCGCGGCTGGTGCGCGGGTGCGCTTCGTGCCGCGGCGGGAGCTGGACCGCTGCGTCGGCGGGGGCCGCCATCAAGGCTTGGTCCTGCGCGCGGCCCTGCACGAGGACGAGTCCTTGGACAGCCTGCTGGCGCGTTTCCCGGCCGAGGACCGCAAGGGCCTGGTCTTCGTGGCCCTCGACCAGATACAGGACCCCCAGAATCTGGGCGCCATCGCGCGCTGCGCGCTCAACCTGGGCGCGCGTGCTCTCATTTTGCCCGAGCGCCGCAGTGCGCCCGTGACCGAAGCCGCGGTAAAATCATCGGCGGGCGCCATCCAGAAGCTGCCGGTCGCCTCGGTGGTGAACCTCGGCCAAGCCCTGGAACGCCTGAAGGCCGAGGGCTTCTGGGTCTACGGCGCGGACGCGGCCGGCGGCCCGGCCTGGGACAAGGTCTTCAACACACCCTTGGTCCTGGTCATCGGCTCCGAGGGCTTCGGGATGCGGCCCTTGGTGCGCGGCCTCTGCGACGAGCTGGTCGGCATACCGCAGGCGTCCGGCGGGGTGGAGAGCCTCAATGCTTCCGCCGCTGCGGCCGTCTTGCTCTACGAGATTGCGCGGCAGAACACCCGGAACATATGAGCCACGACCACGACCACCACCATCACCATCATTCGCCGGTACTCGCCCTGAGCTGGGCCCTGGCCATCACCGCGGTCTTCTTCGTAGTCGAGCTCATCGGCGGCTGGTGGACCGGGAGCTTGGCCCTCATCTCGGACGCCCTGCATATGGGCTTCGACCTGACGGCCCTGGGGCTGGGCCTTTTCGCGGCCCGGATGGGGCGCAAGCCGGCCGACCCCAAGAGGACCTTCGGCTACCAGCGCGTGGAGGTCCTGGCCGCGCTCATCAACGGCGTGACCTTGATCCTCATCACCGGAGTCATCCTGCGCGAGGCCTACGGCCGCTATTTCTCCCCGCACGACATCAAGGCCAAAGAGATGATCGTGATCGCGGTCATCGGCCTCCTGAGCAACCTGGCCGCGGGCGCGGTCCTCTACCGTTCCAGCCGCTCCAACATCAACCTGCGCGGCGCCTTCCTGCACGTGCTGTCCGACGCCCTGGGCTCCCTGGGCGCCGTGGTCGCGGGGGTGCTCGTCCTGGAGACCTCCTGGCGCCAGGCCGACGCGGTGGTCAGCGCGCTCATCTGCGTCGGCATCGTGGTGACCTCTTATTGGCTGGTGCGCGATTCGGTGCACATCCTTCTGGAGGGCACCCCCGCCCACCTGGAGCTCGAGCAGATACGCGCAGCCCTGGCCGCTTTGCCCGGGGTGCGCTCGGTCCATGACCTGCATCTTTGGTCTGTCACGCGAGGCACCGAGTCCATGAGCGGCCATCTGGTGGTGACCACCGCTGAGCATACGGCGCCGACCTTGCGCGCCGGAGCCAAGCTGCTCAAGGAGAAGTTCGGCATCACGCACGTGACCTTGCAGGTGGAGACCTCCGGGCATCCCGAGTGCGAGGACACGATCCCCCCGCCGGACGAGCCGGAATGAGCCGCAAGCCGTTTTCCGCGCTTTTGTTCTTGAATGGCGGTTTGGAGCAGCCCGTCTTGGTCAAGCGCCTGGCCCGGAGTTGCGGCCTTGTGCTCTGCGCGGACGGCGGGGCCAGGCACGCGCGCGGCTTGGGCTTGGTTCCGGACGTGGTGCTGGGGGATATGGATTCCCTGCCGCGGCCCCTGCCCAGGAGCTGGGCGCGGACCCGGTTCGTGTGCGACTTCGACGAGGATGCCTCGGATTTTGAAAAAGCGCTGGCCTTCCTGCGCCGGTCCGGCTGCGCGCGGCTCTACGTGGCGGGCCTGCTGGGAGGCCGGCTCGACCATGCCTTGGTCAACCTCGCCTTGGCTCGGGGCTGCGGGACGCGCCTGCCGGTGGTCGTGGTGGATCGGGGTCTGGCCGGTCTGTTGGGCCCGGGGCGCCATCGGCTGGGGCTCAAGCGGGGGGAACTGCTCTCGATCCTTGCGGCCACGGCCCGGGCGCGCGTTTCCTTGTCGGGAGTGCGCTATCCCCTCCGCCGCGCCGCGCTGGCGCCGGGAGGGCGGGGCTTGAGCAATGTGGCGACGGGCAAGGTCATCCTGAGCGTGCATGCGGGTCTGGTCTGGGCCATTACGCCAGGGGATGGCCGGCTCTGACGGCAATGACTGGAATGGGAGGAACATATGACGCATCCTGAGGCCGGCCGGCTCAGTCCGGAAGTGATCAATGTCCACCATTTCGCCCGGGAGTTCGAAGCCCCCGGAGAAGCCCTGTCTCAAGTGAAGTTCGGCACCTCCGGCCATCGAGGCAAGCTGGGCGCCGGCTTCTCGCGTCGCCATGCCGAGGCCATCGCGCAGGCCGTGGCCCGGCTCCACATGGAGCGGGGCATCAAGGGCCCCATCCTGGTCGGCGGCGACACGCGCCTCATGAGCGAGGAGACTTCCCGGATCTGCGCCGAAGTCCTGGCCGCCAACGGATTTTCGGTCCTGCTCGCGGACATCCCTCTGCCCACGCCGGTCTTCTCTTTTGAGATCATCGCGGGCCGGGCCGCGGCGTCCTTGAACGGGACGGCCTCGCATAATCCTCCCCAGGATATGGGGTTGAAATATAATCCTTCCAGCGGCGGGCCTGCGGGCGCGGAGTTCACATCGGTCATCGAGAAATACGCCAACGAATGTCTCGGCGATCCCAAGCTCGTCAAGCGCATGTCCCTCTCCAAGGCCAAGGCGGCCGGGCTCGTGACCGTGCCGGACCTCATCGGGCCGTATCTGGAGCGACTCGTCGAGGTGGTGGACCTCGATGTCATCAAGGGCTCGGGCCTGCGTTTGGGAATCCATCCGTTGGGCGGCACGTCCATCCCGTACTACGAGGCCTTGCGCAAGGAGCGCGGGCTTAAGAACCT
>Ga0073936_10004372_pt1 | contig 19616 bp, 15 predicted proteins | sample AliMusrvi5mmetaG_FD_87041 | JGI IMG/M metagenome (GOLD analysis project Ga0073936, IMG submission 87041) | Freshwater lake bacterial and archeal communities from Alinen Mustajarvi, Finland, to study Microbial Dark Matter (Phase II) - Alinen... | ecosystem: Environmental > Aquatic > Freshwater >... | reverse complement strand
TGCGTCCTCTTCCTCTTTATCGGAGTAAAGATAATATACTGTGAATAAGATGTTTGAAAAACAAATAAAATAAATAGTAAAAAATAATACTTATAAAATTTGGATTACAACATAGAAGTAACCTTCATAACTTAAATTAAGGCTCCCTCCATAAATTCTTCAAAAAATATTTGTATTCATGTAACAATTCGAAATAAAACAAGTCTTTGTTTTAAAATCTCTTTGTTTAACAAACCTTGCAGTACTCTATGAAATGTATTTTCCCGATCCGCACAACTTTCGCCCTGTTACTGGTCACTCTCTTCTCAAATGTCTATTCACAAACCATTGAAAAGAAAAGCTACCAGACAGCCTTTACAAAGACTGCCCCTGAAATTGACGGACTGATGAATGACCCTTGCTGGGATAAGGTAGAGTGGGAGGGTGGTTTTATTCAATCCCAGCCCTCTGAAAATAAACCTCCTTCGCAGCAGACTTCATTTAAGATACTTTACGACGATAATAACCTGTATGTATTCATTCGCGCCTTTGATACCGAACCGAAGAAGATAAGCCGAAGAATATCGCGCAGGGATACCTTCGATGGTGATATGGTTACAATCAATATTGACAGTTACTATGATCAGCAAACGGCCTTTTCCTTCACGGCAATGGCTTCCGGCGCAAAAGGCGATCAGGCGATTACCCAGGATGGCAACTATGATGACAGCTGGAACCCTGTATGGTATCTGAAGACCTCCATCGACGACAAGGGCTGGTGTGCCGAAATGAAGATTCCATTCAGCCAGCTACGTTTTGGTAAAAAGACTGACCATATATGGGGTATCCAGCTGATGCGCCAGATACTCCGTCTCCAGGAGACTTCTATCTGGCAGTTTATTCCCAAAGGATCTCCCGGTGAAGTTCACCTGTATGGTGAATTGCACGGGATCAGCGGCATTCAGCCTAAAAAACATATCGAATTGCTCCCTTATACCCTTGCGCGTACGGAACGTTTTGGGGCAGAGGCAGGCAATCCTTTCCTCACCGGTAAAAAAAGCTCCTTTTCTGCCGGACTCGACGGGAAAGCCGCAATCACCAACGACCTCACCCTCGACTTTACAATTAACCCCGACTTTGGGCAAGTGGAAGCTGATCCTTCGGAAGTAAACCTTACTGCTTTCGAAACCTACTTTTCGGAGCGCAGACCTTTCTTTGTAGAGGGAAAGAACATCTACCAGTTTCAACCCTCCAATACAATTGTGATAAACAATTTTTCAGCCGACAACCTCTTTTATTCCCGCAGGATCGGCAGATCGCAGCATTATTCACCCACTCTTTCAGCAAACGAATATGCTGACATCCCTGAATCAACCACTATCCTGGGCGCGATGAAACTGACAGGAAAAACAAAAGACGGCCTCTCGATTGGAATATTGGAAAGCGTAACAGCCAATGAGAATGCCCTCATCGACAGTGCTGGGGTTCGCCGTAAAGAGTCGGTTGAGCCGCTTACCAATTATTTTGTCGGACGGGTAAAAAAGGATTTCAATAAAGGAACAACCGTTCTTGGAGGAATACTGACGGCTGTTAACCGTGATATTACCAACCCGGCCCTCGATTATATTCCTACAGCTGCCTATACCGGTGGAATTGACTTCACCCACAATTGGAAAGACCGAACCTGGTATATCTCTGGTAATGCTGAATTTAGTTCGATAAAGGGCAAGGAAGAAGCCATGATAGCCGCCCAGGAATCCTCTGCCCGTTATTATCAGCGCCCTGATGCCTCTTATCTCAACTTTGATTCGACACGCACATCCCTGTCAGGCTATGGTGGAACCATTAATATGGGGAGGCTGAGCAAGAAGAAACTGCAATTCGAAACCAGTGTAACCCTTCGCTCTCCGGGGCTCGAATTAAACGATATCGGATACATGCGTTATTCGGATATAATCCATCACGGAACCTGGGTGGCTTATTACCTGCGTGAACCCTTTTCAATCTTCAACAACTTCTATCTGAACACCAATTACTGGATGTATTGGAATTTCTCAGGAAAGCTGTTATCAACCTTTTTGAATACCAACTTTAACTCCCAATTTAAAAACCTGTGGCGCATGAACGGTAACTTCACCCGTAGCGGTCAAAATACTTCTACCAGTCTATTACGTGGAGGCCCTTCATTTATCATGCCGGGAAGCGAGGATATGAACTTAAATATCTCTACCGACCAGTCGAAGCAAGTCTCCTTCAACTTTGGAAATTATGAGGGCATTGGCGATGTGAAAAGCTATCGCAACCAGGAATTCTGGATGGGCCTGAATATCCGTCCAATGAATGCCTTATCGGTATCACTTTCACCTGACTATTTCATCTCAAACACCGAATTACAATACGTAGCGACTATGCAACCGGCATTTGGGACAAGGTATATATTTGGAACACTGGATCAAAAAATAATGAGTTTGACCTTCAGGGTAAATTATACCTTCACTCCTGAACTCTCGCTGGAATACTATGGGCAACCATTTGTTTCTGCAGGCAAATACACCGATTTCAAGCGGACTACCAATACCATTGCTGATCGTTTCAAGGACCGGTACAGCAATTTCACAAACAGCGAGATCAGTTACAATTCGATCAGTAATAGCTATGACGTTTCTGAGAATGGGAATAAAACTGCGGACTACACCTTTTCCAATCCTGATTTTAATTTCAGGCAATTCAGGTCTAACTTTGTCATCCGCTGGGAATACTTACCCGGATCAACCCTTTTCCTGGTCTGGTCACAAGGCCGTACCAGTTCGGATACCAACGGGTCGTTTGCCTACGGTCAGGATATGAGAGATTTATTTGGAACAGCCCCTCACAATGTATTCCTGATTAAATTCTCTTATTGGTTCTCCATGTAAATAACTGTAAATTAGCTATTAATATAAACACCCTAAAGCCGGATTCCTCCGGCTTTATTTTTGGATTGACTTAATCCTGACTCTATCTCTTCAGAATTTTCCACCAATTTTTTTGATTTACTGAACGTTATTTTTCGGGAATTCACTAAGAAAAGATTGCTCCCAAAGTTACCCTCAACTGCCACCTTGTGTATACCTTGTGTATACCTTGAGTATACCTTGTGTGTACCTTATGTATTTTGAAACACATAAGGTATACCTATGCTATACTTACTGTATACAAAATTTATACTCAAGATAATACCCGAGTATAGGCCGTTTAATACCTGATCCGGTCTTCTGACCCTACGGGGTCAGAACATGGCGACTGCAAATTAAGGGATGGAAATAGGATTCTTAATAACAAAGGCCGGATTCCTCCGGCCTTCAGTTTAGATTTGATTGATCCTGCTCAGCAAATAATGATCGGCCAAAACGATGGCAGCCATTGATTCGACAATCGGCACTGCACGGGGCAGTACGCATGGATCGTGGCGACCCTGGGGATTGATGACTACCTCATTCTCGGCCCGGTCAACCGTATTTTGTTCTTTCAGAAGCGTTGCAATTGGTTTGAAGGCTACATTAAAGTAGATGTCTTCACCGTTTGAAATTCCCCCTTGTATGCCTCCGGAATGATTGGTTTTGGTGCGTACCCCAGTATCGGTCTTTATAAATACGTCGTTGTGCTCTGAGCCGGATAAACGGGTTCCATCGAATCCTGAGCCGTATTCAAAGCCTTTCACGGCATTGATTCCGAGCATGGCAAAACCCAGATCGGCATGCAGTTTATTGAAAACAGGTTCGCCCCAACCTGCAGGGACACCTTTAATTACGCCGGTTACCACTCCGCCAACGGTATCATGATTGCATCCTGCCTCTTCAATTCGGGCTATCATGCGTTCTGCTGTTTCGGCATCGGGGCAGCGAACAATATTTGTTTCAGTCTGACTCAAGTCCAATTCGGTATAAGGTTTACCGACCTGAATAGTCCCAACCCTTGAGACATAGGCCTGAATGGAAACACCAACCCGTGCAAGCAACAGTTTAGCCACAGCTCCTGCTACCACACGGGCAATGGTTTCGCGGGCTGATGAACGTCCGCCTCCGCGATGGTCGCGGCTTCCGTATTTCTGAATATAGGTAAAATCGGCATGTGAGGGACGAAATACATCCTTCAGGTCATTGTAATCCGACGAATGCTGATCCTTATTCCTGATTTGAAAGGCAATGGGCGTTCCCTGTGTTTTCCCTTCAAAAATGCCGGATAAGAATTCAACCTGATCACTTTCATCACGTTGGGTGGTGATCCTGGATTGACCGGGTTTACGTCGGTCCAGTTCGTTCTGGATAAAATCAAGATCGATATCCAAACCGGCAGGGCATCCGTCAATAATTCCGCCAATGGCTTTCCCGTGGGATTCACCAAAAGAAGTTAACCTGAAAATCTGTCCAAAGCTGTTCATAAGACCAAACAATTAGGAATAATTAAAAAGGGGAAAAGTCATTAGTCAATAGTCATTCGAAAACTTTCAGAAAAGCAACTTTTCGATTGACTAATGACTCTTTCCTACTATCTATAATAAAAAATGTTGTCCCAAAATACGAAATTTTGAAACAACATCTTAAGATATTTTATTGAATGAATTAACAGCCGCAGCCGCAACCACCTTTACCTTCAGTACTGCAACTTCCGTCGGCACATACTTCGTCTTCGCAGCCACAATCGCCACTACCGCAACCACCACCGCTTCCGCAGCCACAACCGCCACTTAAAGTAGCAGCAATTTCTTCGTCAGTTGCCTCCCTTACTTCAGTGATCGTGCCTTTGAAGAATAAGTTTTCACCGGCTAAAGGATGATTGAAATCCATCTTTACGATGTCATCGGTAATATCCATCACCAGACCATTCATCCTTTGACCGCTGGTACTCATCATTGGAACTGAATTCCCTATGGCTACCATCTCTTCATCAAATTCACCGTCAATAAAGAAAAGGTGTTTTGGAAGGTCAACAATCGCATTCTCGTCCAACTCTCCGTAGGCGTCGACATCCTGTAAACTTATTTCAAATGGATTGCCTGTTTCGAAGCCTTCCAGGTGAGATTCAAATTTTGGGAGCATTAGTCCTGCACCAAAGATAAAACTCAACGGTTTCTCGCTTGTAGCCTGTTCAATCAATTCCCCCTCTGCATCATCATAATGTAAATCGTATGTCAGGGAAACCATTTTGTTTTTTCCTATTTTCATAGCTTTTTGTTTTAATATTTAAAGTTTCTAATAATTGTACAAAGAAATAAAATTCGCTGATATTACAAATAAGAACGATCTATTCATTTCTGTTAGTTAAAGATAACATCAGAAAAGGACTTTAGTTTAAACGTTAGGAAGAGTTTCTGGTGTTTCCGGTGTTGGAATGGTTTCTAATGTTGCTATTGTTTCTGTTGATTCTTTTGTTTGAAATGTTAGTGTTGAAAAAGCATATAGTCATTTCTATTTCTTAATTAGCTTGGTGGTCAGCTGATTCGATTCCTCATTAATTCGAATGACATAGACTCCTGATTTCAGATTTTGAAGACCATTTAGCGGTTGATTATTTGTCACATTGTTGTATTCAGCAACTGTTTTTCCTGATATGTCTGTAACCGTAACCCGGGCCATTCCCTTTATTCCTGAAATTACGAGATGATCGACAAACGGATTTGGGAAGACCCTTGTCTGAACCTGACTCAATACAGGAACAGAAGTCGGGGCTTTATCGTTAAAATTATCGATACAGAAAGATCCGGGAGTATTCATTCCCCAGACAGAATTGTCGCTCGAACTTAAGCTAAAACGCAGAGAACGGGTTTCTTTTAATTTACTCAGATCTACCCAGGTCCATTTATTCAGGATGTAATCTTTCGAATTGTCGGCAAAACGGAAGTCAGCCAGATAGAAAGATACGGTGTCTACGGGCAATCCATTATCATCCAGACCTTCAATCAAGAGTTTAAAATAATCCGGATCGTTACCTGTATCGCCGCCAAATTTCTTGGCAAATGCATCCCCGTTCTTCATTGATAGATAGGCATAAGTCGAATTGGTGACATAAAACCCGGTAGTTTTCGTTGGTACGGCATAACTAACACTGGCTGTTGGCACCGGATAACATACTGCGTAGTTTGCACTTCCATTAAAACCTATACCGGTAATTGCACTGTACTGATTGGTGTATCCGGCAGTGGTCACATCGGTCTGATTTGAATAAGCAAAACCGGCCCAGCTTTGATAAACGGTACTATACGTATTGTTGAAGGTAATTTCGCCGGATTTAAAACTTCCGGATTGATCTGATCCATTCCAGAAACTTTCAGGAGCAAGAGTCAAATCATCGAAACTGGCAACTGATTGTGCAGTTGCATTAAATACGAAAAAGGCGGCAAGAACTGCCAAGTAGATGTGTTTCATTATGTAATAATTTTGAATGGTTTCAAAACAATTACAATACGCAAAACTGCTGAAATAACCGAGTGTGATTGAATTTGGTTACTCCAAGCTTTTTCTCCCGAAAGCTTTGAATATTGTATCACGAATGGCAGGTCTTCTGGCTTACTCTTTTTTTGCGGCCTTCCCACCCCGGGATATACAGGACAGTGACATGAATAGCAAAAAATATACAGAGTTTACAGCTGCGGGTACAGCTCCGGAATTTAACCGGATTCCCTCTTGATGCTCAAACAAGCATCACCAATTCATCGGCAAAGATAAGGCAAAATCGATTTGAGAAACGAAATGAGGATTTATTTTTTGATTAAAGAGTTTTGTCCTTTAAATACGAATTTCATCAGCAAGTGAAATGATAAGCATTCAAATCCGTGAAGCAACCAGGACAGATGTTTTAAAGGTATAGAATTTCTGAACAAAATAACTGTAAACGACAACAATCCCTGTAGTAATGACTTTAGCAAGGGTAGGCCATAATGCGCCGAAATCGACCAGAACTTTCAGAAAAACATAGTTAAGGAAGATAGAGCCGGAAACTGAGACCATATAACGGATAAACTGAATCCGTCCGCGAATTTGGGAATTGGTAAAAGTGATGTATTTGGCAAAAAGGAAACCTGTGAAGAAAGTTACCGGGAATACAATAAAAAAGGCAGCAATATGTGGACTGATGGAGACAATCTGCAAATCAACCACATGCTTATCGACAACAAAGTTGTAGCAGATAAAATAAAGAAATATATCCAGGACCGTATTAAATCCGCCAGTTGCGGCATATCTGAATGTTTCCAGGGGAATACGCCCCCTGAATGGAGTATAGAAATAATCAATAACCTGAATGATTATTGTCCGAATATTCTTTGCCAAAGTTCCCATAGATCAGCTAAATTTCAATTCAACAGTTCTTCATTTGGCAAAACGAAAACAGATGCCACCTGTCAATCCCTTATTTTTAGATTAAGTTACAAAATAAAGATAAAAGATTGAAATACGATTCTTTGATTGATGAATTGTTAAAAACAATTGAAGTAAAGAAACTGTTTAAATTAGGATGTATTTAAGAAATCCAATGTGCCATTGAAGGACAAAGAATATTCAAAACAAATTGCAGTGCCCAATAAATTGATATATAATCCATTAATTACATTTAATCATTCATTAATCATGACAAAACAAATCATACTTAAATCAAGACCAACAGGCAAGCCGACTATGGATAACTTTAAGACAAGGTTAATTGAAGTTCCTGAGGTTGCCGACGGAGGGGTCAGGTTGACTGCACATCTGTTTTCGGTAGATCCTTATATGCGCGGAAGGATGAGTGATGCCAAATCATATGTAGAACCATATCAGGTAGGTGAAGCAATTGTTGGCGGACTGATCGCAAAGGTAGTTGAAAGTAAAGCAAAAGAGCTGAAAGTAGGCGATTACGTTATGGGTAGTCTTCCCTGGCAGGAAGAGATGGTCGTTCCGGCTAAAGGGTTGCAGTTGCTTGATGAAAAAACAGCGCCTCTGAGTTATTATCTTAGTGTTCTTGGAATGCCAGGGCTTACAGCCTATTTTGGTTTGCTCGACATCGGTAAGCCACAAAAAGGTGAAACTGTCGTGGTTTCAGGTGCTGCAGGTGCCGTTGGAATTGTCGTCGGACAAATTGCCAAAATACAGGGTTGCAGAGTGGTCGGAATCACTGGCAATAATGTCAAGAAAGATTACCTGCTGAAAGAACTACACTTCGATGCGGTTATAAACTATAAAACCACCAAAAATCTGGAAGAGGCTATTGCTATGGCTTGTCCTTCGGGAGTTGACGTTTATTTTGATAATGTTGGCGGGGAAATCTCTGATGCGGTAAATACACAGATAAGTAAAGGTGCACGAATTATTGTCTGTGGTCAGATTTCGCTCTATAACGCAACAAGTCAATCCATCGGACCACGCATTCAGCCAACTATCCTAAAACGAAGTGCATTGATGCAGGGTTTTATTGTCAGCAATTATTCTGCACGGTTTCCTGAGGGTTTAAGAGCCTTGAGTGGATGGGTGAGCAATGGACAGCTCAAGTATAAGATCACCTCATATAAAGGATTTGACAGTTTACCTGAAGCTTTAATCGCGCTGTTTGAAGGTAAGAACCTGGGCAAATTAATTGTAGAAGTGTAATATCTTTTGGATACCGCCTAAAAACATCATCATGCAAAAACAAATAGTGGTTTCTGGTATTGTAAGGAGGTTAATAATGATTGAAAGTCAAAATGTTTCATTGAATATTTTTTATCTTTGCTTTGAAAATCAAATTTGAAAGTCACAAAAGTACGAAGACATGGGATTACAGTTAATTCAAAACAGCAATGGTAAAGCTACCGGGGTTTTCATCCCTATCAATGAATGGAGGAAACTTAAAAAACTATACAAAGAATTGGAATTATTGGAATCTTTAGAACCTTCAAAAGAAGAACTGTTACAAGAACTTAAAGAGGCGGTTAATGAGCTGAAATTAATTGAACAAGGTAATCTTAAAGCACGTCCAGTTCAAGCGTTATTAAATGAGCTATAAGATTTCTTCAATTCCGCTTTTTGACAGACAAGCAAAGCGATTAGCCAGGAAATATCCCTCTCTAAAAAATGATCTGTCTGATCTTATTGAAAGTCTTACGATAGAACCTTTGCAGGGGAAAGCACTAGGCAATAATTTCTTTAAAATTAGAATGGCAATATCGAGTAAGGGAAAGGGAAAATCGGGTGGTGCAAGGGTTATTACGTATTTAAAGATCATTGCAAACACGGTATACCTCTCTGCCATTTACGATAAATCAGTAAAAAGTTCGATCTCAGATATTGAACTTGAACAAATCTTCAAATCTATCCCATAGCTTAAGTTCATTTTATCTTACGCTTTGGGATTTGCCTGAATGGGCATCTTAGCCATTTTTTCAACTTCAATACTTGGAAAGCCAAATTCTTCAACCACTTTGCCCAGTATCAGATACATGCCATCTCCCCGAAACGGATAGGACTTTAATGAAGGAGGAAAATGCACGGTGTCAAAGAATTCACCCTGTACATCGATAAAGGTTCCGAAGTGCATAATCTCTTTCCGAACGGTTCTTACATATTTAATGGTGACTAAGCGCCCCAGCATACGCACTTTTTGTCCAATATGACTCATAACCTCCTTTGCCATCAGTTCTCCCCGGAAATTAGTCTGCAGCATATCGAAAGCAGTCAAGGAGACCGGGAAGCCGATCAGTTCAATTTCGTCCCAGGCATCACCCAAAACAGACTGCTCAAGCTTTGGAAGAATGAACTCCCTTGACTTTGCTTCAAACATAGCGTGGCTCCTGACTGCCGGGACTGTTTTATTCAGAAGCATATGCGCCTTCCACAAGAGTTCTGCTTTAGAGGTTCCTGTGAAACGAAAAGCGCCCAAACGTATCAGAATCACCAATTGCTCTTTGGTAATAGCTGTCCGTTCGATAAAATCAGATAGGGAGGTAAAATCCCCATGCAGTTTCCGTTCATCCAGTATATTTGAAATAATGGATTGTTCGAGATTTTGAACATGTACAAACCCCATATAAATAGTCTTTCCGACAATCCGTGTTTCATTCCTGCTCCGGTTTACACAAGGCAGTTCAATATGAGCCCCGCAGCGCTGTGCTTCGTTGAAATATACCCAGGTACGGTAGAATCCGCCGAAATTGTTGATCACAGCCACCATAAACTCGAGCGGATAATGTGCTTTCAGGTACAGGCTCTGGAAACTCTCGACTGCATACGAGGCTGAATGCGCTTTTGAGAACGAATAGCCAGCAAACGACTCAATTTGCCGCCATACTTCGCGAGTGACTTCTTCGGGATACCCACGTTCACGGCAATTGCTGAAATACTTATCTACGATACGCTGAAACTCAACCTTGGAACGAAACTTTCCACTCATGGCACGACGCAGTACATCAGCCTCAGACAAATCGAGTCCTGCAAAATGATGAGCCACTTTGATGACGTCTTCCTGGTAAACCATCACTCCATAAGTTTCTTCAAGCTGTTCTTTCATTACTGGGTGTAAGTACTTGATGGATTCGGGCTTATGAAACCGTTCGATGTACTGTTTCATCATGCCTGATTTAGCTACTCCAGGGCGGATAATAGAACTCGCAGCTACGAGCGACAGGTAATTGTCACAATGTAATTTAGTCAGTAAACCACGCATGGCCGGACTTTCAATATAAAAACAGCCATTGGTTTCAGCCGTTCGCAGTTGCAGCTTTACCTGCTCATCCTCAAAGAAATCGGCTACCCTATGTACGTCAACGTCTTCTCCTTTATTTTCGCGAATGATATCAACCGCCTCTTTGATGTGCCCAATACCACGCTGACTGAGAATATCCAGCTTTTCGAAACCCAGATCGTCGGCCATATACATATCCCATTGGGTTGTTGGAAAACCTTTGGGTGGCATATCGAGTGCCGTGTAATAGGTGATGGGCTCTTCCGAAATCAATATGCCGCCTGCATGAATGCTACGGAGATTGGGGAAATCAACCATCTTATTGGTCAGGGTTTTGATAATCCGGGTAATCTTGTTGTTGTTCTGTTCGTCATTCGGATTTTCCGCCAAAGCATCAATTTCCTCTTTGGGCAGTCCAAAGACTTTACCTAGCTCGCGGTAAATGGAACGATCCTTAAACGTTGAAGTAGAGCCCAGCAAAGCCGTATGATCACGCCCATACCGTTTGAAAATATAGTCCTGAACCTGTTCACGGTCCCGCCACGAATAGTCGATATCAAAATCAGGAGGACTGGTACGTTGGGGGTTCAGGAAGCGCTCAAAGTAAAGGTTTAGCTTAATAGGGTCAACATCTGTTATTTTAAGACAATAAGCGACAATACTATTAGCTCCGCTTCCACGTCCAACATGATAGAATCCACACGACATACTGTAACGGATAATGTCCCAGGCAATCAGGAAATAGGACGAGAAACCCAATTTGTCAATTATTTGCAACTCATGAATGATTCGTTTCTTAGCCTCTGCATTGTCCTTTCCATAGCGGTAAACCATACCGTCATGGGCCAGCTTTTGAAGCAAAAGCCTATCGTCAAATGCCGATTGACCAAATATCTTTTTATTCTTGGATATCTTGTAATCAAAGCTGATGCTGCAGGACTCCATCAGTTTCTCTGTATTTTGCAAAATATCAGGATAGTCCCTAAACTGATGTATCAAACTTTTCAGATCCATGGTTTCAAGTTGTCCTGCAAACTGATTTTCCTGAAGCTTACTGATCAGTGTATTGTGATCGATAGCCCGAAGGGTTTTGTGCAAAAACTTTCCCGTTTGGTTCTGAAAGCTGACGGGCTGCCAGATAACCAGCTTCTCAGGATGACTGCGGTATTCAGAGGTCAGCAGTTTGTTGAGTTGTTTGCCCCTGATTCCGGTAAACTCATTTTCGCGCAGTTCTTTAGGTGATTTTCTTCCGAAAGGATAAACCACAAACACATGATTGAATTCAGGAGCATCTGCCGGATAGGACTTCTTTTGCAGGTTGTGTTCTGTTTGCCAGTCGTTCAGTTCCTTCAAACCCTCACGGTTTTTAGCCAGGCCAATAAAAAGCAGGTCATCGTCATTGCGGAATTCGCATCCGGCAATGGGTTTAATGCCTTTAAGCTGTGCTTCCTTTACAAACTCAGGAATACCCATCGTGGTATTGATGTCAGTCAGGGCAATCGTTCCAACACCGTTGCGTATAGCCAGGTCGAGCAACTCGTTGATGCTGAGTGTGCCGTAATGAAGGCTGTAATAGGAGTGAGTATTGAAGTACATAAGAGGGTTTCAAGTTTCAAGTTGTGCAATTAGTGCTATTTGTTTGTTGATTTATAGAGCTTTATAAATAAGAACAGTGAAGGCTGTTTCAGAATCACCTGGAACTTGAGATTTGCAACCTGGAACTTTTTTCCACTCCAGAAGCGCGGTGAATGGCTCCGGAGCCATAACGCATCCGGATCTTATCCATCGACAGGTAGAGTTTGATCATCTTTTCGTTGTTGTCGAACAAGTCGAGCTGCTGAACTCCGCCAATCAGACCACCCAGTTTGACCCCAATCAGACGGATGAGCATCCGCCGTTCGTACAGCCGCCTGAACAGCTCGAGCACGGTAGCCATTAACGTATGGTCGAATGAAGTGTAGGCGATCTTTTTCTGCAGTGTGTGGGTGTCGTAGTTGGCATAGCGGATCTTAACCGTAACCACGGAGGTCAGTTTCTGATTCTTACGCAGTTTAAACACTATCTTTTCAACCATGCTGATCAGTAATCGTTCGAGCATCTGAATATCAATGGTATCCGTTTCAAATGTACGCTCAGTGCTGATTGATTTCTCTTCCGAATATCGTATCACAGGATTGAAATCAATGCCATTCGCTTTTCTCCAGATGTCAACTCCTGATTTTCCAAGCACATTCTGGATCATTTCCGGCGGAATATCACTTAGGGTATGAATGGTGAATACACCCATCGAATGCAGCAGATGGCAGGTCTTTTCGCCCACTCCCGGAATCTTTTTAATCGAAAGCGGATTCAGAAAAGGCTTCACCAAGTTTTGAGGAACCTCTTTTTCGCCGTTGGGCTTGGCCTCTCCGGTAGCAATTTTCGACACGGTTTTATTCACCGACAGGCCAAACGAAATGGGCAGTCCGGTCTCGCGGATAATGCTGCTGCGTAACTCATGCGTCCATTTATACGAACCGATAAAACGGTCCATCCCCGAAATGTCGATGTAGTGCTCATCAATCGAGGCCTTTTCGTAGACAGGAGCGCGATCGGCAATAATATCGGTTACCTCCCGCGAGCGTTTGCTGTATAAATCCATATCGCCGCGAATCACTATGGCATCACGGCATAAAGACAATGCCATCCTCATGGGCATGGCCGAATGAACGCCATACCTCCTCGCTTCATAGCTGCAGCTAGCCACCACACCGCGATCGGAAAGACCTCCGATAATAACAGGTTTGCCGATTAATCCTGAATTCTCCCGACGCTCGACAGACACGAAAAACGTATCCATATCCATGTGTACTATCGTGTTGTTTTGAATGTTCATGGTGTTATCCTCCCTGCTTTTCTTGTTTTTTTTCCTAATTTCTGCTGACTCACCTCTACCCCCCGGTTGCACGTTAAGCACTACCGGGGGAGTCTGTGTAAAAAATCTTCTCTGATCTTTGTTATTCAGAACTAAACCTGTATATTTGATTGTTATTTAATCAAAATGTACGATTGTAATTTAATTAATTACTTTTAAACTACCAAATATGTATTTCGATTCCAATATTAAATTTTTGCGAAGCCGTAAAAAGCTGACACAGGATCAGCTGGCTTTGGCGCTGGATATCAAGCGGTCGACACTGAATAATTACGAGAACGGAATTTCGGGACCAAGCATACAATCACTGGTTTTGTTGTCGGATTATTTTCATGTGGCTATCGATACCTTATTACGGGTTGAGCTCACCAAACTTCGTGATAGTCAGCTCTACGAACTGGAACACGGGCAGGATGTCTTTCTGAAAGGAAGCAATCTTCGTGTACTGGCCACTACCATCGACCGGCAGAACCGCGACAATATAGAACTGGTTTCAGAAAAAGCCAAGGCTGGCTATACCAATGGATTTGCCGACCCGGAATACATCTCGGAATTGCCTGTCTTCCAGCTTCCTTTCCTTTCCACGGAACGAAAATACCGGACCTTCCAGATCAGTGGAGATTCGATGCTTCCTGTTCCCGATGGAGCCTGGATTACCGGTGAATTTGTACAGGACTGGAATGAAATAAAAACCGGCGAGCTATACGTCGTACTTACCTTAAATGAAGGCCTGGTTTTCAAACAGCTGAAAAATGAACTCGCCGAACGCGGGTGTTTCCAGCTGATTTCACTCAATACGACTTACCACCCTTATGAGTTGGCAGCAACCGAGATTCGTGAGGTCTGGAAATTCGTCCATTATATCAGCAGAGAAGTGGCTGAGCCAACTCTTACTGACAGTTTGGTGGGTCGACAACTGAAGGTACTTACAGAAGAGATCCTCGGACTGAAACGTAGTATGGGCAATCCCGAGAAGTAAAAGGGTAGGGGCTTACAGTATTCGCTTCAGCACTTCGTCCCTTTTCTGCCTGGATATTGGCACGCTGCTGCCATCGGTCATGGAGATGTAACCACCATCTGTTTTGACATATGCTGCAATCTTATGGCAATTGATGAGATGCGACTGGTGTGTGCGCAGAAAATGATGTTGTTCCAGTATTTCCTGGTATTCCTTGAGGGTTTTACAAACCAGGTATTCCTTTTTTCCCTCCAGATAAATGCGGGTATAATTACTGTCGGCTTCTAATCTGATGATCTGGTTAATGGCTATAAATTCAATTTTATCGGCCAGTGGCAAAGCAATTCGCTTTTCATCTTCCGAACGGTCGATGTTGGCCACCAGCTCAACCAAACGCTGATTTTCCTTTTTGCGGATAATCTGTGCCCGGGCTTTCTCTACCGCTTTCGATAATTCAAATATATCAATTGGCTTCAGGATGTAGTCGATGGCGCAAAACTTCACCGCCTGAATGCCATACTGGTCAAATGCAGTCACAAATATGACTTCATAGTTTTGACCATTGAGTGACTTCAACAAATCGAAGCCTGAGCCACCCGGCATTTCAATATCCAGGAAAACCAGGTCAGGTGCCTGCCGGTTGATCAGTTTCAGGGCTTCTGTGGCAGATGCTGCTTCACCTGCAATCTCGACCTGTTGACAGTACTCCTGTACCAAATCGCGCAGGTTGTTGCGACTCTTGGGTTCATCGTCAACGATGATGCATTTGATGTTCATAGTTTAATCAATTGGAATAATAAGAGTTGCAACTGTTCCGGCAGCAGGATCATTGCTTTCAACGGTCAACCTGGCCTCTTTACCGTCTAAATTTAGAATGTTTATCCGTTCTTCCACCAGTTTCAGTCCAAATCCTTTCTGACTGAGTGTATCGCTTTTTGCTGTAGGCAGACCAACCCCATTGTCGGTGACCCAAAAGCATAGATTACCGTTCTGCCGCTTTACCAAAATGTCGAGCTTTCCAAGTGCCCCTTTACCTGCAAGACCATGCACTACGGCATTCTCGGCAAGAGGTTGAATGATCATTCCCGGAATTTCGATTAGTTCAGGGTTCACCTCCGAATCAATAATGATCTCAAACTTAAAGTCGAACCGCAATTGCTCCAGCTGGCAATACAGCTCAACAGCCTGAAGTTCGTCCGACAGCGAAATCCTGCTTTTCTCCGAATTATTCAATACTCCACGGAGCAATACTGCAAATTTGGACAGGTAGATATTCGCCTCTTTAAACTGGCTGCCATTGATGAGCGACTGTATGGAATTTAACGCATTGAAGATAAAATGAGGATTCATCTGCGACCTGATGGCCTTTATTTCAAGCTCCTTTATGCGACGCCTTGCGGCTTCCTGTTTTTTTATCCGTCTTACCCTTACCCTGTAAACCCATAAACCAATCAGAAACGTGAATAGGATGGAGCCGAAGCTCCATCCTGTAGTTTTTAGCATCACTGTTTTCTCGGCCTTCGAATAGCGTTTTGTCTCGATTGTCTTCTTTAATGACTTTTCAAATTCTGATATTCGACCTGTGTATTTGTGTGTCATTGGATCTTCAGCATTGTTCTCCACGATTCGGAACCATTTATCGAGCATAAAGATTTTAGTTCGGTCCAACAGCAATTCCGATTTTAAATACTTTTCCGGAAGTTCAATGTAAGTTACGTTAGGCTTTTTCAAAATCGTACTATCCATTTCACTTTCACTCCAATTACCACCAGTTGAACGAATTAAAATAAAATTTACTTCCTCTGGTTTGAATTTTTCAATATCTTCTTTAAATTGGTTCAATAAAAATTTCTTTGATCCATCAAACAAAACCAAACAGATCGGCTTTCCTTTCAACTTTTCCAGATTAAATATCGAACTATCCTTCAGAATGAATGACTTAAATGGAAATTGATTACCAATTTTTAGCTGTTCTGCTGTTTTATATACTCTTTTCAACGGTTCTGTCAATGCCGGATCAGAGCAATTGTTAATGAAATCCTGGAAATAAGGAGCAACAATATTATTTTCTGCCAATCCCTTTCTCAATTCCAAATCAATTGATTTCGCTATTTGTTTGTACAATGGATACCCTTGAAGTGAAGCCTGATCGAAAAAATAGCTTTCAAGAAAGTTCCCGAAAAATCTTTTCCCTGCCGCCCATCCCAATCGATTTTGTTTGAACCATTGAGCTCTTTCTATATAACTTTGATAGGAAGAATTCCATTCATAAGGATTCATCAAAATTGACATTGTATCAACTTCGAGAAAAAAATCATTTGGATAATCTATCTTGGGAAACCTATTGTCGGTGTAAGGTATTTTTTTGTTTCGTACATCGTCAATATAAGTATATTGTTGATTTTCATTAAAGTATAGCTTGGCAACAGATAAAAAATATTTCAAATCAGACTGGAAATACCTGATACATTCTTCTGAAGCTTTTCCACGATAACATTCAATGAGTTGATTGATTGCCTGTTTTGTTTTTTTGTCCTTAATAATGACCGACTGAACATCTGTCTCAGTTGAAAAACCACTTCTATATTGATCTAATTCATTGGATAACATCGTGTTGTATGCTGCATTACCTGAAAAGTAATCTGATTTATTCATATCTGCCGAAAAGTATTCATTTGGGTTTGTTTCAGCATATTGATGATATTGAATTTCACGTGCCTGATGTCCGATTGCAGTGATATTTAAAGTGTCAGATGGTTCCATGAACGTAGTTAAAACTTTGTTTCCAACCTGAATTCTTAAATGAAGCGGTCTCTTAAGAAAAATAGGACATGCGAATGAACCATCACTTTTCGTACGGAATTTGTTCTCAGGGAAATAATAATCTGAATTTTCCCCAATCATACTAATTTTAATATCCTGATTGATCTGATCTTTCAATCTCCCCTGAACAATTACATTGTTTGTTAGCGGGAAGGAAGCTCCGGATAAAAACAACTTCATATTCTTGTATTTAATTTGCCACGGAACTCTTCTGTCAGGAGAAATTGCATTCTTAGGTAATGAATCCAATAGCATCAATTCATTTGAGAAGATGCCAATTAACAACGAATCACTATTGGTTTCTGAATAGGTAGAAGTTCCCAAAGAGAGATAGCTAGATTCAATCTCTGTAAGATTTATTAAGCTATATTTATTGTTTTTAAAAGCAGTAAGGCTGATGATTTTTCCTGCTGGAGTTACTTCCAGACTGAATTGATTTTTTGTTTCAGGACTTGTTTTATCTTCCTTGAATGATGGATAGTAAGAATCATAGCCATAGTATTTGCTTCCGTACTTCTTCTTGATTTTAAAATGATCTATACTGATCTTATACTGTTGATTGTTGTTAGGTAATTGTTTTTGCAATTGATAATTTAGCAGATAAATTGTACCATTTATCTGAGTTTGTTTACTGTCATTTAGGACAAAACTTGTAGAGTAATCTTGTGTTGCTTGTACTTCAAACCAATCGCCTTCTTTGAGGTGAAAAAGTCCTTCGGTGTTTTGTGCAAAAAGGTTGGAAGATAGGAATAACAGCCAACCGAGTAGGATTGTTAATGTTTGTTTTTTCATTGCTTTCAAAGATTTAGAATTAATAGTTCAAAAGCAAAGAACATCAAACATATTTTTATACCATTGAGTTACTTAGCAAACAACACCTCCGGCTTACTATTTGGATAAACAAGTTGTATCAATAGGTTTTTCCTTACTTCAAGCAACAGGCGTATCATCTTTACAATTGTTTTAAAAAGTTATACAACTTGTCCCAATCCGTTGGTAAAGGACTTCGGAGAAAAAAGTCACTGTGAAACTTAATAGAAACATTTCAAACTATAGAAACATTTCAAACCCTTTGTTTTCAGCATTTCAAACATCAGAAACCATAGAAACCCTGCAAACAATAGAAACAATAGAAACATTTACACTTTTATCCCTTATTCAGAGCAAAATATCTACTTTTGATATTCTATAAATCATTCTTTATGCCATTTATCATTCTTGAAAAATGTACACATTGTCTGAAATGTGTTAAGGATTGCCCCGCAAGTGCAATTACCATCGAAACGGGCGATATTTCCGACGCTTGTATTCATTGTGGACATTGTGTGGCTATCTGTCCTGAAATGGCTGTACGGCCCGATTTCGGTAATGTATACCTGCTTCAGCCAAGTGAGGTGACATCGAAAGAGTTCAGGAATCTGGCTTCAGGTATCCGGTCGTGCAGAAGTTTTCTTAATAAGGATGTTCCTGATGCGGTATTGCTCCAGTTGGTGGAGAACATGAAGCATTACCCGTCAGCCAGTAACGCCCGCCCATTGCAGATCTCCATTGTCCGTTCGAAAGAAAAGGTAAAACTGCTGAATGATCTTACAGTTGAAGCTTTGATACGCATATTCACCTTACTGAGTTCTCCATTTATTAGTCTGATTATCCGGTTGTTCGTGCCGTCATTGAATATCAACAGGATCAAACATTACAAATCGTTGTTCACCGAAAAACAAAAAGATAATGATTCGCAAATCTGCCATCATGCACCTGCTGTTTTGCTGTTTCATGGTGAGGTATCGAAAACCGGTATGGCCGAAGCAGATGCCAATATCTGGGCGACGTATACCTCGATCTTTGCCAATACCCTGGGGCTTGGAACCTGTTTTAACGGGTTTATTGTGAAGGCGATGGGGAAGAGGAGTAAGCTGAATCCGCAGTTTAAGGTGCCAGCAAATCACCAGGTTTATGCTTCTTTACTGGTTGGTTACCCAAAAGTGAAATACCGTAACGAAACTTCTCGCGAAAGCCCTATAGTAGTGTTATTATAAGTGAATTATCTTTTCCAAAGCTTTATTTCAATCTATAAAGCTTTGGAAAAGTTTTCCTAAAAAATCAGGCTACTTCATGTTATAAGTCCCGAAGGATTCCAACACAGAAATAGCCTGATCAGTAAGTTTTGAATTTCTATAATTTCTTTGCGCCGATCCTTGCAAAGTAGCGACTTCTGGCTTCTTTGGGATCTGCTCCGATAGCGATGTAAATTCTGGTTTTGACATCAATAATAAC
>Ga0073936_10004368_pt1 | contig 19627 bp, 14 predicted proteins | sample AliMusrvi5mmetaG_FD_87041 | JGI IMG/M metagenome (GOLD analysis project Ga0073936, IMG submission 87041) | Freshwater lake bacterial and archeal communities from Alinen Mustajarvi, Finland, to study Microbial Dark Matter (Phase II) - Alinen... | ecosystem: Environmental > Aquatic > Freshwater >... | reverse complement strand
GGTTTGATGTGCTCCCGCAGTGGATCATGAAAGCCTGCGCGGATGTGGACCGCGACGGCAAAGGCGACATCCTCTGGCAGACCCCGGATGGTTATCTGGCCGTATGGTTCATGAACGCCGACGGCACGGTCCGCAATGCCGCCGCGCTGGGCAACTGCGGCAACTGGAACCTGGCCGGGGCAGGGCAAATGCTCACGGCCAGCGCCGGGGTGGAAATCTTCCTGCAGGAGCCCATGGGCCAGAACGGCGGCAAGGTGCATGTGCAGACCATTGACCCCAGCACCTTCACCCGCAGCGCGGATCAGGCCACCTTCCCCAATCTAGGCGTCTGGCGGCTGCGCACGGTGGCGGATATGGATGGCGACGGGGTGGTGGATATGCTCTGGCAGACCGACGACGGCTCGAACCTCGCCGGCGGCTGGTTCATGAACAGCAACGGCACCGCGCGCGACGCCCGCTTCTGGTGGCCCACCCAGGCCTGGGAGATCAAAGGCGCGGGGAAGTAAGCGAAGGACAATCAAAAGTCCAAGCTTAGCAGCGCCCCGCAGGTTGTCCGTGAGCTATTGTTGCATGATAAGTAATATCTGCATGGGAGAAGACGGGGTAACTACGGTTCACCCGAGCCCTATCAGGCGCGGGTGAATATTGAGAACTGGTGGTGAGGAAAAAATGAAATCTTCAATACCCCTGAATGATTGGGTCCCTCAATACCTGCGCCGAATTGTTGCATTTCTCATACCCGTGGCACTCCTTTGCATTGCCGGGCAACATGCGACGGCGGCGACGGAACTTATAAGCAATGGCGGTTTTGAGTCAGGTTCCACCGGGTGGACGTGGACCTCCGCGAATGGGATAAACCCAGCCAGTTTAGCGTACGGTTACGCACATTCAGGATCATACTATCTCTGGCTCGGAGATGACAATGGCGTCGACACGGCGTATCAAACCATCACGATTCCGAGCACCGCCACCTCAGCCATACTTTCATTCTACTACAACATGAACACGAGCCAAACTTCGGGTGCGCCAGACACTTTCAGTGCCACAATTCGTAACACTAGCGGCACCATATTGGCAACGGTGGGCAGTTGGTCGAACCTTAACGGGACATCGCCTGGCAATCCCTACTATTACCTGAAAAGTTTTGATTTATCGACATATGCCGGCCAAACGATTCGCATTTACTTCCTTAGCACCTGCACTCTTGTTGGAAGCAAGACGACTAACTTCCGCGTGGATGACGTGAGCGTCCAGGTGATAACGGCATCCAGCACCACCACCACAACCTCCACCCGCACGACAACCTCCACGACGTCGACCACAACAACTTCGCCAACAACCACGACTTCCACTCGCACTACAACCTCCACATCGAGCAGCGCTGCTTCGACCACGACGACCAGTATTTCGTCCTCCTTTAGCAATGGAGCTCGCATTATGGCCATTCAGTCTGGTGGCTATATTCCAAATGTTCGCAACCAAGCGTTGGACACAATTTTGTTCCAACAGGTCCTGGGTGTTCATGGTACAATCGTCGGCGTGTCAAAATCTGCAACAGCCGGCGGATACACTGGCAATTGGTGGGACATCAACTGGGATTCTGGACCGCCACAATCTGGACAGGAAGGTTGGTCTGCGGAAGTGGTGATCAAACTTGCCCCTGTCGCTGGCGATATTCTGCAGCCAAATCTCCTTGGCAGTTATTACGCATCATCCGCGAATATCTTTTGGGCGGGCGGGTTTGCCCCGTATTGGACCTCGCCGCCAACGCCGCAGCTTGGCAGTGCGGAGGGTAACTGTACGTGGTATGCTTATGGCCGAATGCTCGAGTTAGGAGCAAACTCGACACAGTTGAGCGCCTTGCACGGTAACGCGGGTGATTGGGCGACCGCAGCCAGCGGAGTGTTTCCGGTCGACAGCACTCCTACAGTCCACTCGATAGCCCAGACGACCACGGGAAATCACGTCGCGGTGGTGGAAAGCATCAATGGTGATGGGACTATCACGGTCACGGAATCGAGCTATGTAAATGTTTCCAGCAGTGCTTGGAATATTCGCTGGCATCACCGCACCGTGGCGGCAACATGGTTCGAAAATTTTATCCACGTAACATTTGGTGCGACCACCACAACGACGACGAGCAGTACAACCTCCACGTCGACGCGCACGACTACATCCACGACGTCGACCACTACAACTTCGCCAACGTCCACCACTTCTACGAGGAGTGCAACCTCCACATCGAGCAGCGCTGCTTCGACCACGACGACCAGCATCCAAGGCGCCGGCATTGCCGTAGGTGATTATGTGCGTTGCCAGGCCTGGGCTCCTGCACGGATAGGAGCAGGGACGAGCTATTCAGAGGTGACAAGCTCATACTACTCGGCGATTTATGGTGTCAACCCTGGGAGTGTCGGTTTGGTCACAGCCGGTCCAACGAATGCAAACGGGTTCACATGGTGGCAGGTCACGTGGGGGCAGAGTCCCATGACATTCAGCGGTTGGTCGGCAGAGGTGGTGGGCGGACAAACTCGGCTAGCAAACGTGAGTGCTGAAACACGGCCGTGTGGTGTAGATGTATCTACTAATCAGGGGGCAATCAACTGGCAGACGGTGAAAAACACCGGTCACACATTTGCTTTTGTCAAAGCGACCGAAGGCGATAATTCGCTACCCTTAATAATAGATGGGTTGTTCACACAGAACATGGCACAAGCACGGGCGGCAGGAGTTCTCGTCGGAGCCTATCATTATGCGTACCCGGCGAGATATAGCGCAACCAACGAAGCGCACTTCTTCCTCTCGGTTGCACGTAACTATATCACGAACGGTTATCTTCGCCCCGTACTTGACGTTGAAGTGCCAATCTCCGGAACGACAAACTATTCGGCGTGGGTTGATACGTGGATACAGACCGTGAAAAATGAAACAGGTGTCGAGCCGATTGTCTACACCTATCCATCCTATGCCACCACCCACTTGAACGCTTCGTTGACAAAGTACCGCCTTTGGATGGCTAACTGGCTGGGGGATATCAACGACCAACCGGATACGGCATGGTGGACTACATGGGACTTTTGGCAATACAACGGTGACACGGCTGGCGTGCCAAACGACGAGGCGATGGTCCCGGGAATAGCGGCCAAGGTGGACGTAGACGTGTTCAACGGGACGCTTTCGAGCCTTATGTCCCAATTCGTAATCGGGCAAGGTCAGACGACAACTACAACCACGTCGTCTTCAACGACTTCATCCAGCACTTCCACCACTCAGACGACGACGTCAACTGCCGGCACCACCACCACGAGCATACCTCCGGGAGGGTTAGGCGATGCCGTGGATGCGCCGGCTCTAACCTGGTCGACAGGTGGCAATGCGAACTGGTTCTGGCAGGCAGCGACAACCCACGATGGTGCTGACGCGGTGCAGAGCGGCGCCATCACTGATTTGCAAACAAACTGGGTGCAGACGACGGTGACAGGGCCTGGAACGCTTTCCTACTGGTGGCGCGTGTCGTCGGAAAGTAATTGCGACTACCTGACGTTTCTCTACGATGGCTATGAACAAACGGGCAGTATCTCTGGCGAGTCGGGGTGGATGCAGCAAAGTTGGCTGATTCCAGCTGGAACCCACTCTGCCCGCTGGGTTTACAGCAAGGATGTGTCCGCTTCGTCAGGATCTGATTGCGGCTGGCTTGATCAGGTTGTGTGGACGCCTGACTCATCGACAACGACGACGATTTCCACCAGCACCACCCAAACAACGACATCAACTGCCGGCACCACCTCCACGAGTATCGGGACGACGACAATCAGCACCACCACGCGGACAACGACCAGCACGACTACCGCCACCACCTCCACCACGCAAACAACCACAACGCGGACCACCACATCGACATCGAACCCTTCTTCTTCCACGACAACGACGATCCTGCCGCCAACGGTGATTGTGGACAACAACGACGGGGCCGGGAGTGTGACAGTGCAGGGGGCGTGGTCCGCGAGTGCTTTTGCGCCGGGCTATTGGGGCACCAACTATTTGCATGATGGGAACACGGACAAGGGGACCAAGAATGTGACGTTCCGTCCGAACCTGCCGACCAACGGCGTTTATACGGTTTCGGTGTGGTATCCGGCCCAGCCGATCAATGCGGTCAATGTGCCCATGGATATTGTGTCGGAGGATGGAGCCCAAACGGTTGTGGTGAACCAGCAGCTCAACGGCGGCATGTGGTTCCCGATAGGGACTAATATTTTCGCCGCCGGCACCACCGGCTATGTGACGATCCGGACCAGCGGGACCGCCAACTACGTGATCGCCGACGCGGTGAAGTTTGCGTGGGTTGGCGCAGCCGCTCCGCTCCGGTCAACCGTTTTCATCAACAATGGTGAAGGCCAAACGCAAGGCATTGTCATCCGCTGGCCGAGCATATCGAACCGCTTCTACATCCTGAGACGGGCAACCAACCTGTTTGCGGGATCCAACGACTTCATCATCCTGCCGGGCGCAAGCAACCTGCCGGGCACGCCGGACGAAAACAGTTATACCGACGCGGTGCAGGGTGTCGGGCCGTACTTCTACCGAATCAGCCGGCACGAGTGACCGTTAAAGCTTCCACTAAGAGCCTATCCGAAAATCCATTGGGACCATGATGGCCTGAGTTTTCGTGCCGGGCAAGATAGCTGTTCAAAAGTGATTCACCACGGATTACACTGATGGCACGGATATAGGAGATAGATGAGCTTTAACTACGAAATGCGCTAAACACACGAAAAAGGAGGCAGAAGAACCGCCCACAGATTACCCTTCGACTTAGCTCAGGGCAGGCACAGACAAACACAGATGGGATTTTTAACTACGAAATGCGCTAAATATACGAAAAAGACAGGTGTCATCCAACATGGCTCTACGCTTTTTTGGAGTCGCGGCGCGGCAATAGGCGAGGGATCAGGTTGGCCGCCAGTGTGGGATACGCCTCGCAGGGGGTCCAGCAGTTCGGACATTCCTTGTTGACCAGATCACGCCTGAGGGATTGCGCACGGGATGAACGAATAAGCGAAGAGATGTTGAAATCACAGTCGCGGACATTTCCCAGCGGCTGGCTCCACATCGAACATGGATACACCGTGCCGTCCGGGGCCAGGAAAACGGAAGACTGCAGGGCTGCGCAACGTTGCGGACATTTTCCCGTGCGGAAGTAGGCGGGAATGCGGTCCTGGTACATACGCTCAACGAGTGCAAACGGGGTGGTTGGGAAATGTCGTGTCTGCTTCAGTTTTTCAACGGTCGACGTGATGGCGTCCGGGGCCAGACAAAAATCAGCATCGGCGTTCCCGTAGAAATGATCCGAGCGATGAGGAAAATTCAAGTGCATCCCGCGGCCTGAAAAACCGGGGATAGCGTCCACAAGGGCGCTGACCGTGTCATCGATTGAGTTGACATTGCGCCCATAGAGCGTCATGCCGACAAAAACCTCCACCCCGTCCAGAGCCCGCAACTGCCGGATGGTCTCCGAGGCACGTGCAAAGGCGTCCGGGACGCCTCGCAGTTCATCATGGATCGCCGGCGGCCCGTCAATGCTCACGGTCACGATGAACCGCGGCAGGCGCAAGGCCGCCACCCTGTTGCAAACGGCGGCAATCTTTTCAGGCTGCAATCCATTGGTGGGGAAGTGCACATAAATCAAGGCTGGACACCATTTTTTAAAGGCCGCGATGATGTCGGCGAGATCGGGTCTGAGCGTCGGCTCACCGCCGGTGAAATCAATCCATTGCAACGCCGGCATATTGCGGGCCAGACTGTTGATGTCGTCGAGCGTCAATTCCGGGGTTGCTTTTTTTTGCCAGACGCCGCAGAACCGGCACCTTGAATTGCATCGTGAGGTGACCGCGTAGGTGAGCTTATAGGGGGAGGGCAGCGAATCAAAATTGCTCAACCATACCGCCCGGGCTAAATGCGCCCATTTAGATATCATGTTCATGGCGTATACCCTGATAAACACAGATGGGATTTTCAACTACGAAATGCGAATATACGAAAAAGGAGTCAGAACCGCCCACGGATCACACTGATGGACACTGATGAAGAGTAAGAGATTTAACTACGAAATGCGCTAAAGGTGCGAAAGAAGACGGCAGATTTTTCACGCAAAGGCGCAAGGGCCGCCAAGGGTAGGAAACAGAAGGAACTGCCCACAGATTACCCTGATAAACACAGATGGGGAAAAGCAGGGCGCATGGGGCATAGTGCAGAGGAAAAACAGCAGAGACGGCGAGCTTTTCACGCAAAGACGCGAAAGGCGCGAAAACTGTTGTCTTTCAGAGTGGATGGTGGTTAAATTCAAAATCTATATTGTGGTGGAGCGGATTGTAAAATGATCTTTTGAAAGGGTGGGCGATGCTGAAAGATGTCACCATAGTCATATGCGCCAAGAATGAAGCCGCCACTATTCATGAGATCATCACAGATGCCCGGCGTTTTGCGGAAAAGATCATCGTGGTGGATGGGCATTCGAAGGATGCGACGGAAAAGCTGGCGACTGACGCCGGGGCGAAGGTGATCCAGGACAACCGCCGGGGGAAAGGCGAGGCCATCCGATGCGCCATTGCGCATGTCGACACGCCCATCACGGTCTTCATGGACGCGGACGGGTCGCATGACGCCAACGATATTCCGCGCATCGTGCAGCCGATCCTGGACGGCAAGGCGGACCATGTGTCTGGCTCGCGCCTGCTGGGCGGGTCCAGCGAGCTGCATGGCGGATTCGACGAGTGTTTCCGCCTCATGGGCAGCTCCTTCATCACTGCCTGCATCAACTGGCGGTTCAAGGTCCGGCTGAGCGAGAGCCAGAACGGGTTCCGGGCCATCCGGACGGATGTGCTGCGCCAGCTCGGCCTGCGTGAAAACATCACGACCATCGAACAGGAGATGATCATAAAGACCCTGAAGAAGGGGTTCCGCATGGCTGAAGTCCCCTCGCACGAGCATGTCCGCAAGGCGGGCGAATCGAAAATCAAGGTTTCAAGGGTGGCATTCAGGTATGTCTGGTCGGCGTTCAGGTATTTGTTCTTTTAAGGACTTCATGCTGTCACCCAATGTCACGGATCAGGATGTTTCAGGAACGATGGCCCAGCCTTTCATCACAGCGGATCATGATCGCGCACTGCCAAAGTTCGCGCGACTGGCAACCGGATTCATCCGCGGATATGTCCGTGGAACGGCAACGGGCATGGGCCGTCCGCTCAGGGTGACCCATGAAGTGACACACCGGTGCAACCTCCGGTGCTCGTTCTGCGCGCTGCCCCTTCGTGCGGCGGGCAATGAAATGTCTGTTTCTGAAACGCGGGGCGTCATGGATGCCTTTGCATCCATTGGCACGGTAAGCTGGGGCTTTACCGGCGGGGAGCCCCTGATTAAAGAGGGCATTGACGAACTGGTTGTGTATGCCTCGCGCACGAAAGGGTTCCTCTCGAACATGGTGACGAACGGAACGCTGATTCCTGATCATCTACCGGCGCTGAAGCAGCTGGCATTCCTGATCGTCTCCGTTGACGGTTCGGAGCCTGTGCATGATACCCTCCGCGGCAAAGGGACATTCCGGAAAGCCGTGGCGGGGATTGAGTCCGCCCGCCGGAAGGGTATCCCTGTTACGATTCAAACCATGCTGTCCTTCTCCCTGCTTCAGGATACATCGAACACGAATGTGGATGCGATGCTCCAGCTGGCCAAGGAGCTCGGCTGCCGCATCATGTTCCAGCGCGTCTACGAGGAAAAGGACTCCACAGCGGATGCGGTTCAGGACCTCCTGCATTCCAAAGGGGACCACACCCAGCTGATGGCGTTCCTGGCCGCCAGGAAAAAGAAAGACCCAAAACTGTTTTACCAGTCGCTCCCCGAAATCGAGTATATGTGGGAGCATCAGCACCATGAATTGCGCTGTTATGCCGGAAAGTTCTACTGCACGCTTGATCCGGAGGGGGCTGTGTTCCCCTGCATCTACAAGCGGGCGGAACGGGTCCCCGTTGTTGGCAAGAATGCGGCGGCACTGCTGGACGCATTCGCGACGCTGCCCAAAAGGCACACTTGCCGCTGCTTCAATTCATGCTATAACCGTTTCAACCACCTTCTTGGTGTCAACATGAAGACTGCATGGAGATTCGCATGCGATATGTTTCGAAATTAGCATCGCTCTGTTTCGAGCATAAAGCCTTTCTCGTCGTCCTCGGGATGCAGGCGCTCCTTCTCAATTTCTTTTACATCGGGCCCGGCTTCAACGATGACTACCAGTACATCGACTACGCCGCCCAGATTGCCGCCCATGGAACGCTCTCGCACGCGCCGATGGCTGTCCGCAATGCGCTGGTGCTTCCGCTTGCCGGCGCATTTGCCATTTTCGGGATCAACGATGTGGCGATCCGTGTGACCTCGACGCTGTGGGCCGCATTCGCGCTCCTCATCACGTACCTCCTGGGCCGGCAGGTGTATGGGAAGCTTGCGGGACTTCTTGCAAGCGTCTTCTTCATCTTCTTCCCCCTGATTTTCCAGTATGCCACACAGATTGTCGCGGATATTCCCGCCGCCGCATGTTCGGGGTTAGCCATTCTCCTTTTCCTGAAAGGAGGCATCTTCAAGCCCGATGATCGCCGCGCCAGCATGTGGTATTTTCTGGGGGGGCTTGCGATCGGCTTCGCTTATCTTGGCAAAACGCTGACGCTGCTGGTGCTTGTCCTGCCATTTCTGGAAGGGATCCGGATTCTTGTGACGGAACGGCGTATCTCAGGGAAGTGTCTCCTGGCGCTTGCAGGAGTCCTAGCCGTCTGGCTGGCTGAAAGCGCGGTGTATTGGAAGGTGACCGGCGACTGGCTGCACCACTACAACGCGGAATTCCTCAAGACGGTGCGGAACAAGGACCTGATGATGTATCCGAGGCTCATGTTCCGGCTGGAATCCTGGAGGGGCACCTATCCCTATGGCATTTTCTTCTATTTCGTTGTGCCGGGACTCCTTTATGCGTGGCGTCGCGCAGGCAACGGCGGCAAAGCGGTGGCAGTCTGGTTCCTGGCAATTTTCCTGTACCACGAATTTGGCTCCATGAGCCTCTCGACCTATGAACCTGTGGACCGGCAATCCCGGTACTTGTCGATTGTTGTCATTCCCGCCGTCCTGCTGTGTGCGGGATTCCTGATGGCGCTGATCCGAAGCCGCCGCACATTCGTCAGGGTGGCGGGCTGGGGCGGCGTGGTGGCGGCGACCTTGCTGGGCGCTGTTCAATCTGTGCATGCGTACATGCACGACAAAGGCGGGGTTTCCGACATGAAGGGCATCTGGCAGGTCATCCGCGGGGTCGATCCCGGCAAACCTGTGTTTTGTGATGCCGGGCTCATTGCACGCATGCAGTTTTTCGAAGGTTATCTGAAACCCCACCGCCAGTATGTGAGCCTGCGTGAAAACCTGGACTGTGAGGCGCTTCAAGGCGCGTACGTGGTGTTCAACGGGCTTGACTTTCTTGGTGAGCGGGATCTCCGTCCGTATTTTCGCGATTGCCTGGATGGTTTAACTCCTGTGGCGACGATTGATGTCAAACGGCAACTGGGGGTCTTTCGGAATTACAACCCTGAGATATACTACATTCCGCGTGCCGGAGACACATCGGACCGGCTGTCATCCATCACAACAGGAAAAACCATCAGGATACCGGCATCGCAATATCAGGATGCCAGGAACTGTTACCTGGATGAGCAGGTCTACGGCATCAGCGGGCGGGGCATGATTGTGCCGGGCCCGACAGAGGGGCAGTCCGTCGCATTCCGGTTCACGGTTGAAGAGCCGGGTGCCTATGCGCTTCTGGTGCGTTACGCCGCAGCCGAACCGCGACCCGTGTCATTGACCCTGGATGGGGCGATCATCCGTCAAGGCGCGCTTTTGGATCTTTCCAAGGGGTGGAACGTGGCAGACTCGATTCTTGCGAAACAGAAGACGCTCAGATTGTCCCAAGGGGCGCATACCCTTGTGTTTTCCGTTGCCAAGGGGCTCTTCTTCCCTCATATCGAGGAGGTTGTTTTACGCCAGGAGGTGGACGTTAAAACACCCGGGAATGTCGAAAAGCCTGTCCCGAATAACGAAGCTGTTTCAACCCAGAATACACGGGGGCACAATGAATAAAGACGGTTACGTATTAGGATTATGGGACGGCCATGATGCCGGGGCGGCCCTTGTGCGCGGCGGGCAGGTGGTCTTCGCCATCAACGAAGAACGGCTGTCACGGCGTAAGCTCGACATCGGGTTTCCCCGGCTGAGCATCCAGGCTGCGCTGGCGTTTGGCGGGCTCGCGGCCGGCGATATCGGTCCCATCGCCTTTTCGACCTCCGATTTTGCAAAAACCCTGACGCGGTGCTTCCCGTCGCTACGGGAGGAATACTACCTCCTGCGCCGGCGCAAGAAGTATCCGGGGCCGCTCAACCGTTTCAAGAAAATGACCAAATACCGGATCACGGAATGGCCCTCTTCGCCGCTCACCCGCATGGCGAGCCGCGCGGTCATACGGCGGGAGCTGCAGCGGGCCGGGTTCCAGGCTCCTGACATCCGGCTGGTGGACCACCATGCGGCCCATGCGGCGGCGGCCGGGTTTTCCGCCGGGTTCCGCGACTGCCTGGTCCTGACGGTTGACGGCATCGGCGACGCGCTGTCGGGAAGCATATGGTCATTCCACGAAGGCCGGCTGAATCCCATCGACACCCTGCCCGGGAAAGCGTCATTCGGCATCTTTTTCGAGCATGTGACCAACCTCATGAACATGCGGGAGCTGGAGGACGAGGGCAAGGTCATGGCGCTTGCGAATTTCGCATATCCCGTGCCGGACAAGGACAACCCGATGCTGGCGTTCTTCGCCATTGACGGGACCCGCATCAGGGCGAAGTATTCCAGCACCCGCATGTATCACGAGCTGGCCCGGATCCTGTGGCGGTTCCCGCCGGAACAATTCGCCTATATGGCGCAGCGGACGCTCGAAGTCAAGGTGGTCGAGCTTGTGCGGAATGCGCTGCGCCAGTCCGGGCTGCGCAACCTGGCGTATGCCGGCGGCGTGGCGTCGAACGTCAAAGTGAACATGCTGCTGCGGGAGCTCCCGGAGCTGGACGGCCTGTTCGTCTTTCCCCACATGGGGGACGGCGGGCTGGCCGTGGGCGCCGCCATGTGGGCGAACTACGAGGCGCATGGCATCCATGCGTACAAGGTTGAAAACGTGTACTGGGGCCCCTCATACACCGAGGCGGAAATCCGCAAGGCGCTTGGGCAGTTTCCGGAGCTGTCGCTTGCGCCATGCGCCGATGTGGTTGACAAGGCCGCCGAGCTGCTGGCCCGCGACGAGATCATCATGTGGTTCCAGGGCCGCACGGAGTTCGGCCCGCGGTCGCTGGGCTGCCGCAGTATCCTGGCCCGGCCGGACTCGATGGACGTCAAGGACGCGCTGAACCTCAAGCTCAAGCGGCGCGTGTGGTATCAGCCCTTCTGCCCCACCATGCTGCACGAGGATGCCCTGCTTTGCCTGGAAGGATACCAGGGGCCGCCCAATCCCTTCATGACCTGCGCGTACCGGACGCGGCGCGAGAAGCGCCGGCACCTGGCCGGGGTCATCAATGTGGATGGCTCGTGCCGGCCGCAGATCCTTGCCGAATCAGGCGACGATCCCTACACGCGCCTGCTCAAAAAGTTCAAAGCGCGCACCGGGCTGGGCGTGCTCCTCAACACCAGCTTCAACCTCCACGGGGAGCCGATCGTCTGCACCCCGGCGGACGCGCTGCGGACCTTCGCGCAAACGGAAGTGAACCACATGGTGATGGAAGGCCTGCTGGTTTCAAAGCATGCGGCGGCAACGCCCCTTTCACCGGCGCAGGCGAAAACGGCGTGAGAAAGGCGAGGCAACCCAGTGGGTTTTCGGATAGGCTCTAAAACGTTACAACGCCTGGAGGCCATCTCCCCGTGGCTTTCGCTCTTCCTGCTGAGCTTCTTGATCCGGGCCTGGCGGGTGAACGGCTGGCTGCTGCCGAACGTGGATGAGATCGTGCTGATGAACACGATGAACCTGCGCTTTTTGGAGGGGTGCAGCGCCTCATCCGCATACTGGCCCGCGCACCTGATCGTGCGGGGCTTCTTCTTCCTCGAGTCCTTCCACCACTACCGCTACATCAGCGCATGCTTCGGCTCCGCCACCGTGCTTGTGGTCTATGCGCTGGCGCGGCGGCTGGTTGCGCCGCCGCTGGCGTGGGCGTTTGGCGCGCTGTTCAGCTTCCAGTGGTATTTCCTCTACATGAGCCGGATCATTGAGATCGCCTCCTTCATCCCGCTCTTCACGGCCCTGTGCCTTTGGTCCATTGTCCGCTGGCAGGAAACCCGACGGGCGGCCTTTGCCATCCTCTTCTTCGGCCTTGGCGGCATCGCCGCCAACATCTGGACCCCGCCCATGTTCTACCTGGTCGGGGCGGGGAGCGTCTTTTTCCTGTGGGAGACCCTGCGCAGGCGGCTGCCGTGGCGCCGGATGCTGGCGTGCATCACGGTGCTGGTTGTCGCGCTGCTGCCGTATCTTTATGTGCTTTGGCGCACGGCGCACGTCCGGGACGAAATCCTGCTGCGCTACCAGATGACCGGCGCATCAGCCGCCAGCATCCTGCCCGCCAATCTTGCGCATCCCGTTGCGGCCATCCAGACGTGGACCCATCTGGCCACCTTTTTCCATGAACAGCTTCCATGGCAGGCGCTGGCCCCTTTTGCGCTGATCCTCCTTGTGCTGCCCCTAGCCGTGTTCCGCCGGCTCCGCGCCAATCCCATGCTGCGCATGCTGCTGTTCCTGGCAGCCGCCCAACTGGCGCTGCTGGCGCTCACGCCGGTGCCGCTCTATATCGAGGGCCATGCGGCCCCGCTGCTGCTGTGCATCCTGCTGCTCCTGCTCGGCCTGGCGGCAGCGCATTGCCCGGCATGGCTGCGGATTGCCGGGGGAGGCGTCCTGCTGGTCTGCCTGCTCGCCTCCTTCGGCTTTGCCCCGTACTATCTGGACAACCAGCAGCCGCGCCTGCGGGACTGGCTGCAGCACAACGTTGTGGAGCGCGGCAGGCCCGCCATCTGTGTCTCGGATGGCGCCTATTTGAAACTGACCAAGATCCCGGAGATTGCGGCGCTTGGCATCCCGTATGAAGTCTTCACCACCGCGCCGGATGACCGGTTCTGGCAGACCCATTCCCCGGCTGATTTTCCGGTGATCATCTCCACCTACGAGTGCAATATGGATGAATATGTGAGCAAAAAAGGCTTTGCCCTGCATCACCAATTCACCATGAACAACCTGTACGAAACACACCTGCGGCACGGGATTGATGTCTGGACGGTTGACAATCCCGGACGCATCAAGTAAACAAATATTGTAGCTGCGCAGGTCCGCCTGCCTGCCGGGAATGAAACTACGAAACACACGAAAGGTGCGAAAATGGCAACCGGCATTGTGTTTAAGGAGGAAAGTTACCAGATCATCGGTGCCTGTTTTGAGGTCTACAAGGAGAAGGGTAATGGATTTCTGGAGGCCGTGTATCAGGAGTGCCTGGCCATTGAGTTCACCAGGCAGGGATTCCCGTTTGTTGAGCACCCAACGCTACAACTTAATTACAAGGGTCAAGACCTCAGACAAACCTATGAGCCGGATTTCCTCTGTTTTGACCAGATCATCGTGGAAATCAAGGCGGGGAAGAATCTGGCGGACGAACATCGTGCCCAGATCATCAATTATTTGAAAGCGACAGACATGCCATTGGGTTTACTGGTAAACTTCGGGCATTATCCAAAAATCGAACACGAAAGGTTTCTCAATCAAGCTTCCGGCGCTTCGCAGGAGGACATTTAGTATATTTCATGTGTTTCGTAGTTAAAAAATGAATAGCTGCGCAGTCTTAACAATTATTCAAAGGGGATACAGGATGAGCGAAGGAGTGCCGGGCAAAAAAACGTTTCTGCTGATCCAATGGGCGGTGGTTGGCGTGGTGGTGGCCCTGATCGCCGCGTTCGGCGTGGCCTCAACAATGGGCAACTGGGAGCTGCGTGACATCCTGGCGCGCTGGACCGTCCTCTCGCTCCAGACGGCCTTCATCCTCGCCCTCTGCCTTGCCATCCTCGCGTGGAAGGATATCCGGACGGCGCTGGCCGCCGTGTCCCGGCGCGTCTGGATTTTCCTTGGGCTGCTGCTGTTTGCGGGCCTGATCCTCGTCGCTTTTGTCGCCCCGCGCGTGAACCGGATCTACTATGACGAGCAGATATACCAGAACATCGCCCAGAACATCGCCTGGACCGGCAAGGCCTATCTGTGCAACGAGGGCAACGCGGAGTACGGTGAATACAAGCCGTTTGCCACGGAGTACAACAAGCAGCCCAACGGGCATCCCTATTACACCTCGCTCTTCTTCCGGCTGCTGGGGGTCAGCGAACGGTCGGCCCATATCGCCAACTATACCGCCCTGCTGATCGGGGCGCTGGCGGTGTTCCTGGTGGTCATGCTGCTCTTCGAGTCCAGCCTGGCGGCCCTGTTTGCCTCCGCCTTTTATATCGGCACGCCCAAGATGCTGCAATGGTCTTCCGCCGCCGCCGCGGAACCCTCCACGGCCGCTTTTGCGGCGCTGGCGGTGGCGGCCGCCGCATTGTTCCTGCGCGCCCGGTCCACGCCGGTCCTGCTGCTGATGGCGACGCTGCTAGCCATCGCCATCCAGTTCCGGCCGGAATCGGTTTTCATCACCATCCCCGTCGCGCTGCTGATCGTGTTGTCGGCGCCCCGCGAACTGGCGCGGCCCCGGCTTTACTGGGCCGGGCTGCTTTTCGTCCTGCTCGCGCTGCCCATGGGCCTGCACATGTACGCGGTGCGCAACGAAAGCTGGGGCAGCAGCGGCGAGCGCATGGCCGTGTCCATCCTGTGGCAGAACTTGCCGGTGAACGGGCCGTTCTATTTCCTCAATGAGCAGTTCCCGCTCATCTTCTCCCTGTTCGCCCTGCCGGGCCTGTTTTTCGTTCGCCAGTGGCGCGAAAAAGCCCCGGTCCTGCTCTGGTTCCTGCTGCTCTGGGGCATTTTCCTGTTCTTCTATGCGGGGAGCTATAACTACGGCGCGGATGTCCGGTTCTCCCTCGTCTCGGCCGCCCCGCTCGCCATCCTTGCCGGGCTTGGCGCCGGCTGGCTCGCCGCGCGCCGGATCCGGCAGTGGCCGGCGTGGACCGCGCCCGCGCTCGTCGCGCTCGTGGCGTTCATGCTGTGGATCCCGTTCCTGCCCATGATCCGGTCCGTGGGCGAAGAGGCGGTGGACGCCCGGCTCGATGTGGAGTATGCGCGGGAAATGGCCAAACTCCTGCCGGTGGACTCGATCATCCTGGCGCATGATCCCAGCATGTGGCTTGTCTGGGGTTGCAACGCCGCCCAGCTCTCCGCCGCCACGGAGAACAAGGGGCACGTGGACAACGACTTCTTTGCCCGTTACAAGGGCGGCGTGTATATGCATTGGGGTTTCTGGTGCAATGTGCCCGACCCCGGGCAGAACCAGTTTGGCTACAACATCAAGCGCGATTACGACACCGAGCTGGTCAAAGCCTATGACCGGCGCGGCTTCCACTATGGCCTGTACCGGCTCTATCCCAAAGGCACGGGCCCGCAGCAGCCGGCCGTGCTGTCCGGACCGGCGTCCAAGCCGCCGCTCGCGAAAATGCCAAAGAAAGCACCCTTTGGCCCATACAAAGCGGTGATGCCCGAAAATCAACCCCCGGAAATGCCGTGATGTATATGCGGGGAGGGGCGGAGGAATTTTAACTACGAAACACGAAAGCCGGCTTCACCATCCCACTCATCCGGGACTTGTGCTCCGAGCCTGTCCTGGACGCCCCAACGATGTGTTATTCCGGCGCAAGAAAAAGGAAAAACCAGTGATGACATCCTGCCATAAGCCCCTTGCGGCGTTTATTTTCCTTGCATCGCTCCTGTGCGCCGCACCTTCGCCCGCAGGCACCATCAGCCTGGATATCTCCGTCACGGTCAACAAGCGCGAGCTGGATGTGGACCTGCAGGTGGTTGCCACCAACAGCGGCAACGACACCGCGCACAAGGTCCAGCCCTCGGCGCGCATCGGCGATGTCACGTTTGAGTTCGAGCCCCAGGCCATCGGGCCGGGCAAGCGCCATCTTTTCCGCGCCCAGCGCAAAGTGCCCGGCATTGCCGCGATGAAGCCGGGCGTGTACCCCGTGCCCGTCACGGTGGCCTATCATGACGCCGACGGCACCCAGTGTTATGCGCCCGCCTACGGACTCCTGCGCACGGCGGAGGCGGCGGATGTGCCGCTGCCCACCATGCAGGCCGATGCAGTCACGCTGCGCGACCACGCGTGGCTGACCGTGCAGGTTCAGACGGGTGGCGGGGAACAAAAAACGCAATCGGCCACCATCACGCCGTACACCACTCCGGCGGTGGGCATCGCGCCAAAGGCCATCACGGTGGCGAGCGTCACCGGCCAACCCGCCATCGTCAAATTTGAGCTGAGCAACCAGTCGAAACTGGCCGACGCCACCATGCCCTTGCTGCTGTTTTTGGAAAGCGAAACCAAAGATGCCCATGGCACGGTGGTCCATGAAGTGCCCCTGACCATCGTCGGCAACCCGGGTTCCGACCAGCCCGATGCCAATCCGGCCCGCACCCTGCGCTGGATCATCGGACTGGCTGGCGGACTGATCCTGCTGGCTGTCGTGAGCACCTTCTGGACCCTGCGCCGGGGATCAAACGCGCGCAGATAACTGCAGATGATCCAGCCCGGTTAACCGCTTCCTGCCCAGCCTCTTGTTGCCAGCACGGCATTTTCGAAGCGTTTATTGATGAAAAAAAACGATTGAAAAGCGGTTTTTTGATTGCCTTTTCTTTTACTGAGGTCTAAATGAAATCAACATATGTCAATTAAATCCAATCCCAATCCGCAGGCGAACAACCGCACGTGTCTCAAAACGGGAGTCTGCGATCTACGCCGTTCATTGTTAGGGTGGTCAATGTCGTCATAAGGCAATTTGTAACAGGGTGCCGAAGATGAAGAAGCAGTTTTTGTGTGTTGCTTGTGCAATTATCATGCTTGGGATCTTGTGCAGTATTGTATATTACCGAGGGCGCGCACAAGAGGGGAGTATACCTCCGATCCCGCAACCTCCTGTTGCCCAAAAGCCTGTTAGCTCGTCAGAAGCGTTGTCTCCTATCGGTATCGGTGGGGGGCATGATGAAGATGAATTAGTTTACGATGAATCGCTTGCGTTCAGGGCGAATTGTGAGATTTTAAAGGCGTTTTGTGATGTATATGGTAATGATCCTCGTTTGGAGGGTCTGCTAAAGGGTTTTGTTGATGTCCTTCTGAAGAATGCATCAGGACGATTCTCGGATATTAAAGAGCAACTTATTGCGCATGAGGGTACGGCTGCTTACAGGAATTTGATGCTGGCATGCTTGATGGCTAGTGATGGTCCGCCTGGCGAAATTGCCGATCTTGTGTGGGAAGTTGCGACTCGCCGTGAGGAGGATGTTCTAGTTAGGCGGACTGCGAGCTATCTTACGAATCATGTGGACAATGGCAAAAAACGGTCTGAAAGCCTTTTGTCTCTTCTGTTGGATTCCGACAACGACGTTGTAGTTTCTGCTTTGGTCGGGGCATCTCGGCATATCGATGACAGATGTTTTGAAATCATCAGAACGGAACTTTTGACGCGTGAAGACGTTCACGTCCGTTTAGCGGCCATTAATGCTATAGGATCCTCCCAACATCCAAGCAAGCAATCTGTTCTCCATGATGTTGTATTTGCTGCGTCAACATCTAAAGAAACTGCTTTTAGTGAGGAATCTTTGACAAAGAGGGCTGCAATACAAAAAATTGACATGCGCGAATCGGATGTTTTCCAGTTCGTTCGATCGCTCGCGCTGAACGAAAATGAAGACGCAGGAGTCAGGGCTAAAGCTATAGCCAGATTTGACCCAAAAGTATATCCTGACGAGCAAATTATGCTGCGACAATTGCTGAAGACTACCCCTTCCGACGATGTTGTTGTTTTGCGGTCTGTAGTGGATACACTTTTAAAACTTCCCTCTCCTGATAATTTGGACGCGGTTAACTCGATGATAGCATCTATTCAGGATGAACAGGTAAAAACCCTTTTTCTTTACCGTGTTGGACTGGCGACAAAGTAATAGACGTGCTTGTTTTGTTGTTTTAAAAACAGGAGTGGCATTATGAGGATCATGCTAAAGACGCTGGTTATGTTTGTGATGGTAGGTGTTCTGGGTGAATCAAAACTGATGGCTGAAATAGCTGACATTGAGTATCGTGGTGGAGTGTTTTACGGCCTTAATTGGCATGCTGGTTTGGCTTATTGTTATGGGAGTTACACGGATGCAAGTCAGTTCTATGTAATTCACTCGAAGGGCGGGGGAAGTTATGCAGCAAACTCTGTGTGTATTGCCACTTTAAATGAGTTTTTGGATGGTAATGCACGGACGGGCACCAAATGTCCTGCAAATCTTTCAAAAGCAGTCCGCACATCAATACTAAATGACGCATTAGATCAACTGAATGCGCATTATTGGGGATACGGACTGACGACTTACTGCTACGAGCGCCCAAATACGTCATCTGGAAGTGGTGACGGATGTTTTAGATGCGACTTCTTGGTTGAGTGGTGTTACGCGCAGAACGGTTACGATCTGGTTAACGATGCAACATTGTTTACTTCCGGCCCAATGTATCAAGCCAACAATGTTGCCAATGCTGTTCAGACACCTCCAACAGCTGGCCTTAATGGAGTCACCTCCACGGACGCAAACAATCCTCAACTAATCGATAAGAACTGGATAGAATTTACCGGAACCGGGTCCGACACACATAGCGGGTTGGCCTTGGAAGAGTTTGTATATTTTCAGGGATTCTGGGATGGAAGTTTATGGAACATGTCATTTGGGGATCCCACGTCCTACGGGTCCGGAATTTACAATATGGTTCCTAACCGTTTGTACGGTTGTTATGTTCGTGTTTACGATAACTATGGGAACGCTAAAGATTCATCATCCTACTATGTAAAGTATACCACCACCACCACTTCCACCTCCACCACGCGGACAACCACCTCTACGAGTGTCAGCACCACCAGCACCAGTCGAACGACGTCGTCCACGAGTGTCAGCACAACCACAACCACGATTTTCAACGACACAACGACGTCCACCAGCCGGACAACAACATCCACCACGCAAACGACGACAACTACAACGATAGCCGACAACGGAACCTCCAAAATCTTCTTCCAGACGCCGGACTGCTATGTGGCGCGGTGGGATGTGGACAACAGCGCGGCGGTGCAGGGCACGTTTGTCTACAACAACGCCCAGCCGCTGGCCCCCTGGATCCTGCGGGCGGCCGGCGACGTGGATGGCGACGGCATCGCCGACATGCTCTGGCAGGCGTGGGATCCCTCCAAAAACTGCTGGCTCACCGGCGGCTGGTTCATGAATGCCGACGGCACGACCCGCAACGCCCGCTACTGGTTTGATGTGCTCCCGCAGTGGATCATGAAAGCCTGCGCGGATGTGGACCGC
>Ga0073936_10004363_pt1 | contig 19642 bp, 16 predicted proteins | sample AliMusrvi5mmetaG_FD_87041 | JGI IMG/M metagenome (GOLD analysis project Ga0073936, IMG submission 87041) | Freshwater lake bacterial and archeal communities from Alinen Mustajarvi, Finland, to study Microbial Dark Matter (Phase II) - Alinen... | ecosystem: Environmental > Aquatic > Freshwater >... | reverse complement strand
GGAAATTTCTTCAAGAGAAGACTGGCTCGACCTTCGGCCTCGCCGGAAATTTCTTCAAGAGAAGACTGGCTCGACCTTCGGCCTCGCCGGACTTCCGTTAGGGGAACTTAAATGAAAGCCTTTATTCGCTGCGCTCATTAAGGCTTTTCGATTTTTCCGCTTCAGCAAGTGAACTTGCTTCGCTAAAAAATCAAAAAGCCTTTTCGTTTTCACGAAAAGGCTTTCATTTGTCGGGGCGAGAAGACTCGAACTTCCGACCCCTTGCACCCCATGCAAGTACGCTAGCCAACTGCGCCACGCCCCGATATCCCGATTTGGGAGTGCAAATATAGAAAAAAATCCTGATAATCCAATCGTAAATTTAAGCCGGGCAATTTGGTATAATGCAATTATTGTCCCTTCGGGATCTAAGTCCCTCTTAATGTACAATACCATACCTTAATAAGATCTCTACCCATGAATCGCTGTCAATAACCTTCAGTAATGCAGGGTTGATCCTGTCTATCAATACCTGGTTGTTTTTGCCGGCCATATAAGAAAAGTATTGCAGGTTTAAACCGCTGGGTATGATCACGATCTTGTCGCTCAGCTTATTTTTGACAACCAGGTATTGAAGCAACGCCTGGTCATAAACAAAAGCATCAATAAGGCCGGTATTTACAGCCTGAAGGCCATCCCAGGGCGAAGAAAAAGGAGAATATGGGATCTTGTGACGGCCCAGGGTCTCCCCGTATCCCGATTTGTTAATCGCTCCCACCCTGCAATTACTAAGGTCGTCAGGATTTTTTATCTGCGATTGAAGCCTGTTGACTGTAAGTTCTGAAGAGACTACTCCGGAAGCTATAAAGAACAAGCCTATTGCGAAAAACATCCAGAAAATGGCCAGTATTCTTCCCAATCTTGTTTTAGGGATCTTATCGCCATATCCCACAGTTGTCATGGTAACGAATGCCCACCAGATGCCGTCGGTCACACCGATAAATCCCGGCCTGAATTGAAGGGCATTCCCTTTTCGTTCGGCCAGCCAGAGAAAAACCGCAAAGACTGTAGCAATAAGGAAAATAAAGAGCAATGAACGAATAATCTTCCAGGAAAAAATATTCTTAAGTAATTGGAGAAAAGCAGATTGTTTCTCAATTCGGGTTGCAATTCCCATATTTGAAATATAAAAGGGAATTGACAATTTTAACTTTGCAAGACGTTCGCTTGTAGCGGTAAGGGGCAGGATGGAAAGGTCGATAGCCCCGGCCCGTAAATCGTGCATCAGTGAATCTGTGGATGGATAGACCTTGTATTCGTATGAGATCCTGAGCGTGTCGCTGATAAGTCTCCACAGATCGATACAGACCCCCGACATTATGCCCTCCTTGTTTATGATGTAAGGAGGCGCATAGGAAATTCCGATTATCAGCTTTCTGTCTTCATGATAACCGGATGCCATGGTGAGGGACAGGAAAGCACAGGAGAAAAACAGGATCAGGACATATCGTTTCATGGGAAAAAGGATTGAATCGTAAAATTAGGCATTTCAGGACTTTTGTAACAAATGCGCCTGAAAGATATACAGGGGAAGATTATCGGAGCTGCCCTGATCGCCGATTTTTCTTTACCTTTGCACAAGAATAAAAAGCAATCAAATGAGTGAAAACACTGATCATATACGATGCCTTATCATAGGCTCGGGACCGGCAGGATATACCGCCGCCATATACGCTGCCAGGGCCGACCTCAAACCGGTTATTTACCAGGGAATGCAGCCTGGCGGACAGCTTACCATCACCACCGAAGTAGAGAATTTTCCGGGGTACCCGAAAGGCATCACCGGCCCCGAAATGATGGAAGAATTCAAACAGCAGGCCGAACGTTTCGGAACAGAAATACGGTTCGGAGTTGTGACTTCCGTTGACTTTTCGAATCGTCCTTTTATTGTGACTGCGGATGACGGAAAGACGGTCAAAGCAGATACAGTGATCATTGCCACCGGCGCATCGGCCAAATGGCTGGGGATGGAATCCGAAAAGAAATTCATGGGCATGGGAGTCTCAGGCTGTGCAACCTGTGACGGATTTTTCTATCGCGGGAAAGATGTTGCTATCGTCGGGGGAGGTGATACTGCCGCCGAAGAAGCCACCTATCTTGCCAAACTCTGCAAAAAGGTCTACATGATCCACAGGCGCAACGAACTTCGTGCTTCCAAAGCCATGCAGCATAAAGTACTGACAACTTCCAATATCGAGATGGTATGGGACAGCATGCCCGAAGAGGTTCTTGGCGATGACAGCGGCGTTACCGGCGTCCGCGTCCGAAATATTAAATCGGGTGAAAGCAGGGATCTCACAGTTCACGGATTCTTTGTGGCTATCGGGCACAAACCCAATACCGAGATATTCAATGGGCAGCTTGAACTTGATGAAATGAGCTATATCAAGACACTGCCGGGTTCAACCACGACCAGTGTTGAAGGCGTTTTTGCTGCAGGTGATGTGCAGGATCACTATTACCGCCAGGCAGTCACTGCAGCTGGAACGGGATGCATGGCAGCGATAGAGGCGGAGAGGTTTTTAGGATCTTAAAATAAATAGCGAAGTAGCGAAATAGCGAAGTAGCGAAAAGCATCATGGTTTAATTATGGGAAGATGCTGACATTTTTTAGAAACATCGACAAATACTACGCAGTGGAGCATCAGGATCCACTGGTTTCAACCGATATTGAAAAACTCACCTGGCTGTTCGGCGATGCAGAATGTATCGCCGAACCTGCTTTACAGGGAACCTTTATCGGGCCGAGGAAAGAAATGATCACACCCTGGAGCACCAATGCCGTTGAGATAACCCAGAATATGGGGATCATCGGGATCAGGAGGATTGAAGAGTTTATTCACGTGAACCCTGAACCGGAAACCGCGAACCGGATCACGGCTCACGATTCACGATTCACGATTCACGATTCACGGGTCACGGATTTTGACCCCATGCTCCAGCGCATCTATGCAGGTCTTGACCAGCATAGTTTTCATATTGAGCATGAGCCTGAACCTATCCTTTATATTGATGATCTTGAATCGTACAACCTTAGCGAAGGCCTTGCGCTAAGCGGAGAGGAAATTGAATACCTCAAAGGCCTGAGCAGGAAGATCGGCCGTAAGCTTACCGACAGTGAAGTCTTTGGTTTTTCACAGGTAAACTCAGAACACTGCCGCCATAAGATCTTTAACGGCACGTTTATCATTGACGGGAAAGAGATGACGGAATCTCTTTTTGCCCTGATCAAAAAGACCTCGAAAGAACATCCGAATTTCATCGTATCAGCCTATAAAGATAATGTTGCGTTTATTTCCGGTCCTGAAATTGAACAGTTTGCACCGGGTAACCCGCAAAAGGCCGATTACTTTGCGATCCGGGATATTGACTGTGTGATCTCAATCAAGGCCGAAACCCATAATTTCCCAACCACCGTGGAACCTTTCAACGGGGCAGCCACAGGAAGCGGGGGAGAGATCCGCGACCGCATGGCAGGCGGGAAAGGCAGCATCCCCATGGCAGGTACCGCTGTTTACATGACTTCCTATCCGAGGCTTGACGGAGGCCGTGAATGGGAAAAAGCCTTCACTGCTAGGAAATGGTTGTATAAAAACCCCGAAGAACTGCTGATCAAAGCCTCCAATGGTGCCAGCGATTTCGGGAATAAATTCGGACAGCCTGTGATCTGCGGATCGGTGCTGACCTTCGAACATTCAGAAAACGACAAGGTTTTCGGTTACGACAAAGTGATCATGCTGGCCGGTGGTATAGGATTCGGCAAAACGGAAGACAGCCTGAAAGAAATTCCCCAGGGAGGAGAAGATGTAATAATATTGGGTGGTGACAATTACCGTATCGGGATGGGCGGCGGCGCTGTCTCGTCGGTAGCTACCGGGGAATACGGAAATTCCATTGAACTGAATGCAGTGCAGCGTTCAAACCCCGAAATGCAGAAACGGGTATTCAACGCCATCCGTGCCATGGTCGAAATGGAAGAAAATCCAATCGTTTCGATACACGACCATGGAGCAGGCGGGCATCTGAATTCCATCTCCGAACTGGTTGAAGAGACCGGAGGGAAGATACAGATCGATGCACTTCCCTTAGGCGATCCTACGCTTTCAAACAAGGAGATCGTCGGTAATGAGTCCCAGGAAAGAATGGGACTGCTGATAAAGGAAAAAGACTTTGAACTTTTAAAAGAGGTTGCAAAGCGTGAAAGAGCCCCCATCTACGTGGTGGGAAAAGCCACAGGCGACCATCAGCTGGTGTTCGAGGACAAGCGTGACGGCAGCCATCCTATTGACCTGAATGTAGATGATTTCTTTGGAAAGCCGCCTAAGACGATCATGCAGGATGTTTCTTTAAAACCTGCCTATGCACCCGTTCCGGATCACGGTTCACGAGTCACGGATCACGATTTGCAGAACCTGCTGACGCAGGTTCTGCAAATCGAAGCCGTAGCCTGCAAGGACTGGCTGACCAATAAAGTCGACCGTGCAGTCTCAGGGAAAATTGCAATGCAGCAGACCTGCGGGCCCGTGCAGCTGCCCCTTAACAACCTCGGGGTGGTAGCACTGGATTACCAGGGCCAAAAAGGGATAGCCACTTCACTTGGCCATGCCCCGGCTGCGAGTCTTATAGATGCTGAAGCCGGCTCAAGGCTGTCCATTGCCGAAGCCCTTACTAATATCATATGGGCTCCGCTTACACATGGCATGAAGGGAATCTCCCTTAGCGCCAACTGGATGTGGCCCTGCAGGAACACTGGCGAAGATGCCAGGCTTTACAAGGCAGTGCAGGCTGTCAGCGAATTTGCAATCAGCCTTGGGATCAACATCCCGACCGGCAAAGACAGCCTCTCGATGACCCAGAAATACCCCGACGGAACTGTTGTTTACTCTCCGGGAACGGTTATCATTTCGGCCGTTGCCGAGGTCAGCGAAGTGCGCAAAGCGGTAAGCCCTTGCTTATCCGTCGAACAAGACACCGCGCTGGTCTATATTAACCTGTCTGCGGATGAGTATTCGCTCGGCGGCAGCAGCTTTGCCCAGGTAATCAACCGTCTTGGTAACTCTGCCCCTGATATAAAGAATCCACAGGCATTTGCTGCTGCCTTTGCCGTCGTCCAGGAATGGATCAATGCAGGCAGGGTCCTTGCAGGCCATGATATTTCGGCCGGCGGACTCATTACCACACTGCTGGAAATGGTTTTCCCTCATACCGTGACGGGCCTTGACCTGGAGTTTGGCAGCATTGCTGAACAGGATCTTATTAAGTTTCTGTTTGCAGAGAATCCCGGAATTGTGGTGCAGGTTAAGGAAGTGGATGTAGCAGGACTGGCAGCCGAATTGAAAAAATCATCAGGCCTGGAGGCGCACATGATCGGCCGGCCGAATGATAAGCGGCAATTAGTCATCCGCAGTAATGATCTTAGTTTAGATATCGATCACTACAGGGACATATGGTTCAAAACGTCATATCTTCTCGACAGGAAACAATGCGGCGAGAAACTTTCTCTTGAACGGTTTACCAATTACAAAAACCAGCCGTTGATTTTCCGTTTCCCCGGAACATTTACCGGCAAAGCCGCGCAGCATGGGATTGACCTGAAACGCCGGAAACCAACGGGAGCTAAGGCCGCCATTATACGTGAGCAGGGGGTGAACCGCGATCGCGACATGGCCTGGGCTATGTACCTGGCTGGTATGGATGTAAAGGATATCCATATGACCGACCTGATCTCGGGCCGTGAAACCCTGGAGGATGTGAATATGATCGCATTTGTGGGAGGGTTCAGCAATTCCGACGTACTTGGTTCGGCGAAGGGCTGGGCGGGTTCCTTCCTGTATAATGAAAAGGCAAAGAAGGCTCTCGACAATTTCTTTGCAAGGAAAGATACCCTCAGCCTGGGTGTTTGCAACGGCTGCCAGCTTCTTGTCGAGCTCGGGCTCATCTATCCCGAACATCAGCTGCACCCGAAAATGTCGTGGAACGATTCCCATAAATACGAATGCGCTTTCATCAACCTCAGCGTGCAGGAGAACCATTCGGTGATGCTGCATTCACTTGCAGGCGCAAGGCTGGGAGTGTGGACTGCCCACGGGGAAGGCAAATTCAACTTCCCGCTTACTGAAGAAAATTACCATATCCCCGCTAAATTCAGCTATCACGGGTACCCTGCCAACCCCAATGGTTCTCAGTACGATGCCGCGTGCATCTCTTCGGCCGACGGCCGCCATCTAGCCATCATGCCCCATATTGAAGATGCGGTATTGCCATGGCAGTGGGCATATTATCCCGAAGACCGAAAAGTTGATGAGGTTGCACCATGGATCGAGGCGTTTGTGAATGCGAAGAACTGGATAGAAAATAAAGTAGCGAGGTAGTGAAATAGCGAAGTAGCGAAATTGAAAATAAAAAAGATTTTCGCTACTTCGCCACCTCGCTATTTCGCTACTTGTTTAATGTGATTATTATGAAAAAGATAGTACTAATTACCGGCGCTACATCCGGTTTTGGCAAAGCAATTGCACTGAAGTTCGCAGAGAACAGGCATAAACTGATCATCACCGGACGACGGAAAGACAGGCTTGATGAATTACAGAAACAACTCGAACAGGATTTTAAAACAGATGTCCTCGCGCTCTGCTTCGACGTAAGGAAATCAGCAGACGTTGAGAAAGCTATACAATCCCTGCCTGATGAATGGAAAGCCATTGACGTGCTGGTTAACAATGCCGGCCTTGCCGTTGGTATGGGCCCTGTTCACGAAGGCGTGCTTGATGACTGGGAAAGGATGATAGACACCAATATGAAAGGACTGCTGTATATGACCCGTTTTGTGGCTCCACTGATGGTAGCCAGGAAAAAGGGGCACATCATCAATATAGGTTCAGTTGCAGGAAAGGAAGTTTACCCCAACGGAAATGTTTACTGTGGATCAAAGTTCGGGGTTGATGCCATCACCAAAGGTACCCGCATCGACCTGGTATCTCATAATATCAAAGTCACCCAGGTATCTCCCGGCGCAGCAAATACGGAATTCTCACTGGTCCGCTTCAAGGGCGACCAGCAAAGAGCCGATAATGTTTACAAGGGATTCAAACCCCTGTCGGCTGAAGATGTTGCAGAGGTAGTTTATTACACCACCACACTGCCCGATCATGTGAACATCGCTGACCTCGTACTTATGCCCACCGCCCAGGCGAGTTCGATGCATTTTCACAAGGTACAATAACGCAAATACGGATTGTGATTTATTTGCAAACGATCCTGGACACAAACCTGTGGTCCGGGGCAACAACCTCCACAATATATATGCCTGCTGATTGCGGAGCTTCAACCCTTGCAATTCCGTTAATCTGGATGTGATCAGATGAGACCAACTGCCCCAGTATGGAATACACCCTGACATCGGCCGTTTAGCCCTGCATGGAAGAAATATCAAGAAAGAGGAAGTGGTTGCTTACAAACGCCCTGCCATCATTACTGATTTGTTCTTCCTGTATGCCGATTGAACCTGAAAACCTCAGCCTGAAACGGTCAATGGGATCAGCGGTACGATAAGTGAAATTATAAACCGAATCCTGCCTGAGGTCAGTAACCTTGTTCAGTAATAAATCCTCAAGAAGTAAGGAAACACCGGGGGCAAATGACTGCATTCCGCTTGCAGTAAAATATACCTGACTATTAGTGTAAAAGGAAAAGTTCACAGGTACGATAGCTCCACTACTACTAAATGGGAGACAATTGACGCAAAGCTCGTTGTTGTCTGAAGAGATAGTGCTAAGCTGAGGAGCTTCAGCCCCACCATAGAATTTATTGCCATCAAAAAGCGGGTCGAAGGCGGGGGTTGCTCCTTCACGAAAATTCACAGCCACTTCATCAAATGCATTATTTAACTCTGCGACACATTTTATTCTGAGAAGGTTTGGAATTACAGGAGTATTTTTGAGGAAAGGAGGATTGACTTTAGTGCAAACAGCATTTGTCATTGAGAAATCTGGTGTGGGTCCTGCGACCTGGACTATAAATGATTGCCCCATTGCAATCTCCTTGCGGCCGGGATTTGTTTGGCCTACAGCAGGTGTCCCAATATGCGTAACATAATTCCAGGTGTTATAGTTTGAAGAAACAGATGCTTTGCCTGCCGGCCATATATAGCAAGTTGGGGCAATATCATCCCTTTTCCACCCACCTGCTGACTCCCAGTCAATTGCTGAGGAATATGGATTCGGCACCAGATTGTAGCCAGAACCGGCATTTATGATATGTGGATAAAATTTACCGCTATTAAGTTTTCCTGAAATATTATATGTTTTTGAAGCTCCAGGATAGTATATCATGTAGCCCTTGGTTTCATCTAGTGTTAAGTTAAGTGTATTATGACGTATTGTTAAACATTTTTGTATCTTTGCAGAAAACCCCTGCCATGATACATTATATAGTAAAATTAACAAAATCCGAAGTTGAAGAGCTTAAGGGTATTATAAACAAAGGTTCTCACACTTCTCAAACATTCAGGACAGCCTATATTCTTCTAAATTGTGATGAAGGAAAATACTCAGAGAAAGTGACCAATGAACAAATGGCAAAAGTCTTACGAATAGGGATGAGAACGATAGACCGGGTTAAAAAGAAATTTTTCGAGGAAGGCATGGAAGGAGTTCTTGAAAGACGTCCAACCAGCCGAATCTATGATAGAAAGGTCGATGGAGAAGTTGAAGCAAAATTGGTTACATTATGTTGTGGCGAACCACCCAAAGGATATGCCAAATGGTCACTACGATTATTGGCCGATAAAATGGTTGAACTCAAGTATGTCGAAAGCATCTCGTATGTCACAGTAAGAGAGGTGCTAAAAAAAACGAACTTAAGCCTTGGAAAGTCAAAGGTTGGGTAATTCCACCGGAAAAGAGCAGTGAATTTGTTGCCAACATGGAACGTGTCTTAGATGTATATAAACGACCGTATGATCCAATGAATCCTGTGATTTGTATGGATGAATCACCAAAACAACTGATTGAAGAGGGTAGACCGGGTCAGTCGATAAAGCCAGGTAGAGAAGCAAGAGTCGACTATGAATATGTCCGACATGGAGTTGTTAATGTTTTTATGGCTAATGAACCCTTAAGGGGCAAACGATTCACGAAGATAACTGAATTTAAAACTATGAAGGAATGGGCTCAGTTTATCCAGATGGTAGTCAATGAGCATTATCCTAAGGCAGAAAAAATTACTTTGGTCATGGACAATTTTAAAACGCATGTCCCAGCAGCTTTTTATGAAACATTTGAACCCAAAGAAGCGAAGAAATTATGGGATAGAATAGAATTTGTCTATACGCCAAAACATGGCAGTTGGCTCAACATGGCTGAGATTGAACTCCATGTTTTAAATGGCCAATGCCTGAACAGACACATTTCAAAAATTAATGAAGTCGAAGAAGAGGTCTCTGCTTGGCAAGAGGACCGAAATAACAAAAAATGTAAAATTAATTGGCAGTTTACAACAAAAGACGCAAGGATAAAACTGAAAAAATTATATCCGTCAATTTATGCCTAACATAACACTAGTTGAGTTGATGTAGATGAACCCAAATTCTCCCAGATGTTTGAGGTAGTGTTGAAATCGAAAAGGTAGGAACCCAGGAATAAGTTACTAGTGTTATTTGATGAGTTTTCAACAGGGATCGAAACAAAATGGTACATCATTTTTGTTGTGTCTGAGTTCCCTGTGATGTATAGGTTGATAGTGGCATCGGGCTTGTAAGGATTCACTTCTGCGCTGGTAGGGAGGATCAGTGACCCTGAACCTGATTCATCGGAGTTTATAACAAGTCCTATGGGTCCTGCCTGGTTGTCAAGGCTGTCAACAATTCTCATATGACAGTTCGGAAAGATAGTCAGGTTCTCACCGGGCTTTATAGTAAGTGAATATGCTCGAGCGGTATCGGTTGTGCTGTTATCAGTTACATTTCCAAAAGCTGATGGGATTGTAACCAGCGTTGTGTCATTCGGACATGCACCGGACTGTAATCCGGAAGAAGTACTTCTTGTCCAGTTTGAACCTGTGAACCAGTCACCAGTCGACGAACTGGTCCAGAGGAAACCCGATATATTCAGCAGGCCGGGAGATCTTGCATACCCAAACAAAGTTGCTCCACCTCCGGTATAGTTACTTGCAAATATTTTCCCTGTTCCATAAAGAGTTCCGGTTACCGTTAAACTTGCGTTGCTGATTGTAAGACTACCATCAATTATTGCCGTACCGGCATTACTTGCAGAGCTCACGTTGGTTGTAAGATGTCCTGTATATTTAACCAGGACAATACCCCCTGATAAAACCTGGATGCCTCCGATGATCATTGTACCTTCAACAGAAAGATAATCACCGCTTCCCACCACAATACTTAATAAACTCCCGGTACCTGAAGTTGTGAGATTACCGGCTGAAGTTATTAAAAGCGATTTAAAACCGTTTGTTTCTGAGCCGCTATAACCAAGATTATTGTTCAGAACAATACTATGGCTTATTGTTACCTGGTCGCCGTAGATAGGATTTCGCGTTGCGGTTACCCAAGTGCTCCCATTATACTCTTGCCATGTTATTGTATAACTGGTCCAATCTCCATTTGCAAAAGATTGAAAACTGCCACTAATAGCACTAAAAGGTAATAAAAATGCCAGAACAATTACAATTCCTAACAATTTAATCATGCCATATCCTCCTCTCCCTTTTCAGCATTCTTTTTCACTTTCCATGATTGATAATATTTCCTTCCGCTATAGGCGATTCCCATGGCTATAAGTATCCCAAGGCCTCCGTCAATGGGGGCACCTACAGGACCTCCTCCACCTCCACCACTGCCAGGGTTGCCGGGAGGTGGAGGGGGATCAGAATAGGATTTTGCAGTAATTGCAATAAAAAGAAGTAGTGTTGAAAAACGAATCAAGGGAGTATAGATTTTATTTATCATTTGGGTCCTGATTTTCTTTGTTTAAAATTATCACAAAAATAAGTAATGAAGTTGTAAAAATACAATAAGGCATTGAATACCTAGTACTAGGTAATTTCCTTTTATTCCATAAATCCTCTGTTTGTTATTAGCGAATCAAATGCCTGAATTACAGGGCATCTTCACTTATACTTTTTTTCACTATCATTGCACCTGAAACTCAGGGTTCTCACTTAAACACTGTTGATCATGGAAGTAGTGCGCATCTTTGACCTTCTGCCGTATTATGAGCAGAAGTACAAGCCAAAGGATGATGTCATCGCCTCAAAGGAAAACGGGCAATGGGTCAAATACAGCATCAAACAATACCGTGAAATGGCCGATAACATCAGTTACGGCTTCCTGGCGCTGGGCGTAAAGCCGGGCGATAAAATCGCACAGATCAGTTCGAACAGGGTTGAATGGAATATCCTTGACATGGCCATTTTACAGGTGGGCGCAGTACATGTCCCGATTTATCCCACTATCAGTGAATCGGATTACTTGTACATACTCAACCATTCCGAGGTTAAGTATGTGTTTGTTTCAGGTGCAGAACTCTTGCGCAAAATTCAGCATATACTCCCGGAAGTTCCAACCCTGAAGGATATTTATACTTATAAGGATAACAACGAGCTTAAACATCTGAGCGAACTGGTGGATCTTGGCAAGGCCAATATGAACCAGGTTTTGCTCGAACAACGCAAAGCCGCAGTAAATCCCGATGATATGGCAACCATCATCTATACATCAGGGACAACGGGAAATCCAAAAGGTGTCATGCTTTCGCACAGCAATATCATCTCCAATTTCAAGGCCTGTGCCCATATCCCGCCTTTCGGTGAGGAAGCAAGGGCAGTAAGCTACCTGCCCCTCTGCCATGTTTATGAACGCATGCTGAATTACCTTTACCAGTATGATGGGATCTCGGTTTACTATGCCGAAAACATCGGTACTATTACTGATAATATGAAGGAAGTCCGTCCGCAAATCCTTACGACGGTGCCCCGTTTGCTTGAAAAGATCTACGACAGGCTGGTTTCGACCGGGCGTAAACTCACCGGGGTAAAAAGCTGGATTTTCTGGTGGGCCTTCCACATGTCAACGCGTTACGAGTTGAACGGAGCCAACGGTTGGTTCTATGAGCTTAAACGTAAGTTTTACGACCGCCTGGTGTACTGCAAATGGAGAGAAGCCATGGGAGGCGAGATCAAAATCATCGTGTCGGGAGGCGCTGCAATGCAGCCCAGGCTTGGGCGCATGTTCACCTGTGCCGGCATACATATACTAGAGGGATACGGGCTTACCGAGACTTCGCCTGTGATATCCGTCTGCGACTTCAGGGAAAACGGTATTAAATTCGGTACGGTAGGTCCGGTGATCAGTAATACTGAAGTTAAGATAGCCTCTGATGGGGAGATTTGCGCTAAAGGACCAGGTGTCATGATCGGCTATTATAAGGAGCCCGAAATGACAAGGGATGCTGTTGATTCCGACGGCTGGTTCCATACAGGGGACCTGGGCCATATTGAACCGGAAGGACAGCTGAAAATAACCGGAAGGAAAAAGGAATTGTTCAAGACTTCCTTCGGCAAGTATGTAAGCCCTCAGCCCATTGAAGATAAATTCAAGGAGTCGTTGTTTATTGACCAGATCCTGGTGGTAGGGGAGAACCAGAAATTTGCGGGAGCGCTGATCGTACCCGATTTTGCCTTCCTGAAAGACTACTGCAGGGAAAAGGAAATTGAATTCACCACGCCATCCGAAGTCATTAAAAAAGAAAAGATACGGAAGCGTTTTGCCGCAGAGATCAAGAAGTACAACAAGCTGTTTGGCGAAACGGAACAGGTTAAATCATGGGACCTTCTTGATCATGAGTGGACGCTTGAATCGGGAGAGATTACTCCCACCCTGAAGCTGAAACGGAAATTCCTCCATTCAAAATACAAGGAAGAGATAGACCATTTGTTTAAATAATAAATCGCTGAAGTATGTCCGCACCTTCCGTGACACGCTTATTCGACCTGCTGGATGTGTACAGGGATAAGTACCCGTCGAAATCAGACGCCTTGCTTAAACGGAAGGCAGGCAAGTGGCACGCATACTCATCCACAGATTACATTGGTTATTCTAAAGCGATCAGCCTCGGTTTGCTTTCACTCGGGGTTGGGAAAGGTGTCAAGGTCGCTACTATCATGTTAAACAGCCCCGAATGGAATTTTTTCGATATGGGGATCATGCAGGTTGGGGCGGTACAGGTGCCGATCTATCCGACGGTAAGCGATGATAATTACTGCTATATTCTCAATGATTCAAATGCAGAATACCTGATCGTTTCGAACAGCGCGGTTTACAACAGGGTTAAAAACATTTGTTCGGGTATAGCGAGCCTTAAAGGAATATACAGCATCGAAAAGGTAAAGGGAATAAAACACTGGCAGGAGCTGCTTGAACTCGGCATGAATCATCCAAATCCCGACCTGCTGGAAGAGATCAAAGCAGGGATCCAGCCTGATGACCTGGCCACTATTATTTATACTTCAGGTACCACCGGCCGGCCTAAAGGGGTCATGCTCTCGCACAGGAATTTTATCAGTAATTATACGGCCTGTGCAATGATCCCCGACTATACCAGCAATGACAGGGTTCTGAGTTTTCTTCCCTTATGCCATGTTTACGAAAGGATGTTGAATTACGTTTTCCAGTCCTTTGGTATGTCGATCTACTATTGTGCCAATATTGAAAAGGCAGGAGACCTGATACGGGAAGTGAAGCCTGATACTTTTGCCGCTGTTCCAAGGGTGTTGGAAAAAATGTATAACCGTATCGTTTCCAAAGGCAGGAACCTGAAAGGGATCAGGAAAGTCATATTCTTCTGGTCTCTCCGGCAGGGGCATAAATTTGAACTGAACCATGAAAGGGGCCTGTATTATGATATCAAGCTTTTCATCGCAAGGGTGCTGGTTTTCAACAAATGGAAAAAAGCCCTGGGTGGCAGGGTAAAGCTTATCATCTCGGGCGGGGCAGCCCTGCATCCCCGACTTGCAAGGGTCTTCTGGGCTGCGGGCATCCCTTTGATGGAAGGTTACGGGCTTACAGAAACTTCACCGGTCATTGCCGTGTCAACTTTCGCAAAAGGAGGACTGAAGTTCGGAACCGTCGGACCTGTCCTACCCGGCGTTGAATTAAAGATTGCCGATGACAATGAGATCTTATGCCGGGGGCCCAATGTGATGATCGGTTATTACAACCGCCCTGAACGTACCCAGGAGGTTATTGATAATGAAGGATGGTTCCATACCGGCGACCTTGGCGTTCTCGAGGACGGGAAATACCTAAGGATCACCGACAGGAAAAAGGAAATTTTCAAGACATCGTCTGGCAAGTACATTGCCCCCCAGGTGATCGAACAGAAGTTCAGGGCTTCTCCTTTCATCGAGTTTATCATTGTTATAGGTGAGAACCGCAAATATACTGCAGCCCTTATTTCTCCTAATATGGAATACCTGAGAGGGTGGTGCAAGGTTAAGGAAATTACTTTTGGAACCCCTGAAAAGGCAGTCAGAAACCCTAAAATAATCAAGCGTTTCCAGGAGGAAGTCGACAAATTTAATCTTGATCTTGGGCAAACCGAGAAGATCAAGAAATTCAGGCTGCTGGCTTCTCAGTGGAGTGTGACTTCGGGAGAATTATCACCGACCATGAAACTGAGAAGGAAATTCATACAGGATAAATACGCGGGGATCATCGAGGAGACTTATCGGTCGAGAGAATATGATTATAAGATGAGGGAGGAGTAAGCGCTTCGCGCCGGTGACTGGGTAAAGCTGCTTCGCAGCCGGTAACTGGGACTTAGCCACCCCAGTAACCCAGGAACCCAGCCACCCAGTAGCCCAGCAACCCAGCCACCCAGTTCCCCAGCTATCAGTGAAGTATCTTAAATACCAGTTCTTTCATTAACTCCCCGTCGGTTGCGGAAGCATTATCCAGGCCCTTTGCTTTGAGGTCGTATTCCCTGAGAAAAGAGATCACGTCGACAAGTTTGCGCACAGAGTAATTTTTTGCTGTAGTCTGGTAATCCTGCACAAAGAAAGGATTGACCGATAATGCAGCAGCTGCATTATTGCGCGATTTATCGGGCAGGTAATGGTATGCAAGAACCTTGCTGAAAAATAAATACAGGCTTGGAATGACTTTGACCAGCGGATTGTCCTTAAGGTTTGCTGCAAAATATCGGATGATCATGTTTGCCTTGTATACATCTTTGCGCCCAAGTGCCTTCTGAAGTTCAAACACATTAAAATCCTTGCTGATGCCAATGTTCCGTTCAATGATTTCTTCGGTTATCTCAGCGCGGGCAGGTATGATGATGAACAGCTTGCTAAGTTCATTGACCACATTGGAGAGTTCATTGCCAACGAATTCTGCCAGCAGGGCCGAGGCTTTGGGGGAGATCGAAAATCCTCTTTCCTTTACATAACCGCTGATCCATTCTGGGATCTGGTTGTCGTAAAGCAGTGCCGATTCCATCAAAACTCCTGTTTTCTCTATGGACTTATAAAGGGACTTGCGTTTGTCGATCTTGCCGTATTTATAACAGAAAACAAGGATTGTAGAACTGACCGGTTCCTGGAAGTAATGAAGAAAAACATCCATGTCATTCAGGTCCTGGGCTTCTTTCACAATAAGAACCTGGTAATTTGACATCATCGGGTAACGTTTGGCATAGCTTAGAATGGTCGCAGCATCCGCATCCTTTCCATAAACAATGGTCTGGTTGAATTCTTTTTCCTGTTCGCTCAGCACATGATCGGCAATATAATCGGAAAGGACATCTATGAAATAGGGCTCCTCTCCGTATAAAAAGTAAACAGGATAATATATTTTATTTTTAAGGTCTGATAGGATGTTCCCGAAACCGCTGTCCCTGGCCATAAACGTGTTAGCAGGTTTTACATTTCCTCCTGCCCTGCAAAGATAGCCAAATCATGTTTATCATTATATTTGTTGTAATATGTTGCCTGAACTGAAACTCCCGGGATACCCGGCTAAAATACGTTCCAAAGCTGACGGGAAAAAGGAGATCTTTGACCCTGTCAGGAAGAAATACGTGCGCCTGACTCCTGAGGAGTGGGTGAGGCAACATTTTCTGAATTTCCTGGTTAACAGCCACAACTACCCGGCATCGCTGATCCATGTTGAGGCCTCCCTTACATATAACAGGCTTTCAAAGCGAAGCGATATCGTGGTCTACTCGAACCAGGGCAAGCCGCTAATGGCTGTTGAATGCAAGGCTCCTTCGGTTGAGATTACCCAAAAGGTATTCGAACAGCTCGCCATGTATAATTTCACTCTGAAAGTTTCCTACCTCGTATTGACAAACGGGGTTCAGCATTATATCTGCCGAATGGAACCAGGGAGCGGGCATTTTACATTTCTGGAAGAATTTCCCGACTACCAGGATTTGCATGATCAGTTTCATGATTGAAGCCGGAGCCTTCCATGTTTCAGGATTTATAATTATTATTGCAGTGAATATCTACTATACCCTGACCGCCTGAGCATATGGCCGAATTCTATACAGTTGTTGTAAACCGCACTGATCCTGCATTCCTGAGCCAGGAAACACGTAATTACGGACTCTCCCTGCAGTTCAACGATGCGCACATGGCCTATTGCATCATTGATTACCGCCTGAACAAGTACATCCTTCTCCATGAATTCCGACGGAATGATTTTATCCCCAAAGCCAAGCCCGGGTTTAAACTGTCATTTGAAGATTTTATGCGGAGCGTGCTCAATGCAAATCCCTGGCTGAAAAATCCATTCAAGACCGTCCGCATTGCTTATGAAGGTAAAAAGAGCACCCTTATCCCTGGTCCGCTCTTTGATGCGCAGGAGGCGGAAATTTTCATGAAACTGAATTTCCAGCTGCAGGCCGACGAACATGTTCTTGCCGACCACCTCCAGCAATTCGATAATTATAACATATACTCGATTCCCAGGAGCCTTGAGGATTCTGTAAAAAAACTTTTCCCCTCGGCCAGGATCTCCAGCCTTTCGACCATACTGCTGCAAACTGTTTGGATGAATTTCAGGACCCGGATCAATGCAAACCGCATCTTCCTCCATATCAAGGAAAAGAGTTTTGATATCTGCATTTACGACGGCAAGCTGATCAAGTACTTCAATACTTTCACCTGGATGGTTGCCGAAGATGTTGTGTATTTCCTCGTTTTCGTCCTGGAGCAGCTCGGTATGAACCCCGAGCAGGCCTCGGTTGTGCTGCTTGGGAACATCGACCGGGGATCCAACCTGTTTGAGCTGATCTACCGATATGTGAAGAATATGGAATTCGGAAGGAGGAATGAGACTTTCAAATACAGCCCGGTATTTGATATTGTTGCTCCCCAGTCATATTATCCATTGTTGAATTTCAACTCATGCGGATCATAAGCGGGACATACAGGGGCAGGAAAATTCATCCGCCTAATAATCTTCCATTAAGGCCTACAACCGATTTTGCAAAGGAAGCCCTGTTCAATGTTTTGAACAACCTGGTTGAATATGAGAACCTCAGGGTCCTTGATATGTTTGCCGGAACGGGGAGCATTTCTTATGAATTTATCTCAAGAGGATGTAAAAGCGTTACTGCGATTGAAAAAGATCCCCGATGCCTGAGTTTTATTCACAAAACTGGCCTTGAGCTGAAAATGCTGAACCTGTTCCCTCAAAGATCAAATGCCCTGACCTATATAAGGCAGGCACTGAATACCTGGGACCTGGTCTTTGCCGACCCTCCTTATGACATGCCTCAACTGCCCGAGCTGCCAGGGCTTGTACTAAGCGGAGAAGTGCTGGCACCCGGCGGACTGTTCATCCTCGAACATCCGAAAAGATATGATTTCAGCGAATTTCCCGGCTTTGACCAGCACAGGAACTACGGGGAAGTTAATTTTTCATTTTTCAGGAAAAATAAGTAGCGAAATGGCGAAATAGCGAAATGGCGAAAATAAGTAGCGAAAACTGTTTCGCTACTTCGCTACCTCGCTACTTCGCTATTTAATATTCGTCCTCGTGGAAGAAAAAATCGTCCTTGGTGGGATAATCGGGCCAGATATCTTCTATGCGCTCATAGGTTTCACCTTCATCCTCAATTTCCCTGAGGTTTTCTACCACTTCCTGCGGGGCACCGGAGCGAATAGCCCAGTCGATAAGCTCATCCTTAGTAGCAGGCCAGGGAGCATCTTCCAGTTTGGAGGCCAGTTCAAGTGTCCAATACATTTTTACAAGCGTTTTGAAAATAGCTGCAAAAGTATAAAAAATAAAATCAGAAAAACAAGAACTATTTTTTTTACTTTTTTGTTACCCAAAGCCGTTCCTGGGCGCCAATGTCCTTGCCGGTTTTCCGCGCAAGAACAAAAAGGTAATCAGATAAACGGTTGATAAAACGTATTATTATCTCATCTACAGGGCTTGTTTTGTTAACCCTGATAAGAGAACGCTCCGCCCTCCGGCAAACAGTTCTTGCAATATGGCAATAAGAAACTGTTTGATGGCCTCCCGGAAGAATAAAATTTTTCAACCCGGGAAGCTCATCATTCATAGCATCAATTTCTTTTTCAAGTATGTGGATATCATCGTCCCCGAAAGCAGGCAGTTCCCGTGTTTCCTTATCAGGATCCCGGGCAACCAGGGCTTCAGAGATAAAAAGAACTTCCTGGATACGGCCAAGAACATCACGGTAACGGGGATTGATATCCTGGTCACGGATCAGCCCGATAAAGCTGTTCAGTTCATCCAGGTTACCATAGGCTTCGACTCTTTCGTGGCTTTTCGAAACTCTTGTGCCGCCTAAAAGGGAAGTCTCTCCTTTATCACCGCCTTTTGTATATATCTTGTTGCCTTCCGACATCCGGAGAAATATTATTTTATTGCTTTTGCAAGTCTCGACTTGAGCTTCTCAAATTCGCCTGACATCTCAGAAGGGAGCCTGTTGCCGAAAATCTGCTGGTGCTCAGCGATCAGTTCGCACTCATCCATCCATTCTTTCGAATCAACTTTCAGGATCATTTCCATTTTGGCTTCCATGCCGGTAAGTCCGCTTACATCGATAGAATTGGCTGCAGGAACCCAGCCGATTGGCGTTTCCACAGCTTCACCTTCTCCGGCAACACGTTCGAAGATCCATTTCAGAACACGGATGTTGTCGCCATAACCCGGCCAGAGGAATTTGCCTTCGGGTCCTTTCCTGAACCAGTTGACGTTGAATATTTTAGGAAGATTTGCAGGAACGGGAGCATTACTGCCGATTTTCACCCAATGGCCGAAATAATCGCCCATATGATATCCGCAGAAAGGAAGCATGGCAAAAGGATCGCGGCGTACACCTGCTTTAAGGCCGATTGCTGCTGCCGTGACTTCCGAGCCCACTATAGATCCAAGGAATACCCCATGGTTCCAGTCGAAACTCTGGTAAACCAATGGAACAGTGCCAGGGCGTCGTCCTCCGAAAAGGAAAGCAGAAATAGGCACACCCTTTGGGTTTTCCCAATCCGGGTCTATTGCAGGGCATTGTTTTGCAGGCGCTGTGAACCTGGCGTTTGGATGGGCTGCGGGCTT
>Ga0073936_10004361_pt1 | contig 19645 bp, 19 predicted proteins | sample AliMusrvi5mmetaG_FD_87041 | JGI IMG/M metagenome (GOLD analysis project Ga0073936, IMG submission 87041) | Freshwater lake bacterial and archeal communities from Alinen Mustajarvi, Finland, to study Microbial Dark Matter (Phase II) - Alinen... | ecosystem: Environmental > Aquatic > Freshwater >... | reverse complement strand
TCGCTACGGCACCTGGCATGCCACGCTTCGAGGGACCGGGATTGTTCCTCCCGCGTCTCCGCCAACTGCAGCCATCTTGAATCTGAAGGCGAACCTGCCGGGCGCGAGCAACTAAGCACATGGCACGGCCTCGTGTCATCGTGGTGGGACTCGGGCCAAGTGATGAAACCCTGCTGACGCGCTCGGTACAAGACCTTCTTGAGGGTTCTGAGCATGTCGTGTTTCGAACCCTTCGCCATCCTGCTGCTTCTGCCTTTGGAGACGCTGAGAGTTTTGACTCGTTCTATGAGCGCTTTGAGACCTTTGACGAGGTCTATGAAGCAATCGTGACTGATCTCATCATGCGAGCACAGTCAGGCGGCGAAGTGATTTACTGCGTCCCCGGTTCTCCACTCGTCGCTGAGCGAACAGTTGAGCTTTTGCGAGAACGAGGTGAAATCGACGTCCAGATCCGACCAGCACTGTCGTTCGCTGATGTGGCCTTTGCAGCCCTCGGAATTGATCCGATGAACAGCGGAGTTCGCTTCGTTGATGCCACAGAGATTGGTGCGCGCTTGCGAGGCCCAGGGCCCCTCCTGCTGACCCAGTGCTACAGCACCGCGGTTCTTTCCGATATCAAATTATCGGTGGACAGTGAGCTGATGGCCGAGCGGCCAACGGCAGTGATCCTTCATCATCTTGGGCTAGAAGACGAGGAGATTGTGCCTATTGATCTCGATGAAATCGACCGATTTTCTGACGTCGACCACCTGACGAGCCTCTATATACCTGAGTTGAGAACTATTGGACCGGCTGCCGAAGATCTCGTTGATTTGATGGAGCGACTGCGGCTGGAATGCCCCTGGGATCAGAAGCAGACGCATGAGTCGTTAACGCGTCACCTGCTCGAAGAGTCCTATGAGCTCCTCGAAGCGCTTGAAAATCTTTCGCACGCGGAGTCAGCCGACGTAGGGATCGACGAAGCCTATGACCACCTACAAGAAGAACTCGGCGATGTGGTCTTCCAAGTGGTTTTTCACGCCCACCTCGCCGCAGAAGCCGGTCAGTTTTCTCTCACGGACGTCTTTGACGGCGTGCGGCTCAAGCTGATTGGTCGCCATCCCCACGTCTTCGCTGACGTAACGGCAGAAACAGCGGATGAGGTTGCAGCAAACTGGGAAGTGATCAAACGAGCGGAAAAGAATCGCACCTCAGTTACTGACGGGATCCCGTCGGCGCTCCCTGCGCTGACCCGCTTTGTGAAGCTCCGTCGTAAAGCAAATGCCATTGCCATGGCCGGTCCAACGATCCTCGACCTGCAAGAGCAGTTGCAGCGCCTCACAGGGGAACTCTCGGTTTTTGAGGGTGACATCATGGATGATTCGGTTTCAACGGCGGCAGGGGAGCGTGCGGATCTCGTCGCTTCGATACTTGAACTTGGGGTGGAACTGGCGCAACTTCTTGGGGTAGACCCCGAAACGGTCCTCCGCCAACGAGCGGATCGTTTGACCGCCAGCATCGTGGAATTCGAGTAATTCCAGGACGCTTCTCGCAGTTGCCCCGAATATGGTCACGCTGGGCGGTAGTTTGGAAGTGTCCCTATGTCGGCAAAGAGGGTTATTCATGAGTGCAATTGAACGAGTCATCGGACGACAAGTCTTGGATTCCCGAGGCAACCCGACTGTTGAAGCTGAAGTCTGGCTGGATTCGGGGGCTGGAGGCAGGGCGATTGCACCATCCGGCGCTTCGACAGGAGCCCGAGAAGCCATTGAACTGCGAGACGGTGGTAGCGAATGGCTCGGTCGAGGAGTGGCTCAAGCCGTCGCCAACGTGAACGGTGAGATTGCTGCGGTACTCGAAGGATTTGATGCTCTCGATCAACGAAGCGTTGATCATGCGCTTATCGACACTGACGCCACGCCAGACAAAGGTCGTCTGGGAGCGAACGCAATGTTGGCCGTTTCCTTGGCCTCAGCGAAGGCCGCTGCGAGTGAGTTAGAGATCCCGCTCTATCGAGCGATCGGGGGCGCGAACGCTCACGTGTTACCAGTACCAATGATGAACGTCATTAACGGCGGCGTTCACGCCAAGAACTCCATTGACTTCCAGGAGTACATGGTGATGCCAGTAGGCGCAGCTTCGTTCAGCGAGGCACTGCGGTGGGGAACCGAGTGCTACCACTCTTTGAAAAATGTCCTCGATAAGCGAGGACTTTCTACAGCTGTTGGTGACGAAGGTGGCTTTGCTCCGGACTTGCCGAACAATGAAGAAGCGGTGAAGGTTTTGCTCGAGGCCATTGAAGGCGCTGGGCGGACCCCGGGAGTCGATATTGCCATTGCCCTCGACCCAGCAACGTCAGAGTTGTATCGAGATGGGGCCTACGTCTTAGAAGGCGAAGGGCGGACACTCACCTCAGCCGAACTCGCCGACTACTGGACTGATCTTGTGGGCCGCTACCCAATTGTCTCCATTGAAGACGGGATGGCAGAAGATGATTGGGATGGTTGGCTCTTGTTGACCAACAGCATCGGTGACCGTGTGCAGTTAGTGGGCGATGACCTGTTTGTGACCAACGTTGAAATCCTCAACCAAGGGATCGAAAGAAAAGTTGCCAATGCAATCTTGATCAAGCTCAATCAAATTGGAACCTTGACCGAGACGCTAGACACCATTGCGCTCGCCACAATGAATTCCTATCGTTCTGTGATTTCTCACCGATCCGGAGAGACCGAAGACGTCACCATTGCTGATCTTGCGGTGGCGACGAACGCAGGCCAAATCAAGACGGGAGCGCCTTGTCGTTCTGATCGGGTAGCAAAGTACAACCAACTCCTCCGTATCGAAGAGGAGTTAGGTGACGAAGCACGCTTCGTCGGGAGGCGAGCACTGGCTCGAGGGGTCGCTCGTGGCGAGAGTTAAGAAGCGTTCTTCGAGAACTTCGACGAAGCGATCTCCGACCGACCGGCGGCGGAGTTTCGTTTTGGTTGGTGGGGCCGTCGTCGTCGCGGCGTTGATGATGGTGGCGTGGTTCCCCGCATCGGCGATCCTCGGACAACGGCAAGCCCTCAACGCAGCAAGTCAACAACTCGCAACGATGAAGTCGCAAGATGCAGCGCTGGCCCATGAGCAATCTGCACTCACGAAGTCTGCAGATATCAGTCGGCTTGCCCGTGAAGAGTACCAACTTGTCGAACCGGGACAACGGCTGATTCAAGTCCTCCCTCCTTCTGGCACTGCGACAGCGGCAGGTTCTGGTCAAGCCCCGTTCCCTGGTGACCCTGGACTTACCAAGCCAGTCGCTCCCTCGGCGATTGCGCTGCTTCCCACAGGAACGACGACGACCACGACGACGCCAAGAGCGGGAGGAAAAGGCACGACAGCGTCGACAAAAGCAACGGGGGCAAAGAATCTCTGGAATCGCATCGTTGCAACGCTGTCGTTCTGGCATCGATGACGGAGTATTCAACGTCACCTGACGACATTGCCGCAGTGCAGGCGCTTTTGGGAAGGGAACCTGCCGGGCCATTCCGTGTGATTCTTCGCCGGCCCAATGGTTCACCCGTGGTGATAGAGAATGCACCGCATCTTGACGACGGAACGCCGATGCCCACCCTCTACTGGCTTGTGGACGACTCACTGCGCGAACAAGTCAGTCGCCTTGAGTCAGTTGGCGGAGTTCATCGCTATGAGCAAGAGGTTGACCCTGCTGCGCTAGAAGCTGCGCATGATCAGTACCGAGCAATCAGAATGTCGCGCGTCGTCCGTCATAATCTTCCCCAGCCGTCAGGAGGGGTTGGTGGGACAAGGACTGGCATCAAGTGTCTCCACGCCCACCTCGCATCACATCTTGCTGGCATCGCCGACCCCGTAGGGGTATTGGTCGCAGAGCAGATCTCAGTTGGAACAGTCATCCCTACGATGGTCGAATAGAACTTGGAGATGCTATGAACGGACCTATTTTCGCAGCCTTGGACTGCGGGACGAACTCAACACGACTCTTGGTCGAAACGGGAGATGGCGAAGTCCTCGCGCGAGAAATGACGATTACCCGTCTCGGTCAAGGAGTCGATGCCACAGGAGCCCTTCATCCTGATGCACTTGAGCGAACGCTGGCAGCCCTGCAGTCGTATCGAGTCATCATGGATCGCTTTGGGGTCACGCGTGGCCGCTTGGCCGCGACGTCGGCCGCACGCGACGCTTCGAACGGACCAGCGTTCCTCGCCAGTGCATCGGCGATCACCGGGGTTGCCGCAGAGATCTTGAGCGGAGAAGAAGAAGGAACGCTCTCGTTCACTGGGGCAATGGTCGGCCTCGATCCGGTAGACGGAGACAATTTGGTCCTTGACATCGGTGGAGGATCGTCAGAGATCGTTTTGATGCGCGACGGAATGAGCAGCGCTCACTCAATGCAAGTCGGGTGCGTCCGAGTCTCTGAACGTACCCTTGCGAGCGACCCCCCAACGGTCGACGAACAAGCGGATGCTCTGGCGATGGCTAACGCTGCGCTCGACCGTGCGATCGTTGAGATCCCGGGATTGTCCGAACTTCGGCCAAGCAGCAGACTGGTTGCCTTGGCTGGAACAGTCGCCACGTTGGCCATGGTGGACCAGGAACTGCACGACTACGACCGCGATCGAGTCCATCACTATTGGCTAACCCTTGATGCGATTCGCCATTGGCGAGATACATTGGCCGGCGAGTCGAGCGCAGATCGAGCATCTCGTCCTGGGATGGTTCCAGGTCGAGAAGACGTCATTGTCGGAGGGTTGATTGTCCTCGCAGCGACCCTGGAGCGTCTCGGTCTTGACGGTTGCCTCACTTCTGAATCGGACATCCTTGATGGCATGGTCGCATCCCTACGAAATCAATAAGGCTGGCAAATACCTGAAATGCCTGCCACGATGAAGTGATGGGATCTATGGGCAGAGGACTGATTCGTTCAGTTCGATCGGGAACGTCGCTGCCGCTGACGCGCCATGGGAGAAGGATTTCGCTTCGGACTCTCCAGGCGTCGGACTACGACCAGTGGATTGAAATTCGAGAACGCTGTCGTGACTGGCTTGTTGTATGGGAACCCCGTCCGGCCAATGCTCCGTTTCCAGCTGAAGATCGGCATAGTTTCTCTGGACGGTGCTCCTTGCGAGAGCGTGAGCGCCAACTTGGAACGGGATTTGGTTTCGGTATTTTCGTTGGAGAAACACTCGTCGGAGAACTCACACTCTCATCGGTACAGAGAGGCCCCTTTCAAAGCGCCTTCATCGGCTACTGGGTGGATGAAGCAATGGCGGGCAGGGGATACGTCCCCGAAGCTGTGGTCGTGGCGCTGGCATTTGCGTTTGAAGAACTCGACCTTCATCGCATCGAAATCTCAATTATTCCGAGAAATGATCGATCCTTGCGGGTAGTCGACAAACTGGCGATTCGCAATGAAGGGGTTGCCGAGCGGTTCCTACAAATTAACGGCGTTTGGGAAGATCATGCTCGCTTTGCAATGTCGTCTGAAGAGTGGGTTGTCCGCCGCGATGAACTTGTAGGGGACTGGATTGACGGCGATTGACCGGCACTGTTACTGATCAGGGAGCTGTTCTTTGCTCGCGAGACGAAATGACTCCACGTCGCTTGCTGCGATTTCATCAAGGGCAATCCTGCGAATCGTGCCTTTGAATTCTCGAGACAGTGACTCGAGCACACGCTGGGCTGTGGCCTCAGGAAGCATGGCGGCGGCTAAGAGTGAGACCCCTTCGGCATTCGTGAACACCGGCGAGTGGACTAACTCGGTACCGGTCGTTACCGTCGCAATGTCCTGTGGGGAGGCGTCGCTCGGGAGCTCGATACCGAAAAGGTCGGGGATCAGCGAAGACTGAAAGCGCGCTTTGGCGAGTTCTGTCAACATCTCGACAGAGTCTTTTGCAAGGCGAACATGGCTTCCGGTGACGTCGGACCAGCTAACCGGAACTTCCGCGACGGCCCAGCCAAAGCGTTGTGCTCTGATCAGGAGCTCGACGTCAAAGGCAAATCCGTGGATGGTAAGGGTGTGGAACAGAACCTTCGCCGGTGCTGTTCTCAATGCTTTGAATCCGCATTGAGTATCGCGAACATCGAGGTTGCTTACAAGGCGAATCATACGGTTGAAACTTCGTCCCGCAATGGTCCGAATCGAACTCCCATAATCAATATGTCCAGCGACCGCTCGTGAACCAATGGCAATGGGCGCTTCCGATAGCGCAGCGAGCAGCGACGGGAGCTGACGAGGGTCAATCGCAAAATCTGCGTCAACGAATGCCAAGGTTGGGGTGCTGCTCGCAGCCACTCCCGCTCGCACTGCTGAACCTTTCCCAGCATTCTTTGATTGGCCGAGGACCAATCCATGAGGAAGAGAAGCAACTAGTTCCGAGGCTGCTTGATGAGTGTTGTCCGTGCTCCCATCATCAATGTATGAGACAGCGAGCGAAGAAAAGTCCACACGGCCTTCATCAGCGGCGCGCAGAAGGCGATTGAAACCCTGGGAGAGCCGATCCGCTTCATTGAAGGAAGGGACCAACAAGGTGGTAGTGGCATTCTTCACGCAGATACTCTCTCACGACCCAATGCGGAGCGAGACCGCACGATATTCGGGTGGTGGCTTCGGCCACAAAGCAACAGGCCGAGGGAAGTGGGGGCGGAGGGATTCGAACCCTCACTGGAAGCGGTTTAAGCGCTCTGCCTCTGCCGTTGGGCTACGCCCCCCACATGCTGTAATCGTGAGACCTCGGCTGGTCCTTCCGACGTCTTCTCCTCTAAAGATACGCGCTCAGCGGGGCCATTGAGTTCGAGAGCCGGAGGGATGGCTTTCGCAGGGCCTCCCTTGCCGTGTGAGCCCAAAGGGCAAGTGCTCACTGAGGGCGGACTCCCTGGTTCTTTCGACCTCTCCTCAGCAGGTAGTTTGTCCACGTGGCAAAGAGTCAATCTGGCAAGTGGGTTTCGCGCGTCGCCTCGACTGGAGGCGGTAAGACCTACCGCGCCCAGCGACCGATGAACTACTACGCGGGTCTTGCCGCGATCATCGTCTTGGGCCTGATTTCGGTGTTTTGGGCCCGGAGTCACTATCAATCGAATTCCACCGCCACCACCTCGGCTTCGGCCTCTCCGGCCGTCGGAACGACCAGTTTCGCGGGGTTGGCCTTCGATGTCTGCGGGACGCTTGCCCCCTCACTCGTGGCTTCGTCACCTGCTTCGAGTGCAGCGCTGACGGCTCAGGCAAACGGTGTCGTAAAACTCGCACCGCGGGTGAGCGCTGATGCTGGGAAGAATGCCACGGTTGCGCTGTTTGCCAGCGGCTATCCAGGGTTAACAATTACCTCGAATGCCCTAAAACTTCCCGCCAATGGATCAGCACCAGCCGTGAATGTTGCGAACGGCGAGGTTTGCCCAGCGGGAACACCAGATGCTGGGAAAAAGGGAACAATCTTGATCTCGTACTGGACGAACTTTGCGACGGCATCAGCACAAACCACTACGGACCCGACTGCCCAACATTTCACCGGGAATTCGCTGATCACCGTGTCATTCCTTCCGAGCGGCGTGCACGCCATTAAACCATCGACCACGACGATCCAGGCAATGTTGAAGGCAAGTGCTGCGAATACGTCGACCTCCACGCCGACGACTGGAACGTCAATAACGTCAGTGCCGTCGACTCCGACGACTGCTAAGAAATAGGACGTGCAGGCGGTCATCCTCGTCGGAGGCGAAGGGACTCGACTTCGGCCCTTAACGTTCACGACGCCAAAACAAATGTTGCCCATCATGGGAGTTCCTATGTTGGAGTCGGTGCTTCGTCATCTCGGAGAGCATGGCGTTGACGAGGCCATCCTTTCTCTTGGCTATCTACCTGATCAGTTCCTTGCGTCCTACCCTGACGGGCATCGTGGGGGAGTCGCCCTTCGCTACGCTGTAGAGCCTGAGCGCCTCGACACTGCGGGAGCGATCAGATTCGCAGCGCAAGAACTCGGAACAGACGAGACGTTTATTGTCGTGAACGGAGACGTTCTCACTGATCTTGATGTTTCCAAATTGGTGGCTTTTCACAAAAGTCATGGGGCCGAGGGCACCGTGGCCCTTCATCCAGTCGATGATCCAAGTCGCTACGGTGTGGTGCCAACACATGACGACGGACGAGTCATTGCATTCGTCGAGAAGCCCCCCAAAGAATCGGCGCCAACGAATCTCATCAATGCGGGGACCTATGTCTTCGAACCAAGCTTTCTGCGGCGCATTCCCCTCGGTGAACGAGTTTCGGTCGAACGGGTGACGTTCCCTGCCATGGTGGAAGACGGAACACTTTTTGCCATGGAGGATGATTCGTACTGGCTCGATACGGGTACGCCAGAGGCATACCTCCAGGCTCATCATGACATCCTCAAAGGGAGGCGACCATTTTTTTCGAAAACGGGGACCTTGGTTGACGGATCGTTCATTCATGATGATGCAACGGTTTCATCCAGTGCTCAGTTGAGTGACACCATGATTGACGCCCGGGTTCACGTTGAAGAAGGAGCCGTCGTCCGAGATTCTGTGCTCCTTCCGGGAGCAATTGTTGAACGTGATGCAATCGTTGAAGGCTCAATTCTTGGTGGAGGGAGTCGAATTGGCAGCGGTGCCGTGATTCATCCGACATCGGTGATCGGCTTTGGCGTCCAGGTCGCTCCAAATTCAGAACTCGCTGACGCAAGAGTCAGCGACTGACATGAAGTGTGTCGTTACTGGCGGCGCAGGGTTTATCGGGTCAACGCTTGTTGATCGTCTCATCAATGACGGCCACGAGGTTGAAGTAATCGATGATCTTTCTTCGGGTCGATTAGCGAATTTGGCTACTGCTCGAACCAGTGAATTATTTTCGTTCCATCAATTAGACATTCGAGACCCCCGAACGATTGAACTCATTAACCATTGTCAGCCAGAGGTAATTTTCCATCTTGCAGCACAAGCCGATGTCCGAGTATCAGTGGACGATCCGGTGTTCGACGCATCAATCAACATCTTGGGATCGCTCAATGTTCTGGAAGGCGCTCGCCAAGCGCTCACTCGCCGAGTGATTTGTGCAGCGAGTGGAGGAACGCTCTACGGTGAGCCGTCAGCGAGCCAGATCCCGACACCGGAGACCGCACCCCACCAGCCGCAGTCTCCTTACGGGGTCTCGAAGAAGGCAATGATCGACTACCTCGTTGCCTACCGCGCTCTTCACGGGCTCTCGTATGTGGCGCTGGCACTCGCAAATGTCTATGGACCTCGACAAGACCCACATGGCGAAGCTGGCGTTGTCGCAATTTTTGCAGAGCGGCTTCTTCGAGGCGAACCGGTAACAATCTTTGGCGATGGCGACCAGACTCGTGATTTCGTCTACGTTGACGACGTCGTTGATGCGTTTTGTCGAGCCGTGAATTCTCGCGGTGATGAGATCATAAATATTGGGACCGGCCATGAACGTTCAGTCAATGACCTCTATGCAGCGATGGCCAGCGTGGCGTCGATAGCGCAGCCACCGCACTTTGCAGCTCCTCGCGCTGGCGAACTTCTTCGTTCTTCACTGAAAGTTGACCGAGCACGGCAAGGACTTGGATGGGATGCCTTGACGACATTTGAAGAAGGTGTCCGCCTCACGCTTGCAGCGATTGGTGAACAGATCAGCGACGAAGATTAGCGAAAGAGATCGTCTTGCGGTGACCGGATTACGTCCTCACCAATCGAACCCTCGGCAAACCAGGACTGATCGCAACCCCGAATAATGGCTGCTGGAATATCGCTGGCTTTCCCCATAACGAGGTCGGCCGCTGCGGTGATCTCGTCAGCAACACAGACCTCGGTGGCAACAAGTTCGCGCCCGTTTGCGTCAAGCGTCCCTCGAAGATCCAAAATTGGAGCAATTCCGGCTGATCCGATTGCAATATCCGTCACGCCTTGGCGCCACGTTCGTCCAAACGTATCGGAGATGATGACGGCGATATCGACGCCTAAGAGGCGGCGAAGATCGGCCCGGAGCCGCCGGGCTGAGCGGTCGGGGTCGAGAGGGAGCAGTGCCGCCGTGCCATCTTCGACGTTTGAAAGATCGATTCCAGCATTTGCGCAGACGAATCCATGCGTGGTTTCTGTAATCATGAGGGTCCCGCGTCGACGGAGAATACGAACTGATTCCTGTTCGATTAATGCAGCTTTGGCGTTCTCGTCGCCGTGATCGAGAGAAACGATGCGACCCTCGGCCTTTGAGATGACTTTTTGCGTCACCACTAAGACATCCCCATCAAGGAGCATCAGGCCGCCTGCGTTTTTACCGAGAAGCAGAGCGAAGAGTTCTCCGAGATCAGTGTTTGCGGTGACTTCGCCCACGCCATGGACTGGCCAGACGCTCAAGCCTGGTTGCTCAGACATCCAGAACAACTTCAGCGAGATTCCTTGAGCGCTGGTCGTCACTCATGAGCGTCTGCGTTACGACACAGTGCATTCCAGCTGCCTCAACGAGAGGAGCGTCATTGGCATCAGCGATGTCAATGACGAGCGTGCTTGCGAAGGATTGGTAGTAGTTCGCCACACCACGAGAGTCTGCCGAGAATCCTTGTTCTACCAAAAGGCGATCAGCAGGCCCCTTCAGCGCCTTACCGCCAATGAGAGGGGAGACAACAACGACATCATCTCTCCGCTGTTGTAAGGCTGCTTCAATTCCAGGGATCGCCAAAATCGGACCAATTGAAATCAGAGGATTTGAGGGACTAATGACTACCCGTTGGGCGCTACTGATGGCATCAAGAACGCCGGCCGATGGTGTGGCCTGTGCGGCATTCGCCACCGTGACGTTCTCGACAGAGACATCGTGATGGTACTTCACAAAATATTCTTGGAAACTCAAGACGCCGTGTTCGTATGTGGTGAAGGTTGTGGCAATCTGCTCTTCAGTTGCGGGTAACAGTGTGATTCCTACGCCAAAATGGCGAAGTACATCAGCGGTGATATCAGCCAAGGAGTCACCCTGTGCCATTCGCTGGGTTCGATAAAGGTGTAGCGCGAGGTCGCGATCGCCAAGTCCAAACCACGCTTCGCCTCCGAGATTGCCAAGCTCCTGCATGACGCGCCAGGATTCACCAGCAAGACCCCAGCCTGTTTCGGTGTTATTCAAACCCGCCAGGGTGTAGGTGATGGTGTCAAGGTCAGGACAAATTCGAAGCCCATGCATCGTCAAGTCATCACCGACATTAACAATGCCCGTGAGCTCAGAAGGATTGAGAACAGTCGAGAGCGCACGGAGCATCTTGGCTGCTCCAACGCCTCCACAAAGAACGGTAATCACATGCGCAAGCGTAGGGCCAGGTGACCATGCCCCGGGTCAGTCGCCATTTTCCTTGGATTCCCAACATCAACCTTTGAGATCGGTAGCATCTCGCAGAGATGGATGCTGTCGTACTCTCAACGCAAGATCTGACTACGATCGATCAGGTTCTCGATCGGGCCGCGGAATTGAATGGCTCGTGCGAGGCCTATGTCGAAGGCGTAACCGCAACACAAGAGCGAAGGATTCTCACGTTTGGCGATTGGAAACGCCGAGCCGATGCATTGGCCGCCCACCTCCAAAATTCAGGGGTTCGTCGAAACGACGTCGTTTGCCTTTTAATGGGTCCCTCAATTGATTACGCAATTGCGAATCAAGCGGTGATTCGTTGTGGTGCAGTCTCAAGTGGAATCAACCCTCGCCTTGGCACGAATGAGCAGCAGAGCATTTTTGAGCGAATGCGCCCCCGAGTCACGCTTGCTGAGGACGATCTCTCTGGTGCCTTGGGATCAGTCGCCGGAGAGGTCATCACTCGCTCTGCAGCACGAGGCGTCCCCGATGCAGTGCCAGATCACGTAGATGGTCGCACCTGCGATGATTTGGTGGCGGTGGTCTGGACCAGTGGAACCACAGGACTCCCCAAAGGAGCATTGTTTACGCACAGCAGTCTTCGGGCGGTATCAGCGGGGACGGATCTCCTTAGCCAACCCGGAGATCGCAAGCTCTCACCACTCCCATTCGCGCATATTGGCTACATGACCCGAACATGGGATGAACTAGCGAATGGCGTGACAACGATTATTGCGCCGTCGCCGTGGCGAGCAAGTACGGCCATGGAAGCAATTATCAACGAACGAGTCACCGTCGCTCAAGGCGTGCCAACGCAATGGGCCTTGATGTTGGATCTCGAAGGCTACGAAGACGCCGACACGTCGTCGCTTCGGATTGTCTCGACTGGTGCAGCCAGGATGGCTCCGTCTCAAGTGGCAGCGCTTCGAACGCGCTTTGGCGTTCCCGTGATTGTTCGGTATACATCGACGGAGTCGTCACTTGGGACAGGGACGCGTCTTGATGACGATGACTATACGGTTGCACAAACGGTTGGTCGTCCGGTTGCTGGAGTGTCGATGCGTCTTGTTGATCCGGAGGGATCAGAAGTCGCACAAGGAGAGATTGGAAGAGTTGCATTGCGTAGCGCAGCAGTGATGGTGGGCTACGTGGCACCGCGCGATCACAGCGACGCTCCGCTTCACGTTGATGCCGAGATTACAGACCCTGTTCGTTCTAGCGACGGGTGGATTACGACTGGTGATTTTGGAGTCGTTAATGACCGAGGGAACCTTTCACTCGTGGGTCGTGATAATGAGATGTATCAGCGAGGCGGATACAACATCTACCCCGCTGAAGTTGAACAAGCGCTTGATGGAGCACCCGGCGTCCAGGCCGTTGCAGTTGTGGCTGGGTCCGACGATGTGCTTGGTGAGGTAGGAATCGCCTTTGTGATCGCTGACCCTACTGGGCCTTCCCCTGAACGAGAAGTCCTTCAAGCGTTCCTAGCCGATCGGCTTGCTGACTATAAAGCTCCAGATGTAGTGATCGTGGTCAAAGAATTTCCTTTGACAGCAATAGGGAAGATCGACAAGAAATCATTGAGGGTTTTGGCCGATCAAGCCGCTCAGAGGCGAGCAAAAGACGTTGCAAACTCCAAGAAGAAGCGATCGTGACCGAGGTGTGCTCTCTATAGATAAGGATAGGAGCCGCATCATGAACAACAAGGGGGAACAGTGAGTCCAATTGACATCATCGGACCGAGCGAAGCAGGTCGGGGAACAGAACCAGAACGAGTCCAGAAGGATCGCTTTGCTGGGAAAGTGGCGTTTATCACCGGAGCGGCTTCAGGAATCGGGCGTGCGACGGCGCGACGGATTGCTGCCGAAGGTGGCGCTGTTGCCTGTGCTGATATCAGCGAAGAAGGCGTGAACGCTGTAGCAAACGAAATCAAAGACGCTGGTGGTACTGCGGCCGCATTCGCGTTCAACGTCACCGAAGAACAGTCAGTGATCGATGCCGTTGCAGGGGCCGCTGCGGCACTTGGTCGTATTTCAGTGGTTGTGAATTCCGCAGGCATCGGCGGATTCGAACACACCGAGAAGCAGTCCTTCGACGGATGGAACAGAATTCTTGCCGTCAACCTGACGGGAACGTTTTTGGTCTGCCGGGAGACGCTCCCTCACCTGCTCGACGGCGGCGGAGTCATTGTGAATCTCTCCTCAACCGCAGGCGTGATGGGCCAGCCCTACTCAGCTGCCTACTGTGCTTCAAAGGGTGGCGTCTCGATGATGACCAAAGCCATCGCAATCGAATATGCAGATCGTAAGGTGCGATGCAACGGCATCGCTCCTGGCGGCGTCGATACGCCGCTGGTCCACAATTTTGGACTCCCAGAAGGGGCAGATTACAAACAGCTAGACCGAATCATGACACCGCTGGGCTACACGACGCCTTCAGAGGTCGCGGGAGCAATCGCGTATTTGTCATCTGACGAAGCTGCATATGTTTCGGGTGCAATTCTTTCGTTCGATGGTGGCATCAGCGCCTAAGTCCATGTGAAAGGCTCAATGAATGCCCGAAGACTCTGGGTCACGCCTGACCGTTGCACTTGATGGCACGCCGTTGCTCGGCGTGCCAACAGGTGTCGGCGTCTTTACGGAGTCGGTAATTGAAGCCCTATCTCAGCGAACCGATCTTGAAATCTCGGCATTCGCAATTAGCTGGAGAACCCGCCATCAGTTAGGAGAACTCGTTCCCCCTGGGGTGACAACCGAGCAGAGAGCTATGCCGGCACGTCCGTTGACGCGCCTTTGGTCGAAGACTAATTTTTTCGGAATCGAGCGATTTGTTGGTCCGGTAGACGTTGTTCACGGAACGAATTTCACGGTACCCCCCGCCAAGCATGCGGGTCAGGTCGTCACGGTTCACGACCTGACATTCATCCGATATCCCGAACTTTGTCAACCCGACACGCTGCGCTATCCAGCATTGATCAGACGCGCGCTTCGACGAGGAGCAGTAGTCCACACGCCCTCAACCTACGTCGCTGAGGAAGTACGAGATCATTTCTCGGTCGGTCCACGCCAAGTGGTTGCAGTGCATTCAGGAATTCCTCATCTGGCATTACCTGATGTTGAAGGAGCCCACGCATTGGTGGACTTAGGTCGACCCTATGTCCTAAGCGTAGGAACGGCAGAGCCACGAAAAGATTTGCCAGGATTAGTTAAGGCATTTACCGCCGTTGCTCATGAGGAGCCTGATCTTCAACTTGTGTTGGCTGGTCCACCTGGTTGGGGAAGTGAAGCTCTCAATGAAGCAATCAACCAGTCCGGCGTTCAGGATCGAATTGTCCAGCCTGGGTACACGACCGCTGGCGTGCTTTCTGCCCTCCTGCACGGCGCCCGAGTCTTGGCCTATCCATCACTCTATGAAGGTTTTGGATTTCCTCCGCTCCAAGCAATGCGAGCAGGAGTCCCCGTTGTGACAACGCGTGCTGGTGCATTGAATGAAATAGTAGGCGGAGCATCGTTAATGGTTGAGCCTCACGACACAGAAGCACTTGCTCGAGCATTGAAGATCGCTGTGCACGATGAAGCACAACGTTCAGTGCTGATCGCTGCGGGTACGACGCGAGTGAATGATTTTTCCTGGGACCGAACAGCACAGGGTCTCGCTGAGATCTACCACCGAGTTGCGAGTTCCTAGTGCGCGTTGGGATCATTTCTGAGCAGGTACGCCAGACAGTTCCTGGCGGGATCGGGACGTATCTGCTCGGCCTTCTCGACGGACTTGCGGAATTGAATGAGCCAGGAATCGATGTGGTGACATTGGCGACCCGTCCCAAGGGTTTTGATCCGCTATCGGGGCGATCGATACCCATTGCAACCTTCCCATTTCCCCATCGGCTGCAAATGGCGCTGTGGGACCGAGGGCTGGGCGCCCCCAGGGTTCCTCTCGACGTGATTCATCTCTCGTCACTGGCCGGTCCGGTAACAAAGAAGAACGTTCCTGCTCGAACGGTGATGGTGCACGATTTGAGTTGGCGCCACTTTCCTGAATTGACAACTTCTCGTGGAGCTCGTTGGCATGAAGCGGCACTGCAGCGAGTGATTGACTCTGAGGCATTAATTCTGACAACGTCGATCAATGTCGCCGAAGAAGTCTCTGCGGCTGGTGTTGACCGAGGTCGGATCACAGTCGTTCATGCCGGAAGCGACCACTTGAAGATTGAAGATGTCCCAGGAGCTCAGGCCCTGCTCGAGACCTTGGGTGTATCTGGGCAATTCTTTTTGACAGTTTCCACAATTGAACCCCGGAAAAATTTGCCCGCCCTCATCAAGGCATACGAACAAGCACGGGTTGAGTTTGACGAGACTGTTCCGCTGGTGATTGTTGGTCCCGAAGGATGGGGGCCATCCATCAAACGGTCGCAAGGGGTCATCTTGGCGGGTCGGCAAAATGACGAGATTTTGGCTGCGCTGTATTCGATGGCAACGTGTTTTGTGTACGTTCCGCTGCATGAAGGATTTGGGCTGCCACCAATTGAAGCGATGGCACACAGCTCACCAGTGATTGTGAGCACCCAGACCCCGAGCACCGAACTGACGACGGGATGTTGGAAGGTTGATGCTCGCGACACTGACGCTGTGGCGCAGCAAATGCTTAGGGCTTTGTCCGACGATGTGGAGAGATCAGCCATCGCCATTCAGGGAAAAGCATTCGCCGACAACTATCGCTGGATTGACGTTGCCAAAGCCCACTGCGATGTTTGGAAACGAACCCAGTGAAACCACTCAGCGTTAGCTTGGATGCGAGTGCCGTACCCCTTCAACCGGCCGGTGCGGGTAGGTACATCGTTGAATTGACGAGCGCGTTGCGCTCAGTCGCAGAGTTGGATCTTTCGGTCGTTACCAGAACCGGAGATCAAGAACGGTGGGAAACCATTAACTCAGCCGCCACGATAATTGGGGCTGTTCCCAATGCGCGTCCTCTGCGTTTGGCATATGAACAAATCGCCTTGGGCCGTCGAATCGCAAAGTTGGGGGTCTCTGTCCACCATGGGCCGCACTACACCGTGCCGCGCAACTGTCCCGTTCCTTCTGTTGTGACAATCCACGACATGACATTTTTTGATCGACCCGAAGTACACGAGGCAACAAAAGTTAAGTTTTTCCAATCAGCAATTCGCTTTGCAGCAAATCATGCCTCGGTGATTGTCTGCGTATCTCAGCGGACCGCCGATCGTTTTGTCGACCGGTTTTCAACTGATGTTCCTGTCGTCGTAGCGCCCCACGGAATTGACCATGAACGATTTCGTCCAGAGACCGACGACGAAGGCGATCGCGCCACTCGTGAGCGGCTTGGTCTATCGCACGCAGGGCAGCAGATAGTTCATATTGGAACTTTGGAGCCAAGAAAAGGGATCGAATCGTTGCTTCGGGCGTTCGAGGTCCTTGCGGAATCTCTTCCCGAGAGTGAATTGGTCTTTGCGGGGCAACGGGGGTGGGGGCTCGAAGCGTTTGATCGAGCAATCGCGAATTCGCCGGTAAAGGATCGGATCACGTTGCTCGGGTACGTAAATGATGAGGATCTTCCTGCGATCATTCGAAGTGCCTCAGTGTTGGCATATCCATCAGTGGATGAAGGATTCGGCCTTCCAGCGCTCGAAGGTCTGGCCTGCGGTGTTCCGGTCGTGACGACACAAGGTTCGGTGATGGAGGAGTTGTGCGGACCAGCAGCGTGGCTCGTTGCGCCAGAGGATCACGATGATCTCGCTCGGGGACTCAGCAGAGCTCTCAAGCAATCGGATGAAGAGCGGAGGTCTCGGCGCTTAGAAGGAATTGAGCGAGCATCGCACTTCACGTGGGCGAGAGCCGCTGAATTGCATATGGAAGCGTATGAGCTTGCCGCTCAGCGCCACGCCCGGTAACGCGAGAAGTAAGGTTTCTCGCGTGCGAGCACTCATCACCGGAGGCCAAGGTTTTGTAGGTCATCACCTAGAGCAGCACCTCGTGGCGAATGGGGACGACGTTGTGAGCCTCGACCTCGAGACCGACGTCACCGACGTCGAGAGTGTTGGTGCGGCGATTACTCGAGCGAAGCCCGACGTCATCTATCACCTGGCGGCCTTGTCGCATGTCGGCGATTCGTGGTCTGATCCATCCAAAGTCTTGACCGTGAACATCATTGGCACGGCCAACGTCTTGGCTGGGGCTCGGCGACTCGATGGGGACCCCATGATTGTGGTCGTTAGTTCAGCAGAGGTCTACGGCATTGTGAGCCCTGAAGAGTTACCTCTGAAAGAGACCAGCCCGATCGCTCCGGCTTCTCCGTACGCTGCGAGCAAGGCCGCGGCCGAACAAGTAGCGCTGCAGGCGGCTCGGGGATTCGACCAGCGCGTGGTCGTAGTTCGTCCGTTCAATCATGTCGGTCCGGGCCAGGCGCCAATTTTTGCGGTTCCTGCGCTAGCAAAGAGGATTTTGGAAGCAACGGCGACTGGAGCGAAGCACCTTGACGTAGGGAATCTCAGCACCCGTCGGGATTTTACCGACGTACGAGATGTAGTCAGGGCCTACCGAGCACTTGCTACGAGCGGAATCTCAGGAGAAATTTACAATGTGGCGTCCGGGGTTGACGTTTCAATCCAAGAAATTGTGGATCGACTCTTGGTGATTGCAGGAGCATCTCTCGAGTGTGTCCTCGACCCGGCCTTGTTTCGCCCTGTTGATGTCCCGGTGCTGCGCGGGAATTTCGATCGCCTTCACGAGGCCACCGGCTGGTTGCCCGAGATTCCCTTAGAGCAGACGCTGCGCGATGTGATGTCGTACTTCGCTGCGCAGCAGTCCCCGTAACGAACAACGCGCCACCCTCATAAGAAGGTGGCGCGTGCTCTCAAGCTGAATAATTCGTTGAGTGTTACTTGGCAAGAACCTTTGAGCGAACACTCTGTCGAACTTGCTGTCCGGAGGTTCGTGCCTTCTTGACTGCTTTTCCGGCAGTTTCGGGAAGCTGGTCCTCGTAGGATTCCACCGTCTTCTCAACCTTTGCCAAGACTGATTCGACATGATCGTCAGCCTTATGAACACCGGTTCGCACAGTCTTGGTGAGCCGGGTGAACTTCTGGTCAAGCCAATCACCGTCAATGTCAACGTCTTTGGTGATTGTGCCCATAGCGTCGCGAGCAACTGCTTGAGCCTTGTTCAGGGCCATGAGACCAAATCCAACAGCCGTGAAGCCGGCACCCTTGACCGCATCAACTGCTTGATCCATTCCGTCGCCCTTTGGGGTGGTCTTCGGCGCAGTTGGCTCCGCCTTTGCGGTCGTTTTTTTCGCCGTAGTTTTTGCGGTAGCGCTCTTTTTTGGTGCTGTAGCTTTTGCAGCGGCACTCTTTTTTCCTGCAGCGGCTTTTTTCTGAGGGGTTGTAGCCATCAGACGTCCTTTCTTCTTGAAAGCGGGGGCGCTTTCACTCATAAGAGCAATATATAGCAAAAGATATACTTTTGCAAGCACTTGGGCACAGGTTCTGCCAACTAGCCTCGGAACCCTGATGGATACCCAAGCACCAGCAGTGGTTGCAGTCGTCGTCACTGCTGATCCAGACGCATCCCTGGAAGCCACGCTGGCGTCGCTGGCAGCCCAGGACTACGAAGCGTTGAGTACCCTCGTCATTGTTAATGCAGGGGGCGAGGCCGTGGAAGCTCGGGTTCGCGCTGTGGATCCAACGGCGTTCGTGGCAATCCTTGAGGAGAATCGGGGCTTTGGGGCGGGAGTTAATGCAGCCCTTGCGATGGTCGAGGGAGCTCAATTTCTGTTGCTTTGCCATGATGATGTGGTCCTCCGTTCCGATGCGGTCCACCTGATGGTGGAAGAAAGCTTCCGCTCAAATGCGGGGATTGTGACGCCCAAGTTCGTTACGGTCGAGAACCACTCGATTTTGTTGCACGTCGGACAAGGCATGGACCGATTTGGCACCGTTGTCGAGCGAGTCCAGCCGGGTGAGTTTGATCAAGGACAACATGATGTTGTTCGTGACGTATTCGTGGCACCCGGGGGCGCCACACTCATTCGTGACGATCTCATTCGCTCGATCGAGGGGTTTGACCCGGCATACCGAGCACTCGGAGAAGACGTCGACCTCTCATGGCGGGCTCAGATTGTTGGTGCACGGATCATCTGCGCTCCTCAAGCTGTTGTGGCGCACAGCGAGCGGCTCATCAATGGAACACGACCTGCGAGCGAGATTTTGGTACCCGCTGATGCACCAAGCTTGGGTCGAATCATCCGCCGCAACCAGCTTCGAACACTCGTAAAGAACTGGGG
>Ga0073936_10004360_pt1 | contig 19647 bp, 12 predicted proteins | sample AliMusrvi5mmetaG_FD_87041 | JGI IMG/M metagenome (GOLD analysis project Ga0073936, IMG submission 87041) | Freshwater lake bacterial and archeal communities from Alinen Mustajarvi, Finland, to study Microbial Dark Matter (Phase II) - Alinen... | ecosystem: Environmental > Aquatic > Freshwater >... | reverse complement strand
GTCAACCTCAGCCGAGGCTCGCTTTTACGCGGAGCTTCGAGCAACAAAGCGATAACAAGGAGCCGATCGACATGACCCGCTATGCCTGCATGATTTTCACAGCGCTGATTCTCTGGACCGCCGACATCGGAGCCCAGACCGCTTCTGAAACTGCTGCGCCGTTGGTGCCTCCGGGGCAGCAGTGGTGTTTCATCATGAAGAATGTCGCGACCGAGGCTGGCCGCGATAGCACGCTCGCGCTGATCAAGCGGGCCCACCAAGCCGGCTACAATGGAGTGGTCCTGTCGGACAGCAAGCTCGACAAGTTTCAACTGCAGGACGCGGCCTATTGCGCCAACCTAGCGACCGTGCGGCAGGCCTGTCGCGACGGGCAGATGCTCTTCATCCCGTGTGTGACGCCCTTCGGCTATTCGGAAGGGTTCCTCTCAAACGACCCCAACCTCGCCGAGGGGATGCCTGTGCGCGAGGCCGACTTTACCGTCAAGGATGGCAAACTGGTGCCCTGCGACGACACGGCCGTTTTGAAAAATGGCGGTCTGGAGGAGTGGAAGGGCAATGTGCCTGTGGGGTGGACTGTGGATGCGCCCGATAAGATCTCATTCCGCGACGAGACAACGGCGCATGAGGGGAAGAACTGCCTGCGTCAGGAAGCCGTGTCAGTCGGGGATCAACACGGTCACGGCCGAATCTTTCAGAAACTCGCGGTCCTGCCGTGGCACTACTATCACGCCAGTGTCTGGGTCAAGACCGAGAACTGCACCAGCCGGGACTGGCGTTTCTTCGCCTTCGACGAGAGCAAGAACATGCAGTTGAACTGGCAAGGACCGGCGGAGCAGATCAAGCCCACCCAGGACTGGAAGCCGTATCACATCACCTTCTGCAGCATCGACAACACCAACGTGGTCCTCTACCTCGGCTGCTGGAACGGCAAGAAGGGCAAAGTCTGGTTCGATGATGCGAGGATCGAGCCCGCCGGTTTCGTCAATGTCATCCGCCGCGACAGTCTGCCGCTGCGGATTGCCAGCAGGGATGGCAAGACGGTCTATGTCGAGGGGCAGGACTTTGCCGCCGTGCGCGATCCACTGCTGGGTAACGATCCCGGTCCGGGCCACTTCTCCAACTGGCATGAGCCGCCGGTTGTCGCCATTCCGGCCGGCAGCCGCCTGAAGGAGGGCGACAAGGTTCTCGCCAGCTATCACTTCGCCAGCACCTGCGGCAAATTCAACAACATCAACATGTGCATGAGCGAACCCAAGACTTACGAGATCGTCGAGCAGCAGATTCGGTGGGTCAAGGAGCATGCCCAGCCCGATGCCTACATGCTGTCCCACGACGAGATCCGCATGAACGGTTGGGATGACGCCTGCGCCGGAACCGGAAAGAGCAACGGCCGGATATTGGCCGACAATCTCCGCCACTGCGCCGACATCATCAAGCGCGTCGATCCCGGCAAGTCGATCGTCGTCTGGAATGATATGTTCGACCCCTACCAGAACGCGCGGGCCAAGGAAGCGGATGGCCGCCCGCACATCATGTACATGGCCAAGGGGGGGTGGGCCGGCTCGTGGGAGGGACTCTCGCCGGACATCTGCGTCGCTAACTGCTTCCAGAACGAACTGCCCTCGGTGCGCTTCTTCGATGGGCGCGGCAATCGGCAGATTCTGATGGGGTATTACGACGACGCGGCGAATATCGACAAGAACGCCGCCTGGCTCACGGACACCGCGAACTGCACGGGCGTGGTCGGCACAGCCTACACGACGTGGGTGCAGGACTATACGCAACTCGAGACCTATGCCGCGAAAATGAAGGCCGCCTGGGCACGACGTTCCGAAGCGAAATAACAGGGATGACGGGCAACTATGCAATGGAAATCAGATTGGCCACAGGTGCGGCAGAACCACTTGCGCTGGTGGCGCCGTGAATCACTGGCGTTGAGCCTAACCTGCCCGCGGGCCACGCCGGTCGAGCCCAGCCCTGCGCCCAAACCACCCGCCGATCTCATTGATCGTTGGCTTGACCCCGTCTATCGGCTGGCCGCGGCCGAGCACCGCATGGCCAACACTCATTATCTGGCCGAAGCTTTTCCGTATTTCGACGGTTACATAGGCCCGGGCAGCACCAACATCCTGCTCGGCAGCGCGCCGCGCTTCGCGGAAGAGACTGTCTGGTACGATCCCTGCATTGCCGATCCGGACACCTACGGTGCCATCCGCTTCGATGCTTCGCCCGCCAACCGCTGGTGGCAGGCGCAGATGGGGCTGTTGCACGAAGCCCGCCGACGCTGTGCCGGGCGCTACCTCCTCGGCGTACCCGACCTGATCGAGAACCTCGACGTGCTGGCCGCGCTTCGCGATACGCAGGCCCTGCTCATGGACCTCGTGGAGCGGCCGGAGTGGGTGAAGGAGCGGCTGGCCGAGATCAATCAGGCCTACTTCGAAATCTTCGACCGCGTGTTCGACCTGGTGCATGACGACCAGGGGGGCAGCGCTTACTGCGCCTTCGGCATTTACGGCAATGGCAAGACGGCCAAGGTGCAGTGCGACATCGCCTGCATGCTTTCACCGCCCATGTTCAAGGAGTTTGTCGTCGGCCCGTTGACGGAACAGTGTCGCTATCTCGACTACTCCATGTTCCATCTCGATGGTGAGGACGCGCTGCCCCACCTCGACGCCTTGCTGGCCATCGAGGAACTGGACGCGATCGAGTGGACGCCGATTGGCGCCTCGGGTAAGGTCGCCGGCATGCCCACCGGCGGCAGCCCGCACTGGTACGATCTTTACCGCCGCATCAAGGCCGCCGGCAAGGCCGTGCAGGCGATCCAACTCAAGGTCGATGAAGTCGTGCCGCTGATTGAAGCGATCGGACCGGAGGGGCTGTTTATCGAACTCCAGGCGCCGGACGAAGCCAGCGCCTTCAAACTCTACGAACAAACGCGGCAGTATTACCGCAAATAAGGAAGAACTTCGTGCGCAAGCTACACCGTCTCATTACCGCGGCCGCCCTGATCGCACTGACAACCGCCACACGCGCGGATGTCTGTAACATCAAGGTCGTGACCGACGCCAACCCCGATTACAGCGACATAGGCAGCTTCATTCACAGCAGCACGTCGAACTGGAAAGAGGACCGCGACAAGTGCTGGGCGGTTTTCTATTGGAACCACATCGGCCGGCGGCAGACCTGGCCCATGTGCGTGCATGGCCAGACCGTGACCGATCCGATTTGCCAATTCAACGACTACGGCTACACGATGTGCTCGACGATCTCCGGCATCAATTGCGCCATTTTCGGCGCCATGGGTCTGCCCGTGCGATACTGGGACATCGGACTGCACACCGTCATGGACGTCGAGTTTGACGGCAAATACCACATGATCGACGATTCAATGTCGGCCTTGTACACCTTGTGCGACGGCAAGACGCTGGCGAGCGTGGACGAGATAGGCCAGGAGGGCGCCTGCGCGGCCTCGGGCGGCAAGGTCGAACCCGGCCATATCGCCAAGTATCACTGCCTGTATGCCACGAGTCCCAACGGCTTCCTTACCGGCGCCGACGTGCGCCGCTCGCTCGAGTCGGAGGCCTATTGTTTTGATCCGACCTTCTTGAAGTACCGCCACTACTACAACAATTGGGATCTCGGTCATCGCTATAGCCTCAATCTGCGGGACCACGAGGTTTATACGCGTTATTACCACCGGTTGGATGAAGGCAGCACGAACGCCGTCGCGCAACCCAAGGCGGATAAGGACTACCGGGCCGACCCCGCCTACTTCACGCCGAATCCGTTCGATGAGGTCGGTGGCGGCGATCCTGAATCGGTCAACCGGGCGTATCACATCCGCGGTAACGGCGTGCGCACGTATGTCCCTGAACTGAGCGAGGCGGGATTGACCCGGGAGGCGTGGTCGTTGGACGGCGTTCGCGTGACCGCTGGCGGCGTCGCGCCCAAGGCCACCGGCACGCCCGGCAGCGTGATCTTCAGCGTCGAAGGCGCAAACGTGCTGACCAGCCTGAAGATCGCGGCGACGCTGGTGCGCAAGACGGACAACGACCGCGCGGCCATCGCCATCAGCGTCAACAACGGTCAAACCTGGAAAGAGGTTTACACCGCGGACAAGACCGGCGAGCAGCAGGCGGACGTGAAACTCATCCCGGAGGTCAACGGCAGTTATGAAGTGCTGGTGAAGGTTAGCCTGCTCGGCAAGGGCGCGCCTGTGGATGCCGCGCTGAAATCCCTGCGCTTCGAGGCGATCACCCAGATCAACAGCAAGACCCAGCCCCGGCTGCGGTTGGGCAAAAACACAGTCTATGTCGGCACCGGTGCTCCGAGCCAGTCGATCGTGCTGTGCCCCGGTCTCGTTGGGGAGGCCTGGAAGGCCAACGTGGTCGACTCGCACAACGTGGCGACCTATCGGGACCCGAAGACGCAGGCGGCCCAGCATCCAGGCTATATGGCCGTGATGTTCGCCGAAAAGGCCAACGAGGAGGCGTACATCGTCTTCAAGATCGATGCCCCGGGCGACCTGACGGGCCTGACGTACGGCGGACGGTACTACAATGCGGCGGCGCAGGCGCACGTGGACACGCTGCACTCCTTCGACAATGGGAAGACCTGGACCAACAGCTACTCGCTGACCGACACCAGCGCGCCCTGGGATGTGATCCATTACGAGAAGGCCAAGACGATTCCCAAGGGCGTGCGCAGTGTGCTGGTCAAGTATGTATGGAATGCGAAGAACGCCGGCTGCGCGGCTTGCGGTCTGTATTCAGTGCGCATGGAAGCGAACTACCAACCGGTCGACGCGGCGTTCAAGCCCTTGGAAGTGGCCTTCGCCTGGAAGGAAGTCCAGAAGGATTACACGTCCGTGATGCGCAGCCATATACAGAAAGTGGATAAGGTTCCCTGTACCTACGTGATCAATGTGGGCGGCGAAGACCATCCGGCGATGGGGTCCTTGCGCGTCAACCTCGTGGGCGCCCAGCCGGCACCCGCCACATACGGCTACAGCGACGGCAAAGACGTGGGTGGCGAGAAGGTCCGCGACCGCTGGATGACGGTGGGCAAGGTGCTGTCCACCGGCAAGCCGTACACAGCCAGTGTCAAGTCCAAGGAGAGTTGGGGCGCCGGCGATCCGGATGGCAGGAAGCTGACCGACGGCGTGGTCGGCAGTTGCTACAGCGGGAGCAGCAGCCCCACCGACGGCGTCCTCTACACCCCGGGGACCAAGCCGGAGATCACCGTCGACCTCGGCAGCCCGCAGAAATGCGGGGCCTTCCGCATTCAAGCGATCAGCGGGTGGCCATTCCTGGACGCCTTGCAAGGCCAGAAGAAGGACAAGGTTGAGGTGCTCACCAGCCTCGATGGCCAAGCGTTCACGAGTCGCGGGTTCTTCGACTTCAACCTGCGTCGGAAGGACATCCCGGTCAATTTCATGGTCCCGGACAACGAAAGTCTGACTGGCTATAACTTCCCGCTGATTCTCGCTGCTCCCGTGGAGGCCCGCTACATCAGGTTCAAGATCGATCCGGCGCACATGCTGGGAATTTCCGAGGTGCAGGCGCTCGATGGCATCGCCTATGCGCCCTTTGACCTGAAGATTGCGCTGCCGGATGGGCACGACCGCTCGGATGTGACGGCCTACCCCTTGCGGCACGATCCATCCAAGGAGTTCAAGAGAAGTCGTAAACGGATGGGCCCGGACGGCAGTACGTTTCTGGGCGATCTTCCTTAGACCAACATGAAAGCCGTCGAGCAATGAAGTTGAGCACATTCCTGGGCGCGTTACTCGTGATCGTCGTCGTCCTGTCTGCCTCTGCCGGTTTTGGCGAGGTCGCCGTTGTCAGCCACATCAAAGTGCTTTCCGACAAGGTTGAGGATGTCTCCAGCCCCGAGGCGTGGAAGAAAGCCTACATCCTGCCCGGCATGAGCGACCAGGACAAGGCGTTGGCCATCTGGAAGACCGTGGTCAAGTACCGGCATCAGGCCAGCCCGCCGCAAGAAGGTTTCGGCGGCTGCGTGCATGACATGTTCAAGACCATCCACGTCTACGGCTACGGCCAGTGCTGCTGCGCCTCGGCGTGCACGGAATCGCTGGCGCGCTACATAGGCTTGGAGGCGCGCGGACGCATCATCAGCGCCCACAGCGTGCCGGAAGTCGGCTATGGCGGTGACTGGCACCTGATTGACGGCTCCTTGATGGATTACTTCCTGAAGCCGGATGGCGCGATTGCCGGCGTGGACGATGTGCGGCATGCCGTGCGCGGCTGGTTTGAGGAGAACCCGGACTTGGCCAAAGCCCTGCGTGGCAACGATGCCAAACTGCGATCGTTCGCTCGTAACGACGGATGGAAGAAAGGGCCCGCCCTGCTGGCGGGTTGCTCCGCCTATGACGCCAACGGGATTAATGCCGCCGGCTGGCATGGCTGGCCCTCCACGATGCAGGAGTACGACTGGTCGGACGACAAGTGCAAGGTCTACGATTACGGCGGCCTGATGGGGTACCAGCTCAACGTGCAACTGCGCCCCGGCGAGCGGCTCACGCGCAACTGGTTTGACAAGGGAGACCACATCAACGCGCCGGAGGGCGATCCCGGCATCCTCGGCAACAACCGCAAACCGCTCGGGGTCCAGACCCAATTGGGCGATATCGCGCCGGGCCGCATCGGCAACGGCACGCACGACTACGACGTGCCGCTCGCCAGCGCCGCGCTGGCGGATGCGTGCCTGCAGTGCGACAACCTCAAGGTCGGCAAGATGCCGATACGGACCGTGGCCGACGCCAGCAAGCCCGGCACGCTGGTCATTCGCATGCCCAGCAGCTACGTCTATCTGGGCGGCTCGATCAGCTTGCTGCCGATGGTAGGAGCGCGGGGCGCGGTGACCGTCTCCATCAGCCCTAACAACGGTTTGGACTGGGAAGAGATCGCCACGTACGAAGCGACGCCCCAGCCAGTGGCGCCGGTGACGATCGACCTCACCCGCCATATCCGCCGCCAGTACGACTATCGGCTCAAGTTCACCTGCACAGGCGCGGACACAGGCCTGGAGACGCTGCGGATCGACCAGCGCATTCAGCATGCTCAGACACCGCTGCCCGCGCTCGCCGCCGGGCGCAACACCATCACCTTCTCGGCTGACCCGGCCGAAGGCACCATCACCTACGAAGGGAGTATGAATCCCGAAGAGGCCAACGCGCATCATGATCTGACCTACACCGATTTCCATCCTGTGGTGCAGGGCTTGAATGCGATGTTTCTGGCTGTGGGCGCTACAGGCAAGGGCACGTCCGTCTTTACCCTGGCCACACCGGGCGATTTGAAACGGGTGCGCATGAGCATGCACTACCGGGCGCGCGACCTGAAAGGCAATGACGGGTATGACGCCGAACTCTCCTTTGATGGCGGCAATACCTGGCAACCGTTTGCGACCTTTGACAAGGCGAATCCCGCCAGCGAGCGCTACGCGACCTTCGAGAACGTGCCCAAAGCGGTGCGCTCGGCGCAACTTCGCCTGAGCGGTCACCAGAAGACGGTCGCCTGCATTTTCGGTCTGCGCGTGGATGCCGATTACACCGAACCGCACGGTGGTTTCCGTCCCGTGAAGATCGCTTACCTCTGGGAAGAGAGCGGTGTGGCCAAGCGGGACATCCACATCGCCAGGTCGCCTGGTGACTCCTACTTCATTTACTGTTCTGCGGCGCCCGTGATGAAGAGTCTGGCGCTGGAGTTGGCGGACAACCTGCCCGCCGCAGGAGGAGCAAACCCATGAAGCGCAAACGCTATGTCGTGGTTGGTGTGGGCGGGCGCGGCACGGGCATGTTTGTGCGCCCGCTGGCGAAGCGATTTCCGATGACCGCGGAGTTGGCGGCTGTTTGCGACAGCAACGCCGTCCGGTTGGCGTACTGCAATGCGACGTTGCCCAGACCGGTGCCCGCCTACACAGACTTCGATCGCATGCTGCATGAGGTCAAACCCGATGCCGTTGTCGTGGCGACGCGCGACTGCACTCATGAGCCGTTTGTCCTGGCTGGCCTGGCCGCCGGCAAACGCGTCTACAGCGAGAAACCACTCTGCACGACCGTCGCCCAGTGCCGCGCCATCTTGGCCGCGGCGAAACGCAGCCGCGGCGAGTGCTTTGTGACGCACAATCTGCGCTATCTGCCCGCGATGGGTCGGATCCGGGACATCATCCGCGCCGGCACGCTCGGGCGCGTGTCGCACATGCGTTTCGATGAAACCCTCGACCGCGGGCACGGCGCGGATTACTTTCGTCGCTGGCACCGCCAGATCGACAATAGCGGCGGTCTTTTGATCCATAAGGCCAGCCATCATTTCGACATCCTCAACTGGTGGGCGGACGCCAAACCGGCCACCGTGCAGGCCAGGGGACGGCTTGCATTCTACGGCCGTAACGGTGGCTTCCGCGGCAAGCGTTGCCTTGGGTGTGCGCACGCGCGAGAATGTTCCTTCCACATCGATTTCTTCAAACGCAAGGAGTACCGCAAGATGTACCAGGAAGCCGAATGCGAGGATGGCTACCTTCGCGACGGTTGTGTTTTCGATCGCAACATCGACATCTGCGACCAGATGGACGTCCTCGTCCAGTACCAGAATGACATCCAGGTATCCTATACGCTCAACGCCTTCAGCCCCTATGAGTCCATGCGTTGCGTGATCGAGGGCACGGGTGGGCGGTTGGAATACGAGTGGACCTTTCCCGCCAGACTATCCGGCGTCGAATGGATGCCGCAACTGGCGGAACAGACGACGGAGACCCTCCGGCTCTACGCGGCGGGTATGCCGGTCAAACAGGTCAAGCTTCCCAGGCAAAAAGGCGCTCACGGCGGCGCAGACGAACTGCTGGGCGCGGAATTCTTCGGCGACTGGTCGAAAAAGCCGAGCGACCGGATGGCAACGCTCGATGCGGCTGCGCAGGCCGTTCTGATCGGCGCTGCCGCCAACCGTTCGATCGCCACCGGCAGGTCGGTGGATGTTCAGGAACTGCTGCACGACAAAGAGGAGACGCCATGAAAGCCGACTTACATCCCATTTCAACCCAACACCCCCGGCTCTTTGGTTCGCGGGCCGACCTTCAGGCCCTGGCCCGGCGCCGGCCAAGAGGTTATGCCCGCATGGCGGCGGTGGCCCGCGCCAGCGTGCTGGCGGAATTTCCGGGACCGGCCACGCCCGGTAAGATGATCGCCATGGCATTCACGGCCGCCGTCGAACAGGACTACCGCTTGGCGCGGGAGACGATCGCCCTGGCGCAGACGACCTACATTCATCAGGCCATCCGGACCGGCCACGATCTTTTCGGCGCCGTGGTAGGATATTGCGCGTTCGTCTACGACCTGTGCCATGAATCGTGGCTGCCGCACGAACGCCGGGAGTACCACGAGTTCCTGAACAAAAGCCGCGATCTTAACATCAACGAAGAAACCAGTCCTTTTCACGATGGCTGGTATGGCTACAAGCACTTCGGCATTGGCCTGGGGTGCTATGCGACCATGTACGAGAATCCGCGGGCCGAGGAGTTGCTGCGCGCGATCGAGAAAGACTACGTCGAACGGGCGGTTCCCTGCTTGAAAGCCGCAGGCGACGGGGGCGGCTTTGCCGAAGGCTATTATGCGAACTATTGGGTTTATCTCTGGGCGCTCTTCTGCGAATCGGCGCGGATCTGCGAGGGGGTTAATTATTACGCCTTGGCTCCGGAGTTTTATCAAAACCGCGCTGTAGCCAGCATGTTTGAGCTGCGTCCCGGCTTGCAGGAACGCTTCACACACCGCAGCATCCCGTTGGGCGATGGCGGAGGGCGCCTCTGCAAACGTGAACGCGATTACGCATTGGCAACCCGTACGATTTTCAGCAATTTTTACCAGGGCGATCCGTCGCATCAGGCGGTCAAGGAATACGATGCCGCCACGCCGCAAGCCGCTTTCGAGGACTCCGCCTATCAGGATTTTCTGTGGCGCGACGACGAAACGGAACAAACGGGCGCACTGGACAAGTTCAAGTTGTCACACTTCAGCCCCGGCCCCGGCAACGTCTATGCCCGCTCGTCGTGGAAGGAAGATGCCAGCTATCTGTACTTCCACTGCGGCAAACGGTTCACGGCCCATCAGCATTTGGACCAGGGTCATTTGATGATCATGCGTGATGATGAATTGCTGGGCGATGGTGGGCACTATGAGTGGAGTTCCAACCATGGGATCAATTATTTCATGCGTTCGATCGCGCATAATACGATGCTGATCCACGATCCCGCGGAGCAATTCCCCTCGTATATGCGGGCGGGCGGCAAGGGCTTGAACGACGGCGGGCAACGCTATCCCTGGGTCGGTACCATTTTCCGCCACAACGGTTGCCCCGATAACTATGACGAGTGGGCTGCGCATCCGGAATTGCACGACACCGGGACGATGCTGGCTTTTCAGGATGAGGGGCGGTTTATCTACACCGCGGGCGACGTCACCAAAGCTTACGCGGCGCACAAGCTGGACTACTTTACCCGGCAGATCGTGTTTGTGCGCCCCGGCACCTTTCTCGTCTTCGATCGCGTCAAGTCGAAGAACCCCGCCTTCAAGAAGACCTGCCTGTGGCAAGCCGCCAAACTCCCGGTGGGCAGTGATGGAAACTATGTGATCAACAACGGTTCGGCCAAACTCTTCATGCAGATCCTCCTGCCGGCACGCCCCGAGGTCGTCATGAACCACGGGCCGCATCTCTATGAGTATCACGGCCACACGGTGTTGCCGGATGGCTGCGAAGTGCGCTACCGGCCTGAACCGGAATGCCGCATGGAGGTGTCTCCCACGGTCCCGTCCGAGGTCGACTTCTTCCTGCACATTTTGACCGTTGCCGACGGGCTCACCGGAACTGTGCCACAAGGGTCGGTCCAGTCCGGCCCCGATGACGTGGCCGTTAAGGTGGGCGCGGTTACCGTGAGGTTTCTGAAAGCCCAAGTGGGCGGTCACATCGGCATTGGCGAGGGGGCGGATGCCGTCCGGACCGAGTTGCGCCATCTTGCCGGCGTGGAGACGGTGTGATGCGATCTGCAACCCTCGCCGTATTGGCCGGACTTGGCCTGACCGCAGTCATACCTGCGGTTAAGGCAACTGGGGCGGACGCGGCGCACAACATGGGCTGGCGCGGAGATGGCACCGGGTGTTATCCCGATGCCAATCCTCCGACGACGTGGAGCGACACGGCCACGAGTATCATTGCCCTGAAGGCGCAGGCTGCCAGGCCGTCAGACGATCATTCCGCGGGGCGATCCCTCGCCGACGGCGTGATTCGCGAGTGGTTGATTCTGGGTCCGTTGCCGATCGTGGACGGCGGCATGGACGACGAGTCCATTGCCACCAACGTCACCTTCAGTCCCGCCGAGAACGACAAGGCGCAGGGGTTGACTTGGAAGCGCATTGCGGCCGACGGCGCGGTGGTCGATTTCAATGCGTTGCTGGGCAAGGACGCGCAAGGGTTCGTTTACGCGCATACTTATGTCTACTGCGAAGCGGATACCTCCGTCGCTTTGCACGCGGGATTCTGGAGAGCCGTCCGCCTCTGGCTGAATGGCAAGCCCATCTGGAAGTCCAACGACGCGTATGGCGCCAACCGCGTCAAACTGGACCTGTGCAAAGGCTGGAACCGCCTCCTGTTCAAAGTCCGCACCGCGCCGGAGTGTTCGTATCTCGGGCCCGTATTTTACGCCTATCCCCGGTATCGACACGACATGAAGACCACGGCCGGGGTGACGGAGTGGACCTGGAATGGCGGCGCCGACGCACCCTACGAGCGCGAGGCGAAGAACATCCGCTGGTCCTTGCGGACGCCGGGGGGCGGTTGCGGCGCGCCGATTATCGCCGGGGACAAGATCGTCTTTCAAGCGGAGCCGGACCTGCTGGTTTGCGCGGGCAAGGCGGACGGCAAGATTCGCTGGGTGCGCTCGAACAATCTGTTCGATGCCACACCCGAGGCCGAACGTAACGCCAACCCGGCCTTCAAGGAAATCGAACCGCAGATCGCCAAAATGCGGTGCATTTACGAATCCTTTGCCGGCCCCACGCCACCCACCGACCTCACGCTGCCGGAACGCCTTAAGCTCCAGAAGGAGATCGATGACGCGTTCCGCAAGATTGACGCGAAGCGTTACACGCCGCAGCCCGGCGACATCGGGCTGGCGGGGTTCACACCAACGAGCGACGGGAAATTCGTCTACGCATTCTACGCCTCCGGCGTCAGCGCCTGTTATGACCTGGACGGCCAGCGTCAATGGATCCGCCAGGACTCGCACGCAAACTTCGAGCATGGCATGTCCTCCTCGCCGCTGCTCGTCGATGGCAAGGTGATCGTCTACATGCGGGAACTCTTTGCCCTGGACGCCAGTACGGGCAGCAAGGTCTGGAGCATGAAGCACACTCAGGAAGACGGCCTTTATCCCGGCGGACGGTTTCATGGTTCGCCGGTGGCCGCGACGATAGGCGGCGTAAGCGTAATCGTGTTGCCGAGCGGACATATCTTGAGAGCAAGCGACGGCAAAGTGTTGTACGAGAACAAGGCCATTCATCAACCGCAATGCGTGCCGTCGCCGGTGGTGGCCGGGAATGTCCTGTACAAGCCGAACCACAACGGCTCGCTGTTCATCATCGGCCTGCCTGACTCCCTCCAAGTACCCTTCGAACCCGTGTCCTTTCGTGAAACGAAAATAACCTTTCCGCAGGACTTCAAGTCTTATGCGTTTCACTGGATTTGTTCCTCGCCACTGGTGCATGAGGGACTGGTGTACACGATGAACGCTTTCGGCGTGCTGACCGTGCTCGATGCTGGAACCGGCGCCGTGGTCTACACGAAGTTGCTGGACATTGACCAGTATTGCGGACCCGAAGGTCCCGCGCGCGGGCTCGGCTGCAGCCCCACGCTGGCGGGCAACTACATCTACCTGATGGGAAATTTCGGCACGACGCTGGTCATCAAGCCGGGCCGCACATACGAGCAGGTCGCCAAGAACCGGATCGAGGACTGGGTGGAGGTGCCGAACGAAGGCTGGTACAACCACCCAGAGCGCACGGTGGCCTGTCCGGTGTTCGATGGCGACTGCATGTACGTGCGCGCCGAGCAGCACCTGTATTGCATTGGAAACTGACGCATGAAAACACGCAACATCATCGCCAGCACCGCCTGTTTCGAGATTCACAACGACTTGGCTGCTTCGCATCCGATGACCTACGCAGAGAACATCGCGCAGGCGGAGCGCTATCTCACCCTGGCAGGCGAGGCGCACAGCGACATCATGCTGCTGCCCGAGGTCTTTGCGATCAAAGGCCTGGCCGAATGGTTTACGTCGGACATTGCGCACGATCTGGCCAAACTCGCCGAGAGTGTTCCAGACGGCAAGTCGCTCCGGCTTGTCAGGAAGTACGCCCGGAAATACGACATGAACGTCATCGCCCCGATTCTTGAACTCGATTGCGGCGCCCTTTTCAATACGGCCGTGGTGATCGACCGCCAAGGCGAGGTCATTGGGAAGTACCGGAAGACGCATTTGCCGGATAGTGAGGTCGTGTTTACCACCCCCGGCGACTGCCTGCCTGTGTTCAAGTTGGACTTCGGCGTCATAGGCGTCTCCACGTGTTACGACCTGCTCTTCGTCGAAGTCTGCCGCACGCTGGCCCTTAAAGGGGCGGAAGTTGTCTTTTGGCCGACCATGTGGTCGTCGCCAGCCGCGGAGGAGGGGTTCAGCGAACTTCTCATGCGTGGGACGGCCCTGAGCAACTGCGTGTTCATGGTGTCGGCGAACTACGCCAAAAGCGAATACGACCCGACGTTTCGGGCCGGGCAAAGCGCGCTCATATCGCCTCTGGGCGAGGTGCTGGCGAGTACCGGTTTTGCCCCTGGTTTCGTCTCGGCGGAGTTGCGGCTGGAGAACAGGGAGGCAACCGGGGAGGGTGGCGCCACCTCCTGCCAATACAAGATCCGGCGAGACGAGATCCGCATCAGAAGGCGGCCGGAGTTGTACAACATGGAGTGACGCCCCAATCGCGGACGGCACCAAACGAACTTTCCAGGAACTTCTCATGAGAAAAATCAAGATTGCGATGCTGCTGACCAAAGCCACCCGGGACCGCTGCTTTTCGAAGGCCGCCATCGTGCGGATGAAGGCTATCGGCCCGGTTTCAGGACTGGCGATCGACAAGTTGGACCCCGCGCTCATGCAAAAGACGTTGCAAGACGCCGACGCCGCCATCACGGGATGGGGGACGCCAATGTTGAGCGAGGACCTCCTCGCCGGAGCGACAAGACTGAAATATGTGCTCCATTCCGCCGGCTCGGTGAAGAATACGCTTTGCGAGGCGGGATGGAGGCGGGGGATCCGTGTGACGACTACCTCGGCGGCCCTCGGGATCAGCGTGGCCGAATTTACGCTTGGGCTTCTGCTCGTCGGCCTTCCCCGCGGTTTCGCGCTCGCGTGGCGGACGCGAAAGGGCCACTGGTGGGAGTGCGACTCGACGCAGAACAAAGGGATGCATCGAACGACCATCGGTGTGGTGGGGGCGGGATTCGCGGGCCGGCACGTGATTCGACTCCTCAAACCGTTCGGTGTCACCGTCCTGCTCTATGATCCGTACGTGACAAAGATGCAGGCAACGGAAATGGGCGTGGTCAAGACGGACCTCAACACGCTCATGCGTAAGTCCGACGCCGTCACGATTCACGCCCCCTCGATTCCGGAAACGGGCAAGATGATCAATGCCCGAAATCTTGCGCTCATGAAGCAGGGCGCCCTGTTGATCAACACGTCCCGCGGATCGCTTATTGACGAGGCCGCCCTCGCCGATGTCCTTGCCGCCGGCAAGATCTTCGCCTGCCTCGACGTCACAGACCCTGAGCCGCCCGCCGTCAACAGCCCGTTCCGCAAATCCGAAAACGTTTTTCTGACGCCGCATATCTCCGGAACAGGGTCCGCGCTCCGCCAGGGCGATTACGTCGTCGCCGATCTCGAAGCGTTTGCCGCGGGGAAGAAGCCAGCATACGAACTGAAATTCGAGATGCTGGCGCGGATGGCGTAAGAACGCATGCGTACACCGTCAGATGACGCGAAGCCCGTCTTCCACGTGGGCAACCTGGTCTACACGAGGAAGGGCCTGCTGGCCCTGTTCTTCTGGCTGCTCTGGTTCGATTTCTGCTTTTCGCTCATGGAGACGGTTCTGGCGCCGATCATTGCGTTTCGGCTCAAGAATGACCTGCGCGCAGACTCCTTCCTTTTTACGCTGTTTGTCGCCACGATCCCCAGCATCGTCAATTTCGTTTTGAACCCGATCATCAGCATCAAGTCCGATCGTCACCGCGGTCCGCGCGGCCGGCGCATCCCCTTCTTGCTCTACGGCGCGCCGCTGGTCTGCGGGTGCCTGGTCTTGCTGGGCTTCGGCAACGAAATTGCCGCCTGGGTGCAGGGTTCCTTCGCCTCCGGACATTCGCTGGACTCGGTGACCATTTGGACCTTCGGCCTCCTGTTCCTCGTGTTCAGCATTTCCAATATGTTTCTCGCCACGACGTTCTATTACCTGTTCAACGACGTGGTGCCGGAGTCGCTGTTCGTCAAGTTCATGGCCTATATGCGGATGGCCGGCGCCCTGGCCGGCATGGTCTACGGCTGGTTCATCTTCAGCTACTCGAATAAGTGGGGGCCGCTGCATGTTGACCTGGGTTTCATCCACTACCACAACGAACGTTTCTGGTACCCCAAACTGATCCTGGTTGGCGCGGCCGTCCTCTACACGTTCGCCAGCACCATCGCCCTGCTGAAGATCAAGGAACCGGACTATCCGCCGCCGTCGCCGCTCGGCGAGGGCACTGGGACCATCGCCAGCGCCATGATGACGATCCGGACGATCGTCAGGGAGTGCTTCTGCCACCGGTTCTATGTCATCTACTTCATCACGATGATGATGAACTGGATGACCTATCAGATGTCCCAATTCAGCAACCCCATGCGCCTCGACCTGGGCATGGACTTGGCAACGCTGGGCAAGATTAGCGCTGTTACCGCTCTTATCGGCATGGTCCTGACGTTCGTGGCCGCCAACTATGGAGACCGCTTCCGTCCGTTGCCGTTGATGGTATTCTCGATGGTTCTCGTGGTCGCGGTCTCGCCGCTATCGTTGCTTTTCTTGATCCCGGGCCTGTCGCCCGCGACCTACCTGCACATCCAGATCGCCCTGTCGTTCATCGGCCTGCCGATCAGCGTCGTGGTCGGGATGGCGGAGGGTCCCCTTGCCATGTCGCTGTTGCCGCGGGACCGGTTCGGCCAGTTCTCGGCGGCGCAATCCATGATGCGAATGATCTTGCCGGGCATCTTCGGAAGCATGTTGGCCGGCTGGCTGATGCGTGTCTTGGAGCACCACCAGGGCACGTACGCCTGGCGCTACTGCGTCGTGTGGAACGGCACGTTTCAGGCGCTGACTCTTGTCTGTTACTGCTGGCTCTATCGCGAATGGAAGCGGTTGGGCGGCAAAGCGAGTTTCACGCCGCCTCCGGTGGGACGATCGCGGGCCTCAGCGGTCAGAATCATGGACGTCGAGAATCCAGGTTTGGCAGGCGTAAAATGAAGATTCCGCTTTCCCTGTCGGTATACGAACACGCCGCTCGCATCATCCACCGCTCACCCTGGGAGGTGTCGCGTGACCCCGACCTGCTTTTTGCGGCGCAGCACGAAACCTACTTGCTCTACCGCCACGCGCCAGTCGTCGTCGGCACGGACATCTACAATCTCGAGGCTGAAGCGTATGGCTGCACCGTGAGCAGGCCGGGAGGCAATGCCGTCCCATCGATCAGCGGTCCCATTTTTCGCACCATCGATGAGGCCCTCGGCATCAAACCGCTCGATTCCCTGCGAGGGGGCCGCCTCGCCATGGTGCTGACGGTTGCCAGGAAACTCAAGGCGGCGCACCCGGAGGCCGACGTCCGCCTGCCGGTTTCAGGACCGTTTTCCGTGGCGCAGGGTCTTCTGGGGTTGGAGGAACTGGTCATAGCGGCATTGGCCGACCCGGAGAAGACCACGGAATTCCTGCATCAGCTTGCCATCGGGCAGTTGCGTTTTGTCGAAGCGATCGAAGCCGCCGGAGTGGGCATCGCTTTCTTCGAGTCGGCGGCGGCGCCCCCGCTTCTCTCGCCCGATTTGTTCAGGGATGTCGTGCTCCTGCCCCTGAGATCGGTCATGACGGGGGCGGCGATTATCCTCGGTCATCCCATCCCCTGCATCATCGGCGGCGATACGCTGAGCCTCATCCCTCACATGCTTGAGACCGGCACGGACTTTCTGATCTGCCCGGCGGAGACCGACCGCGTGGCCTTCCTCAAGGCCATGGAAGCGCGGCCTGACGTGAAGGTGCGAGTGAATCTGTCTCCTTCCGTCTATACGCAGGGCTCCCGGGCGCAGATCGCGGCAGAGGTGGATGCCGTGGTCGCATTGGCCGCGGGTCGGCCGAATGTGCTGCTTGGCACCGGGTGCATCCCCTATGAAACGGACCCGGACAGTATTCTGTTTTTGCGAGAATGCGCCGCGGGTTGTGACCGCTTCAGGCAAGAATAGAGAAGGCTCATCAAGAAGAAGAGTCCAAACAGGAGGACCACGATGTCATATTCCGCTGACGCCACCCATGATGCCGATGTTTTGCGGCCGTTGGTTGACCGGTATCTGAAGGTCGCCACCGACCCCATACAGGACCAACGCCGCCGCTTGTGGGCCGATCACTTCAGCCTGCACCCGACGCGGCCGCCCGTGCTGGCCACGTTCGGTATGTGGAACTACTGGTGCCAGACGGTGTTCGGCGACGACACGCTGCAGTGCCGCTCGCCCGTGCTGCGCGAACAGGAACGCAACCTGCGCATGTCGCTTTTTCATGCCTCGTATGCCGACGACACGGTGTTCGAGCCTTGGCTGGTCGTGCCAGCGGAGCGTGGCGGTCATGGTTGGGAGGACGTCTGGGGCGTGCGCATCCGGACCGTGCAGTCCGCTGAGCCCGGCGGTGCCTTTCATTTCGATCCAGTGATCGCGAACCTCGACGACGACGCCAAACTGGTTGCGCCCGTGCATATCATTGACGAAGCTGTGACGCAGAGTCGCGTGGATGAAGTTCGCGCCGCTGTGGATGGCCTGTTGCCCGTAGCCGTTGACCGCGCGCCGCGTGCCATCAACTTCATGGGCGACATTATCACGCAACTCTGCCGGCTGCGCGGGCTCGAGCAGGTGATGCTCGACATGTACGAGAACCCAGCGTGGCTGCACCGCGTTCTGGCCTTCATGCGAGACGGCATTCTCGCCAGTCATGCCGCGGCCGAGGCCGGTGGCGATTTTACGCTGCTCGACCACCACAACCAGGCCATGCCGTACTGCCATGATTTGGAATGGCCGCGGCCCGACGGCGGTCCGCGCCGGTGCCGCCAACTCTGGGGGTTCTGTGCCGCACAGGAGATGACGCTGGTCTCGCCTGCCATGCATGACGAGTTCGTGCTGCAGTACCAGTTGCCGATCATGCGGCGTTTCGGTCTCATGCACTACGGCTGCTGCGAAGACCTCACACGCAAGATCGACATGCTGCGGCAGGTGCCCAACCTCCGCAGCATCGCCGTCACGCCGGTGGCCGATGTGGCCGCCTGCGCCGAGCAGATCGGCACGGACTACGCCATCTCCTGGCGCCCCAATCCAACGGATATGGTCTGCGCGGGTTGGGACGAACTCCGCATCCGGCGCCTCATCGGTGAGGGACTTGCAGCCTGTCGCGGCGGATTCCCGCACATCCACCTCAAGGACATCGAGACCCTTCAAGGCGACATCACGCGTCTCGGCCGCTGGGTGACGATCGTACGAGAGACGATCGACCTCGCCTGGCGCGACACCTGAGAATATGGCGGGAGATCGGGGAAAAAGAACCCGCATCAGGGAGGGATGCGAGTTCGAGCCGGGGGGGGGATGGCTCCCCGCGTGGTGCTGAATCACGAACTGTCTGGCACATGCCGCTGGTTGTCGTACGAGAAATGATCTGCACGGTTTGCGCGGTTTGCGTCACCCCGTCCTCGTGTCATGGATTCGGTCACGCGGCACGCCAGCAAGGCAGCACGAGCTGCGCCAGAACGAAGCCGGCATGGACTTCCGTGGGGCCGTTGACTATGATCTTTCCGAACCGTTGGTCCAGACCTGCAGCGCGGATATCTCTGCGGGTCGTATCGGTTGGATTCGTGGCGGACGGAACGTGTGAAAGGGCACTGTAGCGTGTCACTGCCATTCAAGATCGACTATTTACTGACCAGTGGACGCGTAGAGTCAGAGCGTCTGGAGTTCAAGACCGGGTGGAACCCGCTCAAGGTCATGCATACGCTGTGCGCGTTCGCCAATGACTTCCACAATCTGGGCGGTGGATACATTGTACTGGGGGTCGCCACTCACGATGGCCGCCCCGTGCTGCCGCCCGCTGGCTTACCGGCAGACAGCCTTGACCGCATCCAGAAGGATGTGCTCAACCTCGGCTACACACAGATAGATGTTGTCCACTTTCCCGACGGTCCGGGCGGAGACCTTTTTTCTGAGAAGATCTTCAAGGGCCCGGTACATCGAATGGTGCGGGAGGCTCTCTCATACATCCGGGCATCG
>Ga0073936_10004359_pt1 | contig 19650 bp, 12 predicted proteins | sample AliMusrvi5mmetaG_FD_87041 | JGI IMG/M metagenome (GOLD analysis project Ga0073936, IMG submission 87041) | Freshwater lake bacterial and archeal communities from Alinen Mustajarvi, Finland, to study Microbial Dark Matter (Phase II) - Alinen... | ecosystem: Environmental > Aquatic > Freshwater >... | reverse complement strand
GGGTCCCAAGGTGCTCCGGGTTTTCAAAAAAACGCCCAAAAACCGTGTCAAGAACTTTTTTCAAAGAACAAAAAATAAATTATGCTGAATAGTTACAGAAAAACTAATAGTTGAGCTAACTGAACGTAAACAGATGGAAGAAGAGCTGCGCAATCGCGATGAAACATTCTCCCAGTTCATGCGCCACTCACCGGTGTATGTCTACATCAAAGAGGTAACCCCGACCGGTAGCCGTGTACTACAGGCCAGTGATAATTTTGAAGAGATGGTGGGCATTGCCGGATCAGACATGATGGGCAAGATGATGTCTGAACTGTTTCCGGCGGAGTTCGCTGCAAAAACCGATGCCGACGACCGGGCGGTTATTGCCAGGGGAGAGGTTCTTAAAATAGATGAGGATCTGAACGGGCGTAACTATACCACCATCAAGTTCCCTCTGGTGCAGGGAGAACGGAATATTTTAGCGGGCTACTCAATTGACAACACCGAACGCAAGTGTGCTGAAGAGCAGCGCATAAAACTTGAACAGCAGCTTCTTCATGCCCAGAAACTGGAAAGCCTGGGTATTCTGGCCGGTGGCATTGCCCATGACTTTAACAATATCCTGATGGCAATCATCGGCAATGCTGACTTGGCTTTGATGCGCATCAATAAAGAATCACCAGCCACCGAGAATCTGCACCGCATTGAGCAAGCTGCTGCCCGCGCTGCCGACCTTGCCAAACAGATGCTGGCTTACTCAGGCAAGGGGAAGTTTGTCATAGAGACTATAGACCTCAACAATCTCTTGGAAGATATGCTCCACATGCTTGAGGTCTCCATTTCCAAGAAGGCAGTGTTACGGATTAATCCACATCAACCATTACCACAGGTTGAAGCTGATGCCACTCAAATCAGGCAAATCATTATGAACCTCGTTATCAACGCATCGGAAGCGATAGGCGATAGAAGCGGAGTCATAGCCATTACCACCGGTTGCATGGACTGTGATAAAAAATATCTCAAAGATGTCTGGCTGGAAGAAAACCTAACTGAAGGATTGTATGTCTACCTGGAGATTGCCGACACAGGTTGTGGCATGGACAATGCGACACTTGCCAAAATATTCGACCCATTTTTCACCACGAAATTTACCGGCAGAGGATTGGGTATGGCCGCAGTTCTCGGCATTGTCCGAGGTCATAAAGGTGCCATTAAAATCTACAGTGAGCCAAAGAAGGGGACCACTTTCAAGTTGCTGTTTCCCGCAAGTAATAGACCCGTTGAAATATTCAACCACGTTAGCGACTCTGACAACTGGAGAGGTAGCGGCACCGTACTGTTGGTAGATGATGAAGAGACCGTAAGGGCTATTGGGAAGGAAATGCTTCAGGAGTTAGGATTCTCGGCTATCACTGCAGATGACGGCAAAGAGGCGGTCGAAATGTTCAAAACCAGACCGGATATCGCTTTGGTAATTCTGGACCTGACCATGCCGCATATGGATGGTGAACAATGCTTCCGTGAGCTGAGACAAATCGACCCGAACATTAAAGTCATTATGAGCAGCGGCTTCAACGAGCAGGATGTAACCCAGAAGTTTGTCGGTAAGCGCCTAGCAGGATTTATTCAGAAACCCTATAAACTGTCAGTACTGAGAGATGCTATTCGGAAGATATGACTCTAGTAATTTGCTGCTGTTCGTTTATGCAGAGTCAACCTTTGGAGGTTTAAGTGTCGGCGGTAATATCCATTGACATCCACTTATTCAGGGTGATATCGGTGTATTCCATTACTATCAAATCCCCAGGAACGGCTCGCACCTGCTGAGCCAGAATCCGATGGGAGTCCTTATGATCCAAACCACTGCCAAAGTACTTATAACTGCACTCTCCTTTGCGCTTTGCCTCGCCGGCTGCAGCTCTCCTTCAGTGCTGTTGCGCCCAACGGGAAGGAGTTCAGCTGTTGCGACTGATCCTGAACCTGAATTCAGCCAGTATGTCCGCGATCAGCGCAGCCTGATTCTCAAAGCATTGGACGAAATATCCGCAACGGGCCAGAGCGCATTTCTGGGCGGTTACAGCAATCAGGAGGCGTCACTGATGCGCGCCCCGTTCCAGATTCCGGAGAATGATGGCGATGTCTGTAGTGAGTCCGTCAAGGGGGGGGGGAAGGGTTTCCTGCTGATCCATGGCCTTACCGACTCGCCGTATCTGATGCGCAGCACCGCGGAATCACTGCATAAAGCATATCCATGCGCGCGAATCAGGGCAGTGCTGCTGCCGGGACATGGCACCGTGCCGGGTGACACACTGCATATGACTCATGAAGAATGGCTCCGTATCACCGATTATGGCGTCAGAAGCTTTGAAAAAGACCAGGGAGTCAGGGATGTCTACCTGGTCGGTTTTTCAACCGGAACGGCACTGGCGTTGCGGCAGGTAAAAGACAAGCGGAACATCGGCAAGGTAAAGGGCCTGGTTCTGCTGTCACCGGCACTGAAAGCCAAAAGCTCGCTGATCTGGCTTTCCGGCCTTGTCGGTACCTTTAGCGACTGGGAGAGTATTTTTTCCGAACGGGATGCAGCCCGCTACGAATCGTTTTCCTATAATGCCGCAACCGAGTTTTACAAGCTGACAAAAGAATTGGCGGATGGGACCTACAAACTGGACATCCCGCTCCTGATGGCGGTAAGTGCCGATGACGCGACAATAGATGCAACCGCCGCGCGTAGATTCTTCTGTGACGCAACGAGCGGTACGCGTCGTGCTCTTATCTGGTACCATTCCCGCTATACGGATGACAAAACAGCGCCCCGGTGTGCCGATATCGCCGAAATTGAACTGAATGACATCGCCCGGCAGTACAACGGCACCCGCTTTCGCTTCGCCAACATGGCCCATATAGCGGTTCCGGTCAGTCCCGGCGACAGGCATTACGGCGTTAACGGTGTCTATCGGAATTGCAAATCTTACGCAGGAAACGGCAATCCGGCTGACTTCGCCAACTGCCAGAAAGGTTCGGCAAAGACTGTTTTCGGTGAGAATAATATCGGCACCGCCAACGAGAAGCAGGCTCTCGACTACGATTACTGGCGGCGTGGCACCTTCAACCCGGATTATGACCGCCTGGAAAAAAGTATCGTCTGTTTTGTCGACAATGCCTGTAACATGGCTGATGTGCTTGATCTGAGCAAATAATCGTGAGTGAAACGTCGGTAATCAGAGGAGGAATACAACTATGAAAAAGCTGATTTTGATTCTGCTTGGTTTGACCGTACTGGTTTCCTGTGTGGCTACAACCCAGGAGGGGAAAAAAGTACAAACCGGTTTTGGCAAAACCTTTTCCGGTATTGCCCGGATGGTTCTCTCACCGCTGCAAATAGCCGCCGGTCTGGTGGAGGGGATTTCCGCCATGCCCTATTATCTTTCGACCAGTCTTGATACCATCAACAAGGGGTTGATCGCGTCCAATGCGAAAGTAACTCTGGATGATACCTATGAGTCCGCGTACGGAAAAAGGATTTCGCGCGTTCCGGAGTCAGGCGATACGGGAGAAGTGTTCCAACGGATGAAGCATGCATCGGAATATTTTCAAAAGGTTCTGAACCGCTACGGCGTCAAGGATGCGGAACATTATATTCTGACGAGTATCGATACGGCGAACAGTAAGGGATTTACCCTGTTTGCCGTTGTGTATCGGCCCATGGATACGATCAAGGTGGTCGATAAATACGACGGTGTTACGGTGCGGACGTTCTCACGTACGGACCGGCTCTATTACGAGCCGTTTGCAAAAGATGTGGACGGTCGCCCGGTGGATACCGTCATCGACTGGTCCGGTCTGCCGCGTGAGCTTATCAAGACGCAAAAGGCGCAGGCGGTCATGCTGACCATGGCGGCGAACGTGGTTGTCAACGAGAAGAAAAGTCCGGAGTACTGGGATGCTGAGAAACGCTGGATTGCCGGAGAGTACGAGGATATTACGGAACAGAAAATGAATGCCGTCAGAAACAAGATGAAAATCGAGAATTGATACTGTGTTACTGCTGCGGGATGCTTCTGACCGCCTTGATGCATGAAACACAGATGCCGTCCACCTGGTACAGTTCACCGGGGATTGCAAGGCCACCCTTCTTCTCACCGATATAGGCCAGAAAATTCCCCTTGGCGAACCGGTCTGCGCTCCAGAGGTACCAGCAATAGGGGCGGATGTCGAATATGGGGTCCAGGTAACTTTGCCTGCCGCTGTTGAGTTTCCCGCCCGGTTTGGGTTCAACGATGGACGCGACCTCATTGAGCGTCGGGATTCTCCAGTCGGTATAGCCGGCAAACCCCTTCCGGTTGAGCTGTTCAATATACTGTTTCGCTTCAAGAATATTTTCTTTTATTTCATATGAGGTAGCCCACATAAGACCGGTTTTCAGATCCGAAACGGTTCCATTCTCATTGTTAATATACTGATTTTCAATGTTACTGGCGGATGCATCGGACCAGATGTCGAAAGCGTCTTTGAAATTATCCAGTTCAAGCGGTTTGGCACGAAGCTTTCCCCATAACTTTCCGGCAGCGGCTTTTTCCTCTCCGGTTTGAACTTTCCCGGAGAGTACCACCTGATACGTGCCGTCAGTCTGATATCCCATGTCAATGATCTGGAAACCGGGCAGCAGAACCGCTTTCGCACTGCTTTCGACCATATCGTATCTGAGCATGAAGTTTTCCACTTTTGTCAGCGCTGAGATCGCTACCCCCGCCCTTTCTATGGCCTGGAGTTTTGCATTCATGACAGCTTCCTTGTAATCCGTATCCCTGCTGGATTTTATGCCATTGTCGATCCCTTTAATAAGTACGTCGATTATTTCTGCAGAGGCATCAACAGGTACATGGAAAACAAGAACGGCACAGAAGAGAAGCATGAATAGTTTTATCATGGATAGTAACCCGGAAGATATTGCGTGGATTTTTTTCATGCGGAAGTGTAGTAAGAGCAGTGGTTAGTGTCAATATCTTTTGTGGGGATATCTTTGTGGGGGTATGCTTCTTCTTTGTCTTGACGAGTGGCCACATGTGTATTATTCTAACACGACAAAAGATGTCCTGTTATATCCTGGAGGGGTGCAATGTCGAAAATTACGTTTGGAACGTCCGGTTGGCGTGGAATCCTGTGCGAGGATTTCACCTTCGATAATGTCAAGGTCGTTGTGCAGGCCATCGCCGATACCATCAAGGCGTCAGGCGAACAGGACAAAGGTGTGGTGATCGGATGCGATACCCGTTTTATGGGGCAACGGTTTGTTGAGGCGTCCGCCCGTGTCCTGGCCGGGGCCGGAATCAAGGCGTATGTGTGCGAGCGGGATACTCCCACACCGGTTATCTCGTTTGAAATATTGCGGCGCGGTGCGGCCGGCGGCATCAACTTTACCGCCAGTCATAATCCGCCCGAATATAACGGCGTCAAATTTTCCCCCTCTTCGGGCGGTCCGGCGCTGCCGGAAACGACCGGTGAGATCGAGCGCCGCGCCAATGCAACAATCGGGAGTGCGTGCTATACGGAACTATCGCTTGAAGATGCCGCTAAACAGGGGCTGATGGAGACCATCAACCCGCATGGCGAGTATATGAAGGCCCTTGAGCAAAAGGTGGATTTTGACGCCATCGGCACATTGGGTCTGGTGGCGCTCAATCCGCTGTACGGCACCGGGCGCGGCTACCTGGACGAACCGTTTCAGAAGCGCGGGATCCCGTACCACATTATCAACGACCGTCCCGACCCCTACTTTGGCGGACATCCGCCAGAACCGTCCGAGGCGCATATTCCCGATTTCATTTCCCTGGTCAAGAATAATCCCGATATCAAGCTCGGCCTTGCGACCGACGGCGATGCCGACCGCTTCGGTATTCTGGATGCCGACGGCAGTTATATCGAGCCGAACTATATCATCGCCCTGCTGCTGGATTACCTGATCCGGGTGCGCAAGCTTGAAGGGGGGGTAGCCCGCAGCGTGGCAACCTCGCACCTGATCGACGCCGTGGCGAAGAAACATGGTGTCCCGGTGTACGAGACGCCGGTTGGTTTCAAGTATATCGGCGAACTGATCGGCCAGGACAAGCTGGTCATCGGTGGGGAAGAGAGCGCCGGTCTGACGATCAAGGGACATGTTCCGGAGAAGGACGGCATCCTGGCCTGTTTTCTGGTGGCCGAAATGGTGGCCCGCGAAGGGAAGAGTATCCGTGAACTTCTCGACCGGCTGTACGGCGAAGTGGGGCGTTTCGTCACCCGTCGCGATAACCTGAAGCTGTCGCCGGAGCTTGAAAAAGTGTATGGCAGCAAGGTTAACGGGCTTCCTGCCGAGATTGCCGGGGCCAAGGTCACGGAAATCATCAGGATTGACGGCACGAAATTGTTGCTTGATGACGGCAGTTGGATGTTGTTCCGTAAATCGGGCACGGAACCGGTAGTACGCCTCTACGGCGAAGCGGGTAACGACGCCCGTCTTGCCGAAGTGATGGCGGCGGGTCGTAAGTTTATTCTGGGTTGAATCTAAATAACTACGTTTTTAAGGAGATACACCATGTGGGATTATACGCCGATAGTGAAGGACCATTTTTTGAACCCCCGCAATGTGGGAGATATACCCGACGCCGACGCTGTTGGCGAGGTTGGCAGTCTGGCGTGCGGTGATGCGCTCAAGCTTTATCTCAAGCTGGACGAGAACAAGGACAAGATAGTCGACGCCAAGTTTCAGACCTTTGGCTGCGCCAGTGCCATTGCGTCCTCATCGGCTTTGACCGAGATGGTCAAGGGGAAAACCCTGGATGAAGCGCTGGCCGTCAGCAATCAGGATATTGCCGATTTTCTCGGCGGGCTGCCGGAAGAAAAGATGCACTGTTCGGTCATGGGACAGGAAGCGCTGGAGGTGGCAATATTCAAGTATCGCGGCATGGAAATCCCCGCCCATGACAGTGAACATGACCATGGTCATGCCTATCCCGATTACGAAGGAGAAATCGTCTGCAAATGTTTCGGCATAACCGATACCTTCCTCAGTAAAGTAATCGAGACCAACCGGCTGACAACAGTCGAGCAGGTGACCAATTTTACCAAGGCGGGTGGCGCCTGTGGCGGTTGCATTCCCAAGATTCAGGATCTGATTGCCAAGGTGCTGGGAGACGCCGATGCTCAGCCACGCAAGCGTCCTGAAAAGCTCTCCAATATGAAGAAGATGCAGCTGATCCAGGAAGTTCTGGAGCGCGACATCAGGCCGCTCCTCTGGGCCGATGGCGGCGATCTGGAGCTGATCGATATCGACGGCTCGAAGGTACAGGTGGCATTTCGTAAAGCGTGTGCCGGCTGCGCCTCGTCCGGTAACACCGCCCGTATGGTTGAAGCCAAGCTGCGCGACCTCGTTGCCGAGGATATCGTGGTGGAGGAGGTCAACCAATGAAAGAAATCTATCTCGACAATAATGCTACCACGAAGGTCGACGAGGCGGTTTTCGAGGAAATGCGTCCCTATTTCTGCGAACTGTACGGCAACCCGAGTTCGATGCATTTTTTTGGCGGCCAGGTGCAGAGCAAGGTGAACGAGGCCAGGGGGCGTGTGGCTCATCTGCTCGGAGCATCGCCGGATGAAATTATTTTTACCGCGTGCGGCACCGAGAGCGATAACGCCGCTCTCCGCTCGGCGCTTGAAGTCTTTCCCGACCGTCGCCACATCATTACCTCCCGCGTCGAGCATCCGGCAGTTTTGACCCAGTGCCGCAACCTGACCCAGAAGGGGTATCGAGTGACGGAAATCGGTGTCAATGGCGCCGGTTGTCTTGATATGGACGAATTGAAAGCCGCGATCGATACCGATACGGCGATTGTTTCGTTGATGTGGGCAAACAACGAAACCGGCGTCATTTTTCCGATAGAGGAAGCAGCCGCTCTTGCCAAGGCGAAGGGGGCCCTTTTTCATAGCGATGCCGTGCAGGCTATCGGCAAGATCCCGATCAACATGGCCGCATCGAGCATCGACATGCTCTCGCTCTCCGGCCACAAGCTTCACGCTCCCAAGGGTATAGGCGTGTTGTACGTGCGGCGCGGCACTCCGTTCCGCCCGTTTCTGGTGGGTGGCCATCAGGAAAAAAGCCGCCGTGCCGGCACCGAAAACGCCGCGGCGATCATTGCGCTGGGAAAAGCCTGCGAGCTGGCCGGTCTCCATATGGACGCCGAAAATACGGTGGTCAAGGCGATGCGCGACCGCTTGCAGGATGAGTTGATGGCGGCGATTCCCCATGCCCGTATCAACGGCGGCGGTGCCGAGAGACTGCCCAATACTACTTCGATAGCGTTTGAATATGTCGAGGGGGAGGCCATCTTGCTGCTGCTGTCGGAGTACGGCATTTGCGCTTCATCGGGCAGCGCCTGCACCTCGGGATCGCTGGAACCATCCCATGTTCTCCGGGCAATGGGTGTGCCGTTCACCTGCGCCCATGGCTCGATCCGTTTCTCTTTGTCGCGCTATACCACCGATGCCGAGATCGATACGGTCATCCGCGAGATGCCGCAGATCGTTGCCCGCCTGCGGCAGATGTCGCCATTCGGCAGGGAACATTTGAAAGAGCAGGCGTAGTGGTATCGAGTGCATTTGTTTCAGCAAAAGGCGGCCTTACAGTCGCCTTTTGATTATTCAACTCTTCGATTATTTCATTTAATAGTGCCAGGTATTTCACAACGTTTTTTTGGGAGTCTATTATGGAAATACGCATACCAGAAGTCGGCGAGTCGGTGCGCGAGGCGCTGCTGGCCAAGTGGTTCAAAAAAAGCGGTGATCTGGTCAAACGGGATGAACCGCTTTGCGAGATCGAAACCGATAAAATTACGCTCGATCTGAATGCCGATCTGTCCGGAGTCCTCACGGTATCGGTGCTTGAGGGGACAACTGTGGCGGTCGGGGCGATAATCGGTGTGATTGAGGAACCTGCTGCCACTCCGGAAGCGGTTGTTACTCCCCCGGTAACGGAGCCGGCTGATAAAAGTGTGACTCCGCCGTCGTCTCCCTCAGTACGGCGTGAGATGCGGGAACAGAATATTTCCCCGGACGAAGTGGCGGGGAGCGGCAAGGGAGGGCGCATTACCCTTGACGACCTGTTCACACGTATCGAGGAAAAGTCGAAGCTGCCCCCTTCCGTGCGTCCGGCACCGGTTGTTGAAGCGGCGGCCGCTATGTCTGGAAAACAGGGTGAGGCTTCCGTGCCGGCGCCTCAGAGCGCCATCCCGCCGCAGACAGCAGTGCCGGTGCAACCGCTTTCCGTCAGGACGGAGGAGTCGCCGCCCTATTCATCCGGTCGCGAAGAACGTCGCCCGATGTCGCCGCTGCGCAAGCGTGTCGCCGAACGGCTGGTGGCTGCACGGCAGCAGACCGCCATGCTGACAACGTTTAACGAGGCGGATCTCTCCCACGTCATGACCCTGCGCCGCAACTACCGTGAACATTTTATGCAACGGCACGGCATCGCCATCGGCTATATGCCCTTTTTTGTCAAGGCTTGTATTGAAGCGCTTAAGGAGTTTCCGCTGGTTAATGCCAGTATCGTCGGAGATGACATCGTCTATCATCATTTTTATGATATTGGTGTGGCCATCGGTGGTGACAAGGGGTTGGTGGTGCCGATTCTGCGCAATGCCGATCATCTTAGATTTTATGAGATCGATCAGGCGATTGCCGCCTTTGTCGAGAAAATAAAAACCAATCGTCTGGCCATCACGGATCTGGAAGGGGGAACCTTTACCATCAGTAACGGCGGTATCTACGGCTCTATGCTCTCCACGCCGATTCTCAATCCTCCCCAAAGCGCCGTACTGGGGATGCACGCCATCCAGGACCGTCCGGTCGTGCGCGACGGACAGATTGTTATCCGCCCGATGATGTATCTGGCGCTCTCCTACGATCATCGTATCATCGACGGTCGTGAGGCGGTCGGATTCCTCAAAAAGGTCAAGGAGTATATCGAGGAGCCGGAAGAGCTGCTTTTGGAGGGATGAAGGATGCTGGTTGAGGGATAATAATGGAGGAAATATGTCTGAAATTACATTTGATTTAATCGTTGTCGGCGCGGGGCCGGGGGGGTATGTGGCTGCCATTCGCGCAACCCAGCTCGGCATGAAGGTTGCCGTGGTTGAAAAACGTGCCACACTTGGCGGGGTCTGTCTGAACGAGGGGTGCATTCCGAGTAAGGCGCTGCTTGACTCCAGTGAACTTTTTGCCCTTGCCCGCGATAAATTTGCGCTGCACGGCATTGCTATCGATCCGCCGCGTCTCGATCTGGCTGCCATGTTGATGCGTAAGGAGGATGTGGTCAAGAAGCTGACCGACGGCATTGCCTACCTGTTCAAGAAAAACAAAATCGAGCGGTTTCACGGCACTGCCCTGCTCAAGGGGATCGATGCCGCCGGTCTGCACCGGGTTGAGGTCGAACCGGCGGTTCCGGAACCGACGCCGGGCGGTCAGCAGGCTCTTCCGGACCTAGTTCCGCCCGCAACGGTTGTCCTCGTCGCTCCGAAGGTGCTGCTTGCCACCGGCAGCGAGGCGACCGCGTTGCCGGGCATTCCGTTTGACGGTCAGGTCGTAGTCTCTGCCCGCGAAACGCTCTCCTTCGACCAGGTTCCGGAACATCTCATCGTGGCCGGTGGCGGGTTTATAGGTCTGGAACTAGGCTCGGTCTGGAGGCGGCTGGGCGCCCAGGTAACGGTCATGGAAATGCTGCCGCAGGTTCTGCCGAATATGGATCGTCAAGTGGCGGATATGCTGTATCGCTCTCTCCGCAAACAGGGAATCCAGTTCAAGCTGGGCACCCGCATTACCGCCGTGCGCCGGATTGGCGCCAAGGCGATGGTCCAGTTTAACTCCGGAACCGGCAGCGAAGAGATCGATTGCGACAAGGTGCTGGTGGCGGTTGGACGCCGGCCGCTCAGCTCCGGTCTCGGCCTGGAGGCGCTTGGAGTGGCGTTGGATACGGCGGGGCGGGTGGTCGTCGATGACTCGTACCAGACGTCGCTGTCGGGGGTTTTTGCAATTGGAGATCTGGTGGCCGGTCCGATGCTGGCGCACAAGGCATCGGAAGAAGGGGTCGCATGTGTCGAGCGGATGACGGGGATGTCAACCAAGGTCGAATACGAGTTCATCCCGGGTGCGGTCTATACCTGGCCGGAAGCTTCCTCTGTCGGCGCGACGGAAGAACAACTCAAGGAGTCGGGCATACCGTATCGCAGTGGCCGATTTAATTTTGCCGCTCTTGGCCGGGCGCGCTGCATGGATGAAACGGAAGGTTTTGTTAAAATACTTGCCCATGCCGAAAGTGACCGGGTGCTTGGTATTCATATCGTTGGACCACGAGCCTCAGACCTGATTGCCGAGGCGGCCGCAGTGATGAGTTTTGGCGGAACGGCACGCGACATCGCACTGATCTGCCATGCCCATCCAACGCTCCCCGAGGCTGTCCGCGAGGCGGCGCTGGATCTGCACAAAGAAGCGATTCATGTGTAACCTTTCGTCGTGAATAGGTGTATACTTAAAAAAAACGAGAGGTGGTGTCGGACATGAAGAAGAATCTTACTACCAAGATCCTGGAAGCGCATCTCGTTGAGGGGACGCTGGTACCGGGGACAGAAATTTCGATAAAAATCGACCATACGTTGTTGCAGGATGCTACCGGCACCATGGCGATGCTGGAATTTATCGCCATGGGACTGCCGCGTGTCAAAGTCGATCTGGCTGCGCAGTATATCGATCATAATCTGCTCCAGACTGACTACAAGAATGCCGATGACCATACATTTCTAACCTCGGCCGCGATGAAATTCGGGGTGTATCTTTCCAGGCCGGGCAACGGTGTTTCTCATCAGGTGCATCTGGAGCGCTTCGGAGTTCCGGGCTTTACCCTGCTGGGGGCTGACTCCCATTCTCCGACAGCAGCCGGACTGTCGGTTCTGGCCATCGGCGCCGGTGGTCTCGATGTGGCGCTGGCCATGGCAGGTCACCCCTTCAATCTCCCTTGTCCGAAGGTCATGGGTATCAAACTGACCGGCTCGCTTCCTGACTGGGTTTCCGGCAAGGATGTTATTCTGGAGATGTTGCGGCGTCATACGGTCAAAGGCGGTATCGGCAAGGTAATTGAGTATTACGGTCCCGGCGTGGCATCGCTTTCCGCTACCGATCGTGCCACTATCGGCAATATGGGGGCGGAACTGGGGGCAACCTCTTCTATTTTTCCTTCGGATGAACTGACGCGCCGATTTCTGGTTTCACAGGGGAGGGGTGAGAGCTGGCTGCCGCTGGCTGCTGATGAGGGGGCCGGGTACGATGAGTACGATGAAATCGATCTCTCTTCGCTGGAACCGCTGATTGCCTGCCCATCTTCTCCCGATAACGTGGTGCCGGTCCGCGAAGTGGCAGGGATAAAGGTTGATCAGGTTATCGTAGGCAGTTCGGTGAACTCGTCGTATCGCGATCTCATGACCGTTTGCCGGATCATGGAGGGGAATCGTGTCGCTCCCGGAGTGCATTTCCATGTCAATCCGGGGAGCCGTCAGGCACTTGAAAATGTTGCCCAGGATGGCGGTGTCCTGATGCTGTTGATGGCCGGAGTCAGCATTCACCAGTCAGGCTGCCTCGGATGCATCGGAATGGGGCAGGCGCCGGGGACGGATCAGGTGAGCCTGCGCACCTTCCCGCGCAACTTTCCGGGCAGAAGCGGCACCAAAGGAGACAAGGTATATCTCTGCTCGCCGGAGACCGCGGCGGCATCGGGTATCCATGGTGTCATTACCGATCCGCGTGACGTGGGAAAGGTGAGGTCGTATCCGGCGGTGCAGAATCCCGATACCTATCTTCTGGACGACTCAGGTATCATCTTTCCTCTCCCGTTGGAGGAGAGTGCTGCGGTTGAGATCAAGACCGGGCCGAATATCGTCCCGTTCCCGGATTTCGAGGCACTGCCCGATATTCTGGACGCCGGTGTTGTCATCGTGCTTGGTGATAATATTACGACCGACCATATCATGCCGGCCGGTAACAAGGTGTTGCCGCTTCGCAGCAATATTCCCGCCATTAGCGAGCATGTGTTCGAACAGGTGGATGCCGATTTCCCTGTCCGTGCCCGTGCAACCGGAAACGGTATTGTCATTGCCGGGGAAAACTACGGGCAGGGTTCTTCCCGCGAACACGCCGCAATTGCGCCCCGTTATCTGGGAATCCGCGCCAAAATAGTCAAGAGTTTTGCCCGTATTCACAAGGCCAATCTGGTTAATTTCGGTATTGTGCCGCTGGTTTTCAAACATCCGGCTGATATGGAGCTGTTTGCACAGGGGGATCAGGTCTCGTTTCCTGACCTGCGACGGCTTATCGAGAGCGGAGCCGGAGAAATTCCGGTGGTGGTCAATGGCAGGAAAATCATAACAGTGCTGGAAATATCGGATCGCCAGCGCCGGGAACTTCTGGCGGGGGGGACGCTCAATTTTGTCAAGCAGAATCAAGGGTAAAAGAGGTGGCTGGTAACGTCACGGGAGGGCTCGGTAAGAAGCGGATATTTTTTGTTGCGGCCCTCTTTGTTTATTTGCTTTTCAACTCCTGCATCTTTCTTCGGTCAAGAGCAATCTGCAGGTATTGACGAGCTCCACCGATATTGGTTTCTGATTCATACTTCAGTGTAGTCTCGAATTCATTGATGGCAGCATTTAGATCGTTTTTTCCCAGTAATACGAGTCCAAGATTGATATGCGCCACCGGATCACGTGGCTTTATTTTAATTGATTCCTCGAATTCCTTTATTGCGGCATCGAGCTCATTTCTCTTTGCATACGTGGTTGCAAGGGCATTATGAGCGACAAAGTTTTCTGTAGAATGTTCAAGGGCATACCGAAAAAGGGATACTCCGTCTTTCCAGTGCCCAACTTGTTGCCAGGACAAAGCCGAAGATATAAGTAGTACCATACCGCTACTGAGCGCGAGTATTCCCTCCCTACGCCGAAGGTTCTTTGTAACGGATGAACCTCCCCATACGACCATAATAAAAAGTCCGGTTAAAGGAATGTACGTATATCGATCAGCCATGGGCTGCAACCCAACCTGGATTATTCCGATCACGGGTAAAAGTGTGATCAGGAACCAGAACCAGCCGACTAAAAGGTATGGGTGTCGCCGGATAGACAAGATGGTTAACACTGTAATAAGGGTAAGGAGAACAAATGAACCGATCACCTGCCAGAGCAAGATAGAAGAAGGGTAGGGATACGGGAAAACGAGGTCTGTTGGCCAGAATGTCTTGAAAAGGTACCTCACATAGGAAACGATGGCATTTTCAATCCTAAACCAGAGGGGCAGCGCATCAAGGCTTTTTATCGCCTTTTTCTGAGCGTAGAAGGTAATACACCCTACTAAAAGGGAACAAACAAGGAAAGGGATCTTTTCTTTTACAAGAGATGTCAGCCGAGTCAGGAAAGGATTAATACCCTGTGTCTTCATTTCGAGCCTGTAACGGTCAAGAGGCCAGATATCGACCAGGAGCATAATAACAGGAAGTGTTACGGACATTGATTTAGACATGAGCCCCAGAAGGAAGGATGCAAGAGTAATGATGTACAGTAAAGGTTTCCGGCTTTTTACATATTCATAATACAGCATGAGTGTTACGAACCAGAAGAATGCGCACAACGTATCCTTCCGTTCTGCCACCCAGGCAACCGATTCCACATGCAGGGGGTGGAGCGCAAACAAAGCCGCGACAATTGCACTCTGCCAAAGCAAGCCTGTTAAGCGAAAAAGCAGGAGAAAAATAATCAGTGTGGTGGCTATATGGATAATAACGTTGGTGTAGTGATGCCCGCGTGGGTCATTGCCGTATAGCTCCACATCAACCTGGTGCGATAGCCACGTAAGAGGATGCCAGTTGTCCGCCTCTACGCTGGTAAAAGCCCATACAAAACTACTCCTCGATATCCCAGATAATACGTGAAGGTTCTCTGTTACATATCCAGGGTCATCCATTATAATAAATTTGCTGTTTCCCACTTGCCAGTAAACAGCTAATACAATGACGGCAAGTGTTATGCAGACGATAATTCCATTGCGCATGGTGAGATACCTGAAAATAGTGTTTTCGTCCGCATGACGGACAAAATGAACTGTAGGGTGTACAACAGACGGGTGAACTGATTAGAATCCGGTGCGGTTTTCTTGAGATGCTAAATTGCAGTCCCGGTGAAATACTATATACCAAATTAAGTGGTGCACACAAGCAATTGTAAGGTGGCAACCGGGGAGACAAGGCAGTACACCCATTTATTACGCGAAATTGTTACTCATTATTTATAATAGACACTTCTAATAAATATATGTATAAGGTTATGAAAAACAATATTCGTATTTTTGGGGAAAGATTGCCTGGCAGACCACACTTCACAGGAGCATCACCAAAATGAATATTAGGCCTTGTCTATTTATAATAATTGCAGTGATGTTGATGTCTATCGCTGCCAGTATTGGTTTGGCAAGTGAATCAAATGACCTAATTCATCAAAATAGCAGTTTCTCTCTAAGCGAGCAGGAATCACGCTTCATTCAATCATTGGCACCTCTAAGAGTAATGATTGATGACCATTTCGAACCACTTTCAACCTTCAATAAGAAAACAAATTCCTACCAAGGCATCAGCGTTGATCTCTTTCTCCATATTGCTGACAGACTGGGCCTGAAATATCAATTTCTGCATAATCCAAATCTATCATGGTCAAAAAAGGAAGATCTATTAAAAAGTAACGAAATAGATTTGCTGATGCCGGTGAGCTTTACGGAAAAACGTGCTGACGGCGGCATATTCACAGCAAGTTTTTACGATACCTATTACGGAATTATCGCTAAAAAATCCAGCAATATCAAAATCAAGAACACACGTGATCTGGCCGCCTATAAAGTTGGTGTAACCAAAGCCTCCGCTATCATATCTTTCATCCAACCTTTTATCCCAAGCCCCCAGATTGTTCAGTATGACAATCAGGCAGATCTTTACAAGTCGCTACAGAATAGCCAAATTGATGTTGCCCTGCAAAACAAAGATGTGTTTCAGGATGATCGATTCAATCTCGGATTTGTCGATCTGATTCTAATTCATACAATTTTGGAATCACCACGCAGGTATGGATTTTACCTGAATAAAACGGATCAACACAAACGCCTTGCAGATATCGTTAACCGTTACATGGCCGGTGTCGATTATAGTAAGCTGCTCTTAAAATACGAACATAGAGATGAAGATCTGATCCTGCGTTTCGCAGAGCAAAAACATCAAAAAAAGCTTTTGATACTCGGCATAATTGTCTCCATTACACTTATTATCTTCTTAGTAATTGCATACATCAACCACCGTAGGTTTACGGTGAAACTGGCTGAGAATCTTAAACAGTTGGAAATTCAAAAGTTGGAGATTCAGAATAGCGAATTGAAATACCGTGGCCTGTACGACAATTCACGCGATGCCCTTATAATGTTTGAACCGCTCTCTAGGACATTTTTATCTGGCAACCAGGCTGCTGTTAACATGTTTCGGGCTCACAATGAAGCTGAACTCTTGTCCATTGGGTTTTGGGATTTGTCTCCTGCAAAACAACCTGATGGACGCTTGTCCTCCGAAAAAGCCATCGAAATGATAGAAATAGCGATGAAGGACAGTAATTGTTTCTTCGAATGGACTCTCCGAAGGATCTCGGGAGAAGAATTTCCGGCTGACGTGCTCCTTACGAGGATAATCAAAGATGAAAAAACAACACTTCAAGCAAACATTCGTGACATCAGTGGTCGTAAACAGACAGAGGAAACGTTAAAGAGAAGCGAAGAAAAATTCTCAAAGGCTTTCAACGCTTGTCCGGCACTAATTACCATCGTATCAATGAAGGATGGTCGATATATTGATGTCAATGATCGACAGCTCTCAACTACTGGTTACCAAAGAAACGAGGTAATTGGGAAGACTTCCACGGAATTGGGATTCTGGCTTAACACCGTTGATCGGCAACGATATGTGGATGATCTAATCAAGAATGGCACGCTCAGAAACCACGAAATCCGTAACAGGATGCGTAATGGTGAATTAAGAGACTTTCTGGTCTCATGCGAACTAATTGAAATCGAAGGGAGGAAATGCAGTCTCAATTTCATGCTCGACATTACTGATAGCAAAAAAACTGAAGATGAGTTAACGCAGAATCAATTATTACTTAAAACTATAATTGAAAGCGCAACTGAAGCGATATACGCAAAAGATGCCTTCGGGACATATCGTTCAATAAACGGAGCCGGAGCACAGATGCTCGGTTATAAGATTAATGAGGTTATCGGTAGAACGGACACAGATTTGGTATCTGCCGAAACTTCAGATGCATTCAGAAAGACAGATAAATATGTAATGTCGAGCGGTCAAGCATACGAATGTGAGGAACTGGGTATTGAAAACGGCAAGACTTTTCTCTCTCATAAAACACCATGGCGGGACAATTCCGGCAATATTATTGGCGTTATCGGTGTGTCAAGTGATATCTCCGAACGTAAACAGTCAGAAGAAAAATTGGCAACATCTAAAACGTTGCTGGATGCTGCTTTTGAACAATCACCAATACCTATGATGCTGGTAAGTATGCCGGATAAAATAATTCGTATAGTTAACACCGCTTGTCAGGAGATTTTGGGGATTTCAGATGAACCGACGCCGATTGGACAGGCTTTGGTTGATTTCAAACCATCCTATCAAAACTATGATATCGAAGGCAATCTAACTCCTTTAAGCAAAACACCGTTGGCCCTGGCCTTGCAGGGTCACAGTACATTACGTCAAGAAAGAAAAATTGTGACTAAGAAAGGCACTACTCATTGGGCTTTAGTCAGTGCAAAACCGATTTATAACACTAAAAGCGATCTTATTGCCGCCTACCTTGTTTTTCAAGATATTACCGAACAAAAAAATATTCATAATGAGAAGGCCAAACTTGAAGCGGAACTATATCAAGCTCAGAAAATAGAATCGATTGGACGATTGGCTGGAGGCATTGCCCATGATTTCAATAACATGTTAACAGTAATCCAGGGGTATTCTCAAATGGGTTTGATGGAGTCTGATCCGGAGACACTTTATCATACATATTTTGAAGAAATAAATAAAACTTCATACCGTTCAGCTGACCTCACTAATCAGCTGTTAGCCTTTGCCCGAAAACAGACTATCGCTCCAAAAGTTCTAGACTTGAACGATACAATTTCGGGCATGCTCAAAATGCTTCAGCGTCTCATTGGTGAGGATATACATCTAGCCTGGCATCCAGCCCCGGACCTCTGGTTAATAAAGGCTGATCCCAGCCAAATAGACCAAATTCTTGCCAATCTCTGTGTCAACGCCAGGGATGCCATAAAGAACACGGGACAGGTCACTATCAAGACTCGAAACAATACTTTTAATGCGGACTTCTGTCAAAATCATCCTGATTCACTTCCCGGTGAATATATACATCTTAGTGTCAGTGATGATGGTAGTGGTATGGATCAGGAAACAATGTCCCATGTCTTTGAACCGTTCTTTACTTCCAAAGGTCTCGGAGAAGGCACGGGCCTCGGACTGGCCACTGTGTACGGCATTGTGAAACAGAACAACGGCTTCATCACACTTGACAGCGAACTGGGGAAGGGAACGACCTTTTCGATTCACCTCCCTCGTCATGTGGGCGAGATTGGGTCGAAATCGAATAAAGATATAGTAATGCAAGTTTCGCTCGGTCGAGAAACCATACTGTTGGTGGAAGACGATTCGGCAATCCTGAAAATGGCAACCAGCACCCTTACAAAGCAGGGCTTTAACGTACTTCAGGCAAATTCTCCGATGGATGCGATCCGTCTGGTTAAAGAATATGATGGGGTGATAAACCTGCTTATAACAGACGTAATAATGCCAGTGATGAATGGCAAGGACTTGGCCAATAAACTGCTTTCACTAAATCCTCAACTCATGTGTCTGTATATGTCCGGATATACGGCTGATGCAATCTCCCAGCACGGGGTTCTTGATGAGGGGGTGTATTTTATCCAGAAACCATTTTCGTTACCTGATTTAGCCAACAAGGTGCGTCAGGTGCTTGATGGCCAATTAGTATGCAACCGACATGCACATGTTAATTGAGAATCCACGTGCAGTTAAGAATGCAGAGTTTCAAAGCAAAAAGGCCACTTCCCAAGGGGGAAATGACCTTTTTGATATTTGGTACGCCGTAGTGGACGCACTTAGAACTTTTTAGATAGTAAATTGCAATTCTCATAAAAAATTCTATACCAAATTTTGTGTTGCACGCAAGCAATTGCAAAGTTGTTTATTTCATCACAAATCCGAAATGGCGTCCCCTGGTGGACGCACTTCGAACTTTTTAACAACGCTAATTTATAATAGACTGCCAATTGTATGAGAACGAGATGCTCAACTATATCATTGGTTGAAGGAGTATGTAAGGATTATAACGTTTGATTCAAACCCATTAGACATAATGTCTGCCAGTAGAATAAAAAAAGACTCGCTCCTTGCTAACGTGGGTTACGCTGTCGGAATAAATCCAACGGCGCAGAGCCAAAACCAAGGAGGCGAGTCATGAAGAATGTTAG
>Ga0073936_10004353_pt1 | contig 19676 bp, 15 predicted proteins | sample AliMusrvi5mmetaG_FD_87041 | JGI IMG/M metagenome (GOLD analysis project Ga0073936, IMG submission 87041) | Freshwater lake bacterial and archeal communities from Alinen Mustajarvi, Finland, to study Microbial Dark Matter (Phase II) - Alinen... | ecosystem: Environmental > Aquatic > Freshwater >... | reverse complement strand
GATATTTCTGCTTTCAGCCCCCTTATGTCCTTTACGTCCTTTTTAATCCGCGCCCACCTCGACCACGCTCGGGTCGTAGTCCGCCGGGGGAACAAACCCGAGCAGGCGCAGGCAGGTGGCGGCAAGGCTGCTGATGCCGAGACCTTCGTGTGCGGAGAGTGAAAGCTGCGCGGCGCCGGCGGGGTCGTAGATATAGACCGGCACCGGGTTGAGCGAATGGCAGGTCTTCACTTTAATTTTTCCGGTTTCCGGGTCAACTGTGGTGGCGCCGGTTTTCTTGTTGTGCTCGTACATATCATCGGCATTGCCATGGTCGGCGGAGATGACCAGGATGCCCCCCATCTCCTCGACCACCGGGATCATGCGGCTCAGGCAGAGATCGACCGTCTCCACGCCGATTTGCGTGGCCTGGTAGACGCCGGTATGCCCGACCATATCGCCGTTGGGATAGTTCAGGCGAATGAAGGGGTGTTTGTTCTCGCGGATGGCGTTGATGACATAATCGGTGATCTCCGCTCCCTTCATCCACGGGCGCTGCTCGAAGGGCAGGCGGTCGGAGGGGATTTCCACGTAATCTTCCAGTTCGTCATTGAACTTGCCGGAGCGGTTGCCGTTGAAGAAATAGGTGACGTGCCCGAACTTCTGCGTCTCGCTGATGGCCAACTGGCGTACGCCGGCGTTGGCGAGGAATTCGCCCATAGTACGGTCAATGGCGGGAGGCACCACCAGGTAGCGTTTCGGCAGCAGCAGGTCGCCGTCATATTGCATCATGCCGGCATAGAGCACGTCCGGACGAACGCCGCGGTCGATCTCCGGCAAGTTGTCCTCTTCGAAGGCACGGGTGATCTCAATGGCGCGGTCGCCGCGGAAGTTGAAGAAGATGACGCTGTCGCCGTCGGTGATTTTCCCCACCGGCTGGCCATGTTCGGCGATGACGAACGCGGGCAGGTCCTGGTCAATCACGCCGGGACGCTCGCGGCGGAAGGTTTCGATAGCCTCGCGCGCGCTGGCGAATTGCCGGCCCTGGCCATGCACGTGGGTATCCCAGCCGCGCTGCACCATCGACCAGTCGGCGTTGTAGCGGTCCATGGTGATATACATGCGCCCACCGCCGGAGGCGATGCGAAAATCCGCACCCTGTGCGTTCAATTCGCGTAAAAATTCCTCAAACGGGTCAACATAGTCCAGCGCGGAAGTTTCGCCCACGTCGCGCCCGTCGAGCAGAATATGCACCCGCGCGCGCGTCACGCCTTCCGCCAGCGCCTCGCGCAGCATGCTTTTCAGATGGTCGAGATGGCTGTGCACGTTGCCGTCGGAGAACAGTCCGATGAAATGCAATGTCGAGGCGTGCTGTTTGCAATTGGCGATCAGCGCCTGCCACACCTCGCCGCGATACATGGCGCCGCTGGCGATCGCCGCGTTCACCAGCATGGCCCCCTGCGCGAAAACGCGCCCGCAGCCGATGGCATTATGCCCCACTTCGCTGTTGCCCATATCTTCGTCGCTGGGCAGTCCCACTGCGGTGCCATGCGCCTTCAACTGGCTGTAGAGCGCATGTTCCTTCAACCAGTGCAGGCTTGGAGTCAACGCGCTGCGCACCGCGTCACCCTCCGCATATTGCCCGATGCCAACCCCGTCCATAATCACCAGCACCACCGGCCCCGCCGGACCGGCATAATTCGATCTTTGCAGCATATTCGTCAATGGAGTAGTTCCTTAAGTGTGAGAATCAGGGGTTATTGTAGTGGAGATGGGGGGATAAGGCAAGCCGCGCGACATTTCCTGCTCTTTCTTCCTGCTCTTACTCCGTCAAAGTCGTGACCAAGGATTTTGAGAAAGAGAAAGAGAAAGAGAAAGAGAACATCAATCATTCAGGCTCAATTTATTCTCCCTGGTAATAAGGAAATGGGTGAAGGAAAACGCGAATAAAGCGCATGACAGAGAATGTTGCCGCACGGATGCGGCAACCTGCCCCTCCGGGGAAAAATGCCGCATCCATGCGGCAAATAACAAACCGTGTTTCTTAAAGAGAGCCGGCACGGTTCGTGAAAACTTTACATTCTTTCGGGCATTTTGGAAGTAGGAGGAACTTACGAACTTGTGATCAGTCGCTCTTTTCACTTGCGTTATCCCTATGCCACTTCCTTGCGTTATCCCTTTGCCATTTAATTGCTTTATCCCTATGCCGCAAGTATGCAAGGATGCCCCTTTTTACGCCATAAATCGTCAAAGCATAAATGCTGACCGGGATCCATCCGACAAGTAATATTGCCAAATCCCCGAATTGACGCACTATATCGTGATTTAAATCTGCATCAAAAGCATTTTCAATAAACTGTAGAACTAAAGAAATAAAAATACTAAATAAAATTCCTGTAACATTAAAACGTATGACAAACCAGAGCGGAATAGCGATAAACAGCAACAGAAAAAACATATCACCGAAATTTTCAAGTTGTATATCTGACTGACTCATCTCATCCTCTCCACCTCGCCATACCGAAAGCAATCAACGGTATGATCATTCACCATGCCGACGGCCTGCATAAAACCGTAGCAGATCGTTGGCCCGACGAAGGAAGCGCCGCGGGCGCGCAGGGCGGCGCTCATCGCTTCCGAGGCGGGCGATTGAGAGGGTACTTCGGCAAGTGTCTGCCGCGCCGGTTGCCGGGGATGGCCGGCAACAAAATCCCATAGGAAAGCATCCAGGCTGCCGGCTTCCTGTTGGATCTCCAGCGCCACCCGCGCCAGTCGCACCGCTGCCACCACCTTTTTCCGGTTGCGCACAATGCCCGCGTCCCCCAACAGCGCATCCACCTTCCCGGCATCATAGCCCGCCACCGTGGCGATGTCGAAGCCGTCGAAAGCATGCCGGTACTGCTCGCGCCGGCGCAGAATTGTAAGCCAACTCAAGCCTGCCTGCGCCCCCTCCAGTACCAGAAACTCAAAGAGCAACCGGTCGTCATGCACCGGCACGCCCCATTCGTTATCGTGGTAGGCGAGGTAGAGCGGGTTCTCGAGGGGCACCCAGGTACAGCGGGATATGGTCATTGGCGATACTCCTAATGGTACGATTTTTATTTATGCAAGTATTGAGGTTTGATGAACCAGGAATCTTTGGTGACTTTTCCGTCAACGGGGAAGTGGGATGGAAGGTTTCCCAGAGCGATGCGCATGTTCATACCATCGAGAAATGTAACTGCTCTGTTATTGCTCAAATCCATATCAGATTCCTTGGAAAAAAGCTTTGTATGCATATCCTTTCCGACTGCGGTTAAGAGAGTCTGCTCTGGAAATGCAAAGTCATGAATATTTTTGCCGGCAAGGTAGCCATTCATAATATACAGGCTCGTTGTATGTAGGCTGTAGAAATAATATTTGTGGCAATAACGACATACCGGAGGCATATCGACAGCATCCAGTGAGGTCGGTAAACGTCCTCCATTATCTTGCGCATCAAGCAGGACACGCTCTGCAATATTGCGTTGATCGGTAATGCATATTGCGTAATTTAATTCAGAAGCAACGCACAGGCCAGCTACTATGAATGTAATAACACAGAGCAAGCACCCTATCCAAGCCTGTTTCACACTTACAAACGACGATGCAGGCCAATAACAGATCACCAGATTGACAGCACCTGCAATAAATCCGAAAATTACGATTGGAATTATAGGGAGTATAATAAAATTGTATACATGATCATAGAATCCAGGTATACAGCAGACACCTACGATACCGCACCAAAACGAAAATCCAGCGAGCCAATGTTTTCGTGGTTCGTAAGTAATGGGTTCAATTTGTGGTTGTTGATCATCCATGGAGATTAAGCCTTCAGCGGATTAGATGATAACACCAATGCCAGCTTGTCGCAATGAACTGCATGCCGTTAGGGGACTGTCCCAATACAGGTGACCTAAGGACCGGGAGCGCCGGCGTCCCGCCGGCTAAGCTTGTGGTTTCCGGTCGGCACTATGCTTAGCCGGCGGGACGCCGGCGCTCCCGGTTTTCAGGCTCACTGCAACGCAATCTCAAAAGCCGCATCGAGCGTAGCCAACGGCACGCATTTAATGCCGGCCTTCTTGCCGGGCGGTGTTTTTCCCGGGGGAAGCAGGCAGGTGGCGAAGCCCTGGCGCGCGGCTTCCGCTACGCGGCGGTCGGCGTGGGAGACCGTGCGCACTTCGCCGGTGAGGCCCACTTCGCCGAAGCAGACGACATCGGGGCACACCGGGCGATCACGAAAACTGGAGGTGACGGCGAGTACTACCGCCAGGTCGGTGGCGGGTTCGGCAATCTTCAGGCCTCCCGGTACGTTGATGAACACATCGTGCTGGCCCAGCGGCATGCGGCAGCGTTTTTCCAGCACGGCGAGGAGATGCGCTACCCGGCGGATGTCGATGCCGGTGGTATTGCGGCGCGGCGCGCCGAAGGGCGGGGCGGGCGTCACCAGCGCCTGTACCTCGGCCAGCATCGCGCGCGTGCCCTCCATCACCGCCACCACCGCGGAGCCGGGGGTACCGAGTTGGCGCTCGCCAAGAAAAGCAGCAGAGGGATTGGGCACTTCCTCCAAACCGCGCTCGCCCATGGTGAATACGCCCAGTTCGTGCGTGGGGCCGAAACGATTTTTCGCCGCGCGCAGGATGCGGAAACTGAAGTCGCGGTCGCCTTCCAGCTCCAACACCACGTCTACCATGTGTTCCAGCACGCGTGGCCCGGCGATTTGCCCTTCTTTGGTGACGTGGCCGATGAGCAACACGGCGGTGCCCGTCTCTTTGGCGGCACGGATCAGGCGCATGGCGGCGTTGCGCACCTGGCTCACCGAGCCTGGGGCCGATTCGATGCGGCTGTCGAAAGCGGTTTGAATGGAATCGACGACCGCGAGGGTCGGTTTATGCAGGTGGATGTGCTGCAAGATCACGTCCACGTCGGTTTCCGCCAGCGCGAGCATTTCTTCATGCATGGTGCGCAAGCGTTCGCTACGCATGCGAATTTGCTGCAGCGATTCCTCGCCGCTGACATAGAGGGTGGTGTGCGCGAGACAGGCCAGCGCGTAGCCGACCTGCAGCAGCAGGGTGGATTTTCCCACGCCGGGTTCTCCGGCGAGCAACAGCGCGGAACCGGGGACGATGCCGCCGCCCAGCACGCGGTCCACCTCGGCCAGTCCGCACTGGCGCCGCGGTTCCGCGCCGGGTGGCACATTGGAGATGGCGATGGCCAGCGAGTGCGCCAGCGGCGCCGGTGGTGTCGCCGGGCCACTGCTTGCCGGCGCTGCCTCTTCCTGCAGGCTGCCCCACGCGCCGCAATCAGGACAGCGCCCGTGCCAGCGCAACTGCTGGCTCCCACACGATTGACAGACATAGGTGATCGTTTTAGCCATGGCTTATCGTAGCATGATGGGGAGAATTTGTCATGAAGCAGCTTCGATTGCGGATTGCGGAATGCGGAATGCGGATTGGGATGTATAGGAGATATGTGAATGATGGGAAGTATGATTCTTATCATTCCCATTCTCCCCATCACTCTCATTCGGGTCTTTGCATCCTGCCTTTGGCGTGCCGTCGCTGGACAGCGAAGGGCTACGGCGGCTATAATGAGCCTGCGCGGGGTGCCGTGTGCACTTCGCGAAAGACAACTATGATCGAACAAACCCTGATTCGCAATTTTTGCATTATCGCCCACATTGACCATGGGAAATCCACGCTGGCCGACCGCCTGTTGGAATATACCGGGATGATGACAGAGCGGTTGAAGACGGAACAGATTCTGGATTCTATGGATCTGGAGCGTGAGCGCGGCATCACCATCAAGGCGAGCGCGGTGGCGCTGACTTATCACGCCAACGATGGGCAAGATTACGAGCTCAACCTGATCGACACCCCTGGTCACGTCGATTTTCATTATGAAGTGTCGCGCAGCCTGGCGGCGTGTGAAGGCGCCATTCTGGTGGTGGATGCCGTGCAGGGCGTGGAAGCGCAGACGGTGGCGAATTGCATCCTCGCCAATGAACAGCATCTCACCCTGGTGCCGGTCATCAATAAGATCGACTTGCCCAGCGCGGATCCCGAGCGGGTGCGCGGCGAGTTGGAAGACGCACTCGCCATTCCCGGGGAAGATGCCATCCTGGCGTCAGCAAAAGAAGGAACCGGTACGGAAGCCATCCTGGAAGCGATCGTGAAACTGATCCCCGCACCCTCGGGTGATCGCGATGCTCCGTTGCAGGCGATGATTTTCGACTCGCATTTCGACGCCTACCGGGGCATCATCGCCTACGTCCGCGTGCGCAACGGGCAATTGCGCACCGGCATGCGCATTCAGATGATGTCCAGCGGAAAAACCTTTGAAGTGCAGGATGTGGGACGCTTCACGCTGGGTATGAATCCGACGGGTGAGTTGGGCGCGGGCGAAGTGGGCTATGTCGCCGCCGGGGTGAAGAGCCTGGGCGATGCGCGCGTCGGCGATACCATCACACTCGCCGCACATCCGGCGCTGAAACCGCTGCCCGATTTCCGCGAAGCCAAGCCGATGGTGTTTTGCGGCCTCTACCCCACCGACAGCAACGATCATCTGCTGTTGCGCGAGGCGCTGGAGAAGCTGCAACTGAATGATGCCGCGCTCACCTATGAACCAGAGACTTCTACCGCGCTCGGGTTCGGCTTCCGCGCCGGTTTCCTCGGCCTACTGCATATGGAGATTTGTCAGGAGCGCCTGGAACGAGAGTATAATATCGATCTGGTGGCCACTTCTCCCAGCGTCATCTATCGGGTGACGACCACCGCCGGCGAGGTGCTCATGGTCGATAATCCGGCCGATATGCCACTGCCGCATATGATTGATTTGATCGAAGAACCGTATGTCGGAGCGACGATTATTGCACCCAGTGAATTCATCGGCGCCTGCATGGAACTGGCGCAGGAACGGCGCGGCATCTATGCCTCCATGGAATATGCCGGCGTCAACCGCGTCATCATCAGCTACGAGCTGCCGCTGGGCGAGATCCTGCTCGATTTCTTCGATCAATTGAAATCACGCACGCGCGGCTACGCCTCGTTCGATTATGAATTCGCCGGTTTCCATGAAGGCGACCTGGTGAAGGTGAACATGCTTGTGAACGGCGAGGTGGTTGATGCCCTGTCCTTCATTACCCCGCGCGAGCGCGCGTACCGGCGCGGTTCGGCCATGGCGAAAAAGCTCAAAGAGGTGTTGCCCCGCCAATTGATCGAGATCCGTATTCAAGCCGCCATCGGCGGCAAGATCATTGCCGCTGAATCCGTGCGTCCACTACGCAAAGACGTGCTGGCCAAATGCTACGGCGGAGACATTACGCGTAAGCGCAAACTGCTGGAAAAACAAAAAGCCGGCAAAAAACGCATGAAATCCATCGGTTCCGTCGAGGTACCGCAAGAAGCCTTTATGAGTGTGCTGCGACTGGAAAACTGAGAAAGGACGTAAGGGACCTAAAGGACTTAAAGGACGTAGTCCAACAGTCCGATTCGTCTGATTCGTCCGATCTGTCCGATATCCTTAAACTTTCATTCCAATAACTCCATCACCCCGGCGACCGCATGGTCAAACGCCTCTAACACTGCTGCGATATGTTCGCGTTGAATGATTAATGGGGGTTCCAAACGGATGACGCAGGGATTATTCAGCGTATAGGCCGCCAGAATATGCTGCTGCGCCAGCCCGGCGATGACCAGGGCGGCAATGTCGCGCTCGGTGAATTCCACACCGATGAGCAAGCCTTTCCCGCGCACGTCGGCGATGGTGCCGGGGTATTGTCGCGCGACGGCGCGCAGGCCGGTGAGCAATTCCTCGCCCATCACCGCGGCATGTGCGGGCAGCTCCTCCTCCAGCAACACCTCGATGGCGGCAAGGCCTGCCACACAGGCCAGTTCATTACCGCCGAAGGTGGAAGAATGCAATAATGGATTGGCGGTAAACGCGCTCCAGATGCGTGGGGTTGCGGTGAAGGCGCCGATCGGCATGACGCCGCCGCCCAGCGCTTTGGCCAGCGTCATGATATCCGGCGCTACGCCCCAGTGCTGGCAGCCGAACATGGCGCCGGTGCGGCCGAATCCGGTTTGCACTTCATCGAAAATCAGCAGCGCGTCATGCGCATCGCATAGTTCGCGCAGGCTGCGCAGGTAGTCGTCGTCCGGCACAATGACACCGTTTTCCCCCTGGATTGGTTCGACGATGAACGCCGCGGTGTCACGCGTGATCACCGCGGCGGCGGCTTCGGCATCACCGAAGTGCACATGGAGGAACTCCGGCAGCAACGGGGCAAAGGGCGCGCGATACACTTCGCGTCCCGAGGCGCTCAAGCCTCCGAATGTTTTGCCGTGAAATCCCCCCTCGGTGCCGATAATCTGTGTTTTTCCAGTGGCCAGACGGGCGAGTTTCAACGCGCCTTCCACCGCCTCGGTGCCGGAATTGCAGAAAAAGCTGAATTGCAATTCCCCCGGGGTGATGTCCGCCAACCGTTCCGCAAGGTCGGCCATAGGACGATTGAAGAGCACGCGGGAAGACAGTGGCAGCCGCGTCAGTTGCTCCTGCACGGCGCGCACGACGCGGGGATGCGCGTGTCCGAGTGCGAAGACGCCATATCCGCCGAGAAAATCCAGATATTCCTGGCCGGTCGTATCGCGGATAATCATCCCCTGACCGCTCCACTCGACCGCATGAAATCCGACAAAATCCATCAGGCTTGCTAGGCCGGGATTCACGAAACGGCGATATTTATCAATGGTGTCATTGACGTATGCCTCGGTGTCTATGTGCTGATGCTTAATCATATTTTACCACTGTCCTTTGCGTAAAAGTTGAGCCATAAGAAATTAATTGCTGACTTAAAGTATATTTTTTGTCAAATTGTGGATAATCCTCTTGCATGATGCATAAATTTATTATATACTAAAAAGGATTGCAGTGTTAAATCGGTTCTTCTACCCCGCAAATGCTTCGGTGGGAACCTGTTGTGTCTGCAACATATTATCGGCTTTAATGCTCTGCACGTGCCGGCGTAACTCGGAGAGCCTGCGCGGCGGCGAAGTTAGTATTGCCAGACAAAAAAGGGAGGTTTACCTTACGATGAAGAGATTCACCACACTTTTGATGGGACTATTGTTGCTTGCTGTCGGTTGTATCGGTTTTCTCGGTTGTTCCGACAACAGTGCGCCTGGCCTTGCCACGCAAGCCTCGCAAAACAGCACACCTGTACTCACCCAGGTAACGATACTTGCGCCGACAGCGGCTGACACCACAAGTACACCCGCTGGTGTTGCTGCTTTAGCGGTAGCCGCAGTCAAGCCGGTCGCCGGTGTACCTGCGGTAGCTAAATTGGAAAATGTCGGTGGCGTCAGTACTATCTCTCTAGGCGCGCCGGCGGGGTATACGCTGTCGTTTACGAACCCCAGCTCCAGCGCCCAGGTTCTCACATTTTCCAATCCTACCGGCACTACGCAAACTGTCAGTTCTACAGCTAACAAGTTGGACTTGCAGGTGAATCCAACTACAGGCAATTTGGAAATCAAACCAACACTCGCCGATGCCGGCAATTATGCCGAGTTACCTGCTGGCCCGGTGACCTTTGCATTGCCTGCGATTACCCTGACACCGAGTGTGAAATCCCGGACCCGTGCCACTACCCCTCATGATCTTACCTTGAGTGGTATAACATTCACTTGCTCCATAACTGATAATGGTTGGAATCTACCGAATAACCAGGTGTTGCAATTAGTACAACTTGCTGACGGCAATTACCAGCTCAAAGGCGCGGTTGCCTATGCGACATGGGATGGCACTGCACCGGCTTCCGTTACCCTGGCAAATTTGCAGTTGTCCGGTGTTGTTCCTGCGGTAACGTTAACGACACGCAATTATCTCCGGGGCACGGGAGCGGATTCGAATAAAATAAGTATCACTTCGGGGAATACCACCGAATTTACCGCGTTGTCAAACGCCAGTTTTACTTTTAATAATTGATGCGCATCTAAAAGGCATGACGCAAGTAAGCAATACGAGGGCATAACATGACAGTAATGCGCACATTGTTAGTCGTAGGACTGGTATTGAATCTTGCACGAGTTGTACTGGGGTTGCCCATCATTTCTGAGGTGATGCAATCCACCTTACCCACGGAATGTCCTTCCGTGGGTAAGGCGGTTGTAGTCACGGACTATTCCCACCTGAGCTGGCAAGGCCGTGCTCTTTCATTAACTGAACTGGGTTGCGCGTATACCCCCACTTCACGCTTGGCACTCGGCGCCGCCTATCGCGACTGCAATGGCCATGGCCGCTCGGAGCAAACGCAATACATCGCACATGGATGGGAAGCCTGGGGCAGCCTGCATCTGCAGGCAGAACGCGCGCAGCGCCCGGATCTCTCGCTCAACGCGCAGATTGCGCATGATACTATTAATTGGAAGACTGACAACGCATACTCTGCGCTATGGGGCACCACGCATGGCATTGATCTCTGCGCCGGCAAACATATCGGTCGCGAATACTGCCAGGTGGATGCCGGCGTGGAAGATGTGAGCCTCTGGGGTGGGAAATCACCCAATTCTACCGCAACCCTGTTAGCGCTTGGTGCCGCAATCCATCATCACTTCACACGCGTCGTAGACGGTCACCTGGCGCTGGCCGGGTATCGGGATAATTATGCAGGCGGCGTTCGGCACACCTACGCGCTGCTTGCTGGCATGCGCGCGGGACGAGCAGGGCAACCATATCTCGGATGCTCAGTTAGCTATTTTCCGCGCGGCATTCCGTTGGCCGGCACTCCGCTTTCCATGGCCGCCATGACCTGGAAGGCCGAAAAGACCTGGGCATTAGATAGCAGCAGCACATTCATGACGCAATCAATCGGCTATGTCAGTGTTGAAGCGGGTATACCCTTCTGATTGTATATATGGGTGTTTTGCGCGAATTAATTATTAGAATGCTGATTTGAGGTAGCAGCTTTATTGACATTGTACCTATGGCATGCTACAATAACGTAAATTCGGCAAATGACTCGCACCCTCATCCGGGACGAGCTTGTTGCCGACAGGGGGAAGGCTTTTAAGCCTTGTAACTTTTATCTAATATACCTGGAGATAGGTCGAGAGGCAACTCGGACACACTCGTGCCTTCCTCCTGTGTTGATGGAAGTATTCCCTTTGTACTTTAAACGTCGAAGCTAGAGGAGGTAACGCACATGAGTAAGAGGATTGTTCCTCTCTTGATAGCCGTTCTTGCCATCTCCGCATTTCCGTGTTTCGCGCAGGATCAACCATTTTCGGATGTTCCGCACGGGCATTGGGCAGAAAAAGCAATTAAGGAGTTAGTGCAAGCCGGCATCATAGAGGGAATGCCAATGGGAAGTTTTGCGGGTCCAAAGTCAATGACGCGCTACGAAATGGCTATGGCACTCGCACGTATGCTCGATAAGTTGGACAAATCTGGTGCCACTGTTGAACAACTCAAGAGCAAAATTCTCAACGATCCAGCTATTCTGGCGCAATTGCGAGGTCCCGCGGGTCCTGCGGGTCCAGCCGGTCTAGCCGGTCCTGCCGGTTCTGCCGGTCCTGCCGGTCCTGCTGGTACTACCGGTCCTACCGGCCCGGCCGGTGCTGCCGGTCCTGCCGGAAAACCTGGTGCAGCTGGTCCGAAAGGTGAAGTCGGTACACCCGGTCTCCAGGGTATGAAAGGTGATTCGGGCCTAACCGCACAACAACTCGCGAATATCCAAAAATTGTTGACGGAGTTTGGGCCGACTATAGCTGAGATTCGCGGACAATTGAATGCGCAGAATCAAAAAATTAAAGCGCTTGAAGACAAACTTTCAAAATTAGCGACTACTCCCTGGCGCATTAGTGGAACAATCGGCGAACGTTTTGGACTTTACGGCACTACGACTGGCGGTGGTTATAATCCTACGGCCGATCAGGCAAATCAGGTTATCCAGGTTAATACCACTATCAGCAGTAACAAGCTTGATAACACTTTAGCTAAAGATGAAGGTAAAGGCACGCGCTTCGGCGTCTACGAAGCCAATGTCAATATTGACGGCAATATTTCGGATAACGTCACTGCGCACGTGAATTTCCGCGCGATTTCTCCGATCACTGGTTCTGGCGGGGTAAATGCCAATGCGACGACGCCAACTTATGCTAATTTACCAGTTGTCGCATCCGTGCCTACTTTTCAGGACGATGTGCAGTTATGGGAATGGTATGCGAATTACAACACTGCGATTATTGGACAGAAAACCGGGATTACCGTTGGGCGTCAGATATTTAAAACAGCCCAGGGGTTGTTAGTAGACAATGAGGCGCAACCGTTGGTTGGCACTACCCTCGACACGGGTTTTGGTCCAGCGACGTTCGGCATTAATTACTCCATGCTCGACCGCTACACCTCAGAGTCAAATCCGATGAAGTATCCGCAGGATACTTATGGTTATGCTTATTTGGGCTTTGGGTTCCATGACTGCAACGTTATCGGTACTTTCCTGTATTCCGGCGCTTATGCCGAGCGAGGATATAGTATCGGACTGGATGCCAAGGTTGCCCATATGCGCATCTTTGGTGAATACGCCGCACTCACGCAAAGCACGACTGGCGCGAAGCTAGATGGTAAGGCAAACGCCTGGGTGGCTGGCGCCGACTTGCTGAAAGATTGGAAAGGCCTGAGCCTGACCACAAAATACGGCGAAGTGATGCCCAACTACTCCACCACCTATTCGGTCCTCAATCCATATTCTTCCATCAATAATTATGATATTGATTGGGCTGATCGTCCGCTTTTCTTGAGCGAGAGCAATTCTACCGCGCTGGGCAATGTGACCCAGGGGTATGAAATTAATCTAAAATATGCCTTCTTGAGTTCCTGGCTCTTCAACTTCCGTTATTATGGCGGTGGGAATGATAGCTATATGTCAAGTTATGGCACAAAAACAACTGCTTGTAACAATGTTTGGACGGCTATGATTAAAAAGAGCCTCAATGACAACCTGTCGGTTAATGTGCTCTATGGCCAGAACAACTTACGCGAAAATCTAAGTTCGATTGGGTCTTCCTGGCCTGAGCACAAACACATCCTCAATCTCTTCCGCGTTGGCGTAGAGGCTTCGATGTAAACGCAATGAGTGCATGAACTTGCAGACAGCGGCCCCTCTACCAAGAGGGGCCGTTGCCGTAACTGATTCAGGATAGCGGCCTTCACCCAGAGAGGAAGACGCCTAACTATGGGATTAGCACTGCGATAGCAGAATATGATAGGAATTATGGGAAGCATAGGAAATATGTTCTCATTTTTCCCATTTATCCCATAATTTCTATTTGGCTTCGTGTATCCTAAATCCAGCTATAATTTGTAGGCTGATCAATGGTAGCTCAATAGAGGATAATCCACATGAGTCGTGTTCTGGTAATTCACGGGGTGAATCTTAATTTGCTCGGGCAACGCGAGCCGGAAATTTATGGCGTCGCGACATTGGATGATATTAATCGACAACTGGCAGCGACAGCTAAAGGCCTGGGGATGGAATTGCGTGTTTTTCAGTCGAATTCTGAAGGGGAGATCGTCACTGCTATTCAGACTGCTCTGGGCTGGGCGGATATACTGCTGATTAATGCCGGTGCGTATACCCATACCAGCCTGGCCATAGCCGATGCGATACAGGGAGTAAGTCTTCCCGCGATCGAAGTCCACTTGAGTAATATATACGCGCGTGAATCTTTCCGTCACCAGAGTTATCTCAGTAGAGTGTGTGTGGGGCAAATTTGCGGTTTTGGCGCCAATAGCTACTTGTTGGCGTTGCAGGCGGCAGCACATCTTTTACAAAGCCGTTCTGCGCAGCGGGAGGTGCGATGAGTACGCGCCTTGAGCTGGCGCGCGCTCGCATGCAGGAGCTGGGATTGACTGCCCTGCTGGTGACGCATCGCGAACAGTGTTACTATCTCTCAGGTTTCAGTGGGTCTTCACCTACAGAATTAGAAGCCGTCCTGGTCATCACAGGTGATCAGCAATTGCTGATCACTGACTTTCGCTATCTACTCCAGGCAGAAGAAGAAGCGTCGGCGTGGACACTGGTCAAGGTAGAAGAGCGATTAGGCGCCACGATTCGTCAGGTGCTGGATGAGCTGGATTGCACGACTATAGGTTTTGATCCGGTGACTGTGTCAGTGTCGCTCTATCAAGAAATAGGCGGCAGCGATGCAACAGCGCCGTATTCACTGCTCCCGGCGCCTGGTCTACTCGATAGATTGCGCATGACCAAGGATATCGGCGAACTGGCGTTGATCCGCCATGCCGTATACTTAACCGATCTGGCTTATCAACAGGTCGTGACAAAGATCGCCTCCGGCGTCACGGAACATGAGCTGGCGTTAGAAGCGGAATGGGTTATGCGGCAGCATGGCGCGACACTCGCTTTCGATATTATCGTGGCTTCCGGCGCTCACAGCGCATTACCGCATGCGACTACCGGCTCGCGTACGTTGTGTGCGGGCGATTTGGTAGTGCTGGATATGGGAGCACGCTACGCACATTACTGCGCGGATATGACCCGCACTTTCGCCGTGGCGGAAATCACTCCTCCTACCGCCCATCTCTACCAGGTTTGTTATGAAGCGCAAACCACCGGCGTTCGCACGATACGGGCAGGGATGACTGGTCGTGAGGCGGATGCTCAGGTGCGCGATGTCATCACCTCCGCGGGATATGGCGACTATTTCGGTCATGGTACCGGCCATGGTGTTGGGTTGGAAATTCACGAAGCGCCGCGCTTGAGCCGCTTGGCCAATGACGTGCTGCCGGCAGGCGCCACCGTCACTATTGAGCCGGGCATTTACCTTCCTGGGGTTGGCGGGGTGCGCATTGAAGATTTATGCGTGCTGACAGATACGGGAGTCGAGGTGCTCACTACGGCAGATAAGCCGTCGGAATTGCCGGTTTTTGGATAAGGCACAGTTGAAAAGTGGGTATGTGCCTTGCACTTAGCTTATTGTTTCGATTTTCAGAATACAAATGATACTGCGAGAGTCAGTTGAGCGAAAAATTGGGACAGGCATAACACCTGTGACTTAAGCCCATTGTGTGTTCACCTAACCCCCCGGCCCCCTTCCCTGGAAAGGAAGGGGGAGTTGGCAGGTGGGTTTTTTCATTCAGATTTCGTGTCGCCCCCCTGTTTCTCCCCCTTCCTTTCCAGGGAAGGGGGCCGGGGGGTTAGGTAAATCCGAAAGGACACTGGGTTACAGGTAAATGTTCCCATGGACAACATCGTCTCACGACCGCATAACGGCAATTTAAATTTACAACAAGTTGTCGTTCAGAGTAACATTAAGGACTGAAGCGGAGGTAGACGCCATTCGTAAATTACTCACATCCTGGGGTCATGAAATTCGCCAACACTGGCGGTCCCATCTTTTTCAGCTAAAAATTTTCTTTTGCATTATTGCTACCCTCGCGGCCATTGGTGTGGCTTTTTACCGCATAGTGCTGCATTGGCCATTGCGGGCGGCTCTGCTGCAGCTTGTACTCATCCTCTCTACCCTTGGCGGTGAAGCGCATCCGAATGCCTATCGCCAGGCCAATGCGCAATGGTTTCATATCTTTTTCATCGGCACGATGACGTTGACTGCATTGTGGGGTGTCAGTGTGCTGGTGCAGGCGATGGTAAGCGGAGAGTTAATGTATTTCTGGGGAGCGCGTCGTATGGAACAACGTATCAATCAATTATCTAATCATTTTGTTATTTGCGGGTTTGGCCGCATGGGGCAGGAGATTGCGCGCATTTTCACGCGTGCCGGTCAGCCATTCGTTGTTATCGAGCATAATCCGGTCCAGATCCCCGGCCTGACCAGCTCAAGATATCTGTTTGTCCAGGGGGATGAGCGCGAAGATGAGCAATTATTGAAAGCAGGCATAAAGCGCGCGAAGGGTCTGGTGACCGTGGCTGCGTCTGATGAAGATAATGTGTATATCACCCTCAGCGCGCGCGTATTGAACCCGGAACTGTATATCGTCACGCGTTGTGTCAATGCTTCAGGGGAAGCCAAATTGCTGCGTGCCGGAGCGAATCGCGTTGTCTCCCCCTATATTATCGGGGGGCGTCGCATGGCGCAGGCGATTTTGCGGCCTACCATGATGGATTTCCTCGACATGCTGGTGCAAGGGGGATCAATGGAACTGACAATGGAAGCAGTAACCATTGTCGCCGGTGCTCCCGCATGTGGTCACGTATTGCAAGGCGACTATGATGTTGAACAATCAGCAGTCCACGTACTCGGTATTACCACAGCTTCCGGACAGATGCTGTTGCGCGAGTTGGATGAGTATCCACTGGCTGTCGGCGACACGCTAATATTATTGGGAGCAGCGGAACATCTACACTCGGTGATCAAACAATTGCTTGGTAACGATATTCTCTTCAATGAAATGGCGCCACTTGAGTAACGCAGCTCCGCCTCAAGCCGCCCAGTGCGAAAAACTGCATTGCAATCGAATTCTCATGCCGCTCACTGGTTGGTTTGAGGCGGAGCTGCGTTAGTTTAAAGTTCAAAGTTCCAGGTTCAAAGTTCTTCAATCACATAACCGGCTTCATACTTCGTTGAAGCTATGGCAGGGCATCCTGGTGGCTATGATCACTGCTTTACATGTAAATAAGTAGAGCCTGTCTCAAAGTCCTCGTGTCGCAGATGCGGAGTTGTGTGATCCCTATGGGAAGCGGTCAGGCCCACATGAAACGGGGAGGATGCGTACCAGCATCCTCCCCGTTTCATGTGGGCCTGGCCGCTTCCCATAGGGATCAGCTCATCGACATCATGCATTTCAACGATTTGCCGATTTTACGCTTGGCGCGTTGCAGAGCATTATCGATAGATTTCACCCGGCGGTTTAATTCTCCGGCGATCTCCTGGTATGATTTGCCTTCCAGGTGGCTGCGCAACACCGCACTTTCCAGGCTGGAGAGATCGCGTCGAATGCGACGGCGCAAGTCATCGGAAAATTGCTGGGTGATGACGACTTCTTCGGGATCACTGGTCGCTGTTTCCGCCAGGGTATCAAGCAGGGTGCGGTCGGAGTCGGAATCGAAGAGGTTGGTATGCAGGCTGACATACGAGTTCAGTGGAATATGCTTTTGTCGCGTAGCGGCTTTAATGGCGGTGAAAATTTGACGATTAATGCAGAGTTCGGCGAATGCGCGAAAGGGTAGCATGCGGTCATTGCGAAAATCGCGGATTGCTTTGAAAAGTCCGATCATGCCTTCCTGTACGATATCTTCATGATCAGCGCCTACTAAAAAATATGAGCGGGCTTTGCCTTCGACGACATTGCGATATTTACATAACAGATGCTCGGTAGCTTGTTCGGAGCCTTCTTTGGCATAAATGACGACTTCTTCATCTCCCATGCCGTGGAAATTCACAAAGTAATCGCGAGCCATCTGATACATAGATACGCCCTCCATTCTAACCTAGAATGTCATTTGCACTATCGAGGCAATTGCAAAACTCTGGCTGGCGGCTCATTTTCTCCTTTGCATCTTATATGCTACGAGGAAAAGAGCGATCTTTTTCCGCCTGGTCGTCTACTCGGCAAACGCTCCGACGCTGGGGAGGAACACAATACCCAGGGGACGCCACTGCAGGTGAGTTCTTTTCGCGAACCACAATGGCATTATAGGAACAAGGGCAAGTCAGCGTCAAGGGCTTTGAAGGATACACATCGGTTTTTCTGATAAAAATCCTGCTATTCCTGAAAATTTTTTTCCCCACCCCAGTTGGCCTCTGTCAAGTATTGCTGAATACTATGCAAAAAACGAGATCTGGGGCACATTAGCCGCTTCTCCGATACCTAACAAGTGCCTCAATTCAACAATCGTTGCACGGCACTTCTAATATCTGCCTGAGACATCAATGCTTCACCGACTAACACGGCATGCACGCCGGACTTGGCTAATTGCCGTACTTGTTCCGCGTCGCGGATGCCACTTTCGCTGACTATCAGATGCCCGGCGGGAATGCGGGGCGCCAAACGGAAGGTGGTGGCCAAATCGGTGGTGAAACTGTGCAAATCGCGATTATTAATGCCGATCACCCGTGCCCCAAGCTCCAGAGCCATCGTGAGTTCTTCCTCGTTGTGTATTTCAACCAGCGTATCCAGTCCGCAGGCAATAGCTATGGCAAATAACTCGGTCAACTCCTGCTGTGTCAGTGCCGCTACAATCAGCAGCACGGCATCCGCGCGGCCTGTCGCTTCAAAGATCTGTGCGGGGTGGATGATGAAATCTTTGCGCAGCAAGGGTAGGCTGCATGCCTCTCGCACCTCTTCCAGGTAACTCAGGTGTCCCTGAAAATGCTGTTCCTCGGTGAGCACTGAAATGGCGGAAGCCCCCGCCGCCTGATAGTCGTGTGCAATGGCAGACGGATGAAAATCTTCACGGATAAGACCGCGCGAGGGCGAAGCTTTCTTCACTTCAGCGATGAGCGAGATGCCGGGAGCCGCCAGCGCCTCGGCAAAGCCACGCGTCTGCGCGAGTATTACCGGCGCATCAGGCAAATCGTCGCGCGCCGCCAAGTGCGCCGCGGTATCCGCCAGAATGCGATCAAGATAAGTGCCCGTTTGCCTGGTCATATCAACCTACTACTCATGTGTGCCTTAGGCAATCAATCAATGCCAGCTTATTCTGGCAGATAGTTGGGATGACGTCAACGGGCCTGGTTTGAGTGGTCTGCTCATTCAGGATTCACGGACGGACACGGACGGACATGTGTAAGAACAAGGCCTCATTCCCGAGCATAGGCGCCCCTCTCTTTGGCAGGACGCCATCCTGCATCCTGCTTCAATCTGTGAGCAGAGCGTAAAAAGTGCTATACTCGTCATGAGTGTAATACGATGTTTATTATCGATGGACATGAAGATCTGGCTTGGAATGGTGTAGAATTAGGACGTGATGAGACGCGTTCGCTCGCGGAAATACGCGAGCGTGAGGGCGTAGTTCCCGCCCATGGGGAAGGCGTCGCGACTGTGAGCTTGCCAGCCTTGCGCGCTGCGAATGTGCGGGTGGTGATGGCCACCATCTTCACTTATCCCAATAGTAATTCTTCATCTCCCCGTCCAGGCTATTCCTCACCGGAGGAGGCATTCCAACGCGCGCAGGCACAGGTGCACTACTATCAACGCCTGCATGAAAGCGGTGAGGCGACGCTGCTGCGTACGCACGCCGATCTCGACGCGGTTCTGACGGACCGAGTACCTCGTCCAGGTTTGGCTATGCTGATGGAAGGCGCCGATCCGCTGCGCACGCCGGAGGATCTCGCGTTCTTTTGTGCAGCCGGCGTGCATATCGTCGGATTATCCTGGAAAGGCACGCGTTATGCGGGTGGTACCGGGGCTCCCGGACCGCTGACGGAGATGGGGCGCGAGCTGTTGCGAGAGATGGTACGGTTGGATGTCGTATTGGATGTCAGCCATCTGGCGGAAGAATCGTTCTGGCAGGCGATGGAGCTTTTCCCCGGACGCGTGATCGCTTCACATGCCAATTGCCGTGCGCTTGTGGATACGGATCGACAATTGAGCGATGCGATGATCCGCTCCATCTCCGAGCGTGACGGAGTCATCGGCCTGGTTTGCTATAATAAATTTATCCGACCCGCGACGGATGGCCCGGTGACGCTGGCTGATCT
>Ga0073936_10004349_pt1 | contig 19686 bp, 11 predicted proteins | sample AliMusrvi5mmetaG_FD_87041 | JGI IMG/M metagenome (GOLD analysis project Ga0073936, IMG submission 87041) | Freshwater lake bacterial and archeal communities from Alinen Mustajarvi, Finland, to study Microbial Dark Matter (Phase II) - Alinen... | ecosystem: Environmental > Aquatic > Freshwater >... | reverse complement strand
TGTCGAATGGCGGGCATGAACTCGATCGGCACCACGACCGTCGTTTGACTCGGCTGCCCTTGGGCGGCTTCATCCTCGGCAACCTGTTGCTCTTCGTCGAGAGCATCGTAATTGGCGATCAGCAGCCGGACACGCTCGGCATCCCAGCCAGGCGGAAATTTTTCTTCATTCATGGGCGTCTCCTCCTTTGGCGGCGGCGGTATGCGGTCAGCGGCTTTCCCTGCAACTCATACGCCGTCACAACAAACACGCTGTCTGGTTCAGGATCGGGAACGTATATTACTCGGAGATACCTGCCTGCGGCCGTCTGTCCCAACGCCATGCGTGCCCCGTCGGCCGCCGGCAAGTCTTCGCCCGGACGATGAAGTACGCGAGAGACCTCCGCTTCCGTTATGCCGTGATTGAAAATGTGCGGTTCGCCCGTATCGGGATCGCGGTAGAATCTTATGTGCATCCTGCTTCCCCGATATTACCGCTGACCCGCCGCAAAACGGTACAACCGCTACTTGCCCTATTGTATCACCACTTGACCTGGTAGCAAACACTTATAAAAGCAAAAAAACGCTCCAGCAGTCTGCGGCACTCCGTACACCACAGTTGGCCGCACTGGTAACAACGCCCGACCAGGAGATTCCCAAAATGCCAAGGTTAGCAAGACTAGATGTGCCAGAAAATGCAGGCGGTCCGCGTCGCTCCTGGTCGAAATGGTGCGTTACGCGAACCGATCTCGAGCATGGGTAAGTGTTCCCAGAGTTCGACTCCGCGCGTAACCCACAATTTCCCAGCCGGTTCGCTCCACGCACCCTACGGCCTGCCGTCGCTGCTAGCTCGACGTAGGGTAAAATACTTACCGTAGCGAGGGGTATTGTATCCCGAATTGCCCACTGAATTCCCCCGAATTAATAAATAGCCGTGATGCGCTTTGGCTGCGTATTGTGTAATGGTGGGATAGAAAAACCCTCACCCCCTGCCCCTCTCCCGGAAGGAGAGAAGGGGAGTTATAGGTGACGCAGCGGGACGGAAATGAGACGGAAATGAGACGGAAATGGTCCGGAATGTGCAAAATGGTTCGGATAATGGGCTGCCCTAAACAAGTTGTATTAGTATAGCTAAAGGAGTTGTTGCTTCGTTATTCTCCCTGTTTTCGTGGGTGCCATTAACTCGTGCGAATAATACTAGCTACACCAATGGTGGCAAAAATGGCTGAAAAACTCAAAAAATCGACATCGTCTGGCACGCCCATGGTGGCACAAAAGTCGCCTTTTCCACTCTATCTGGTGGTAGGGTTGCTCGGGTTCGGAAAACAGGGACTTTTTCAGTGTGCAAACCACGGTAAACATAATTAAGCAAAGTAAGAGGTGAGGCTGCGCTCGCAAGTTCGCTGGTCCCACCCTACTAGAATTGAGCCACGTACAGTCATATCCCTGGGGGGGATTGGCTCTAGGCTCCGCTCGTGGTATACTAGGACTTTTTGATTCACACCCCCCTTCGGGAGCTTTCACGCGAGTGAGAGTTGCCCATGGAGTATTGCTATGACCGATGCGTCGGCTCCCGCCATGATTGAAGCCCGGGGACTGTCGAAGTATTACGGCAGTTTTGCGGCCATCCAGAATGTCAGCTTCCAAATCCGCAAGGGTGAAGTGGTGGCGTTCTTGGGGCCTAATGGCGCCGGCAAGAGCACAACCATGAAGTTGTTGACCGGCTACCTGGCGCCATCGGCCGGGGAGGCCCTCATAGCTGGCCACGACATGGCGACCGATCGCCTGGAGGGCGCGACTAGGCTGGGCTACTTGCCGGAAAACGGCCCGCTCTACCCCGATATGTCGCCTCGTGATTTATTGAATTTCTTCGCCGATGCCCGCGGCCTGACCGGCCAGCGGAAGCGCGAGCGGATTGACGCCGTGATCGAACTGTGTGCCTTAAGCGCAGTGATCGGCAAGCCGATCGGCAAGCTCTCGCGGGGCTATCGGCAGCGGGTTGGCATGGCCCACGTGCTGCTGCACGAACCTGACGTGCTGATCATGGACGAACCGACGGCCGGCTTGGATCCCAACCAGATCCACGAGGTGCGAGAAACCATCCGCAAGCTCGGCCAGAACAAGACCATCCTGCTTTCCACGCACATCCTACAGGAAGTCCATGCCATGGCCAGCCGCGTACTGTTCATCGACGAAGGGCGGCTGATCTACGACGGCACGATCGCCGATCTGACCAAGGACGGCCGCCCGTTGGATGAACATTTCCGGCAGTTGACCAGTACGGTCTGACGCTCCGGAAAAACTGTGAAGCCGCGAGCGGTTTGCGGATATTCGATTTCCCCTACAAACAATACGCACCAAGCAACTTCCCTTTCGGTAATCCCTATGAACACCAGCGTGTTGACGGCAGTATTCAAGCGGAACTTTTTCAGCTATTTCGCCAATCCCACGGGCTACGTATTTATCTGCGTGTTCGTGTTTTTAAGCGCGATTGCGGCATTTTGGCCAGACGACTTTTTCAACGCCAACCTGGCGAACCTGGACCAACTGAACAAGTTCTTTTCGTTCATCATGTTGTTCTTCGTGCCGGCTATTACGATGAGCGTCTGGGCGGATGAGACCCGGCAGGGGACCGACGAGCTGTTGCTCACGATTCCGGCGACCGACTTCGATATCGTGCTGGGCAAGTATCTCGCCGCCGTGGCGATTTACACTGTTGCGCTGTTGATTTCGCTGGTGAGCAACTTCGTGGTACTCAGCCAGTTGGGTAATCCGGATGTGGGTATGTATCTCTGCACGCACTTTGGCTACTGGCTGCTGGGCTTGGCGATGCTGGCGATCGGCATGGTGGCCTCATTTCTGACGCGGAACCTGACCGTGGCCTACATCCTCGGGGCGTTGTTCAACGCTCCTCTGGTTCTCATGGCCCGCGTCGATATTATTCCGGTGCTGAGCCACAGGCTGGCCGGGGCGGTGCGGCAGTGGAGCCTGGGCGGCCAGTGCCAGGAGTTTGGCCGGGGAATTCTCGGCCTTTCCGGAATCGTCTACTTTCTCTCGATCGCCGCGGTCATGCTCTACGTCTGCATGGTGCTGATCGGCCGGCGGAATTGGGCCCGCGGCGACGACTCCACGGTGCAAAGCGGCCACTTTCTCGTCCGAACTCTGGCTCTCGTGGCAATCGTCGTGGCTGCGGTGTTCTTCGTTCAGAATCACGATCTACGATCCGACGTAACGAGCGAGCAACTCAGTTCCTTATCGCCCTATACGACGAAACTGGTCAAGGAACTCAATGCCGACTATCTCGAGGCCGGCAAACTCCAGCCCCAGATTGCCAAACTGGAAGAGGTCGTGAAGAAACAAGAAGATTCGCAAAAGAAGAAGGAAGCCGAGAAGAAGAGCGGCGATGCGAAGGCGCAAGCGTCTGCCAAGACATCGAGCGACGCAAAAGGCCCTGACGGCAAGTCGGTCGTGAAGGCCGAGGAGAAGAAAGATAGCGAGAAGAAAGATAGCGAAAAGAAGGCCGACGAGAAGAAGCCGGAGGTCAAAGCGGCTGACGCGCCGGCGGTCCCGCTTTCCGAAGAGGCCAAAAAACTCGCCTCCCTGAGGGAAACCTTCGACAAGCTCAAGGTGCAAGGGCCTGTGCGGATCGACGCCTTCATCAGCGCCGAGGTGCCTGAATCGTATATCCAGACTCGCATCAACCTCTTGACGGTCCTGCGAGAGTTCAAGGTCATGGGTGGCGACATGGTGGAATTGGAAATCAATGAGATGACGCGCGCCGACCCGCTGGCGGAAGTGGCCAAGACCCGCTTCAGCATCGTTCCCAAGGAAGTGATCGACAACCGCGGCGGCACCTACAAGAGAGACAGCGTCTTCCTGGGCGTGGCCTTTACTTGCGGACTGGAAAAGGTGATTCTCCCCTTTGTCGAGCGCGGCCTGCCCGCGGAATATGAGTTGGTCCGATCGCTTTGCACGGTCACGCGGCAGAAGCGGAAGCGGATTGGCGTGCTGGAGACCGACGCGCACGTTTTCGGCAACTTCAGCCAGATGGGAATGTCACCCTCGTGGCAACTGATTGAAGAGTTGAAAAAGCAGTATGAGGTCGTGCAGGTCAGTCCGGCCGATCTTTCCGCGCCGCGCAAAGCGGGCGAAACCGAGAAGCGTTACGACGTCCTGTTGGCAATCCAGCCTTCTGCCATGGGACCGAAGGAGATGGACAGTTTTGTTGCCGCCGTTCGTGCGGGCCAGCCGACCGTTATCTTTGAGGATCCCTTTTTCTTTCCCTACTGGGTGCGGGGAGTCCCCGGCACCTACCAGCCGCGGATGCCGCAACAGAACCCGATGATGGGCTATGGCCGCGAGAACCAGGAAAAAGGCGATATTCGTGCTCTCTGGCGATTGCTGGGGATCGATTTCAGCGACGGCGGCGACGGCGAAGAATTCAATCCCATGGCCGGCCGGCAGCCCTCGCGCGGCACGGAAAAAGTCGTTTGGCAGCGCTACAACCCGTTCCCCAAACTGGGCGACATCATCGAGCCTGAATTAGTTTTCATCGATCCGGGTTGCGGAGCCAAGGAGCCGTTCTGCGAGAGCGATCCAATTAGTTCCAAAGTGCAGCACCTGTTTCTCCCTGGTCCGGGTTTCATCGAGAATACGCCGGAGGTGGTCAAGCGGTTGATCGCCAAGTGGCACAATCGCCTGTACGCCAAGCAACTCGGCCAGGAGTTGAGAAAGCTGGCCAGCGAATTCGACAAAGCCGAGTCGCAGGGCAACGACGATAAGCTCGCCGATCTGGCCAACCGCGGAGCGAAGGTCCAGGAAGAGCTTAGCCGGGTCTCCAGCGGCAGCGACGGCGAAAAGACGATCCGTCCCGATCAGATTGGCGACGACAGGTCATTGAAGTCGCTGATCAAAGGCGTGGTTGGCGGCGGCGACACGTTTGCCGTGAGCGAACTGCGTCAAGACCTACGGAATCGCTTCCCCATCCGCGTTTCCGGGGAAGGGATTTCCGATGATGAATCCGCCCGGTTGGCCGACGAAGAGCCAGCCCGCCTGCTTGCGGAGGCAGCGAAGCTGAAAGAAGAGGCGGCCAAGTTGAAAGGCGAAGTTGGCGGCAAACAGGCTGCCCGCGTCAAGGAAGAAACAGCACGGATCGAGGAGGCGATTGCGAAGCTCAACGAGGGGCTGTCCCAGACCGCCACGGTTGCCGACGCAATCAAATACGCCGAGGGAGTGATGGCCTTGCAGATCAAGGATCGCACCTTCGTGCCCCTGGTGCAAACCGGCAGCGAGGCCGCCGGTACGATCCCCGTGGGCCGGATCTCGCAACCCTTTGAAGACCCCGAAGGGCGTCGCGAGGAACTCAGCCCCTTCCGTTCCTTGTTCTATCAGCCCAGCGACAATCAACAATACGTTCTGGCCGCACACATCCAAGGCACGCCGCGCGGAATGAAGGGAGCTTCGACCCCTATGAACGTCGTGCTGGTTGCCGATGTCGAGATGGTCAGCGACGTATTCTTCCGCTGGCGCGAACAGGGGAGTATCCCCGGCCAGGACATCAACTTTGATTTCGATAACGTGACCTTCGTGCTGAACGCCTTGGACTCGCTCGCCGGCGACGATCGTTTTCTGGAACTCCGCAAGCGGCGACCGCAGCACCGCACGCTGGAACGCTTCGACGCGCATACCCTTGCGGCACGCAAGCAGAGTGCTCAGGCCCGCAAGGAGAAGAGCACGGAACACGACGAGAATATCAAAAAAGCGGTTCAGGAGGTTCAGGCCACCTTGAAGACGATTGGCGCGGAAGCGAAGAAGCAAAAACTCGACGCGACCGCCATCCTCCAGAAGGTTGCCACGGAATCGCGCAACCTCAACCGCAAGTTGGAAGAGCAAAAAACTGAAAACCATCAGAAGTACAACGATGAGATCCGCAAAATCAACGACGCCCAAGAGACCACGATTCTGGGCATGCAGGGCGCCTATAAGTTGTGGGCGGTGATCATTCCCCCGATTCCGCCGTTGTTGGTTGCGGCTTTTGTCTTCTTTAACCGCCGGTCCAAGGAGCGCGAAGGCGTTTCCAGTAAACGCCTCTGCTAAGGAGCGGCACAGAACCACACAGCCCTCACCCCCTGCCCCCTCTCCCGAAAACGGGCGAGGGGAGTTGAGTCAGGCGTCCCAACCGGACCCATCAAGATACGGAATTCAAGCTCTGGAGAGATAAATATGAAATGCAACGAAAATTCAAAAACCCTTGGGTTCCTGGCCGTGGCCGCGTTGGTTGTCGCGGTAGCCTGGTTTTACCGTCCCGATGCGGCCATTAAGAGCGAGGCGGCCGTGCTGGGCAAGAAGCTTTTTCCCGAGTTCAAGGAACCGGGTGCCGTCGACAGTCTGCAAATCCTTCACTTCGACCAGGCCAAAGGTAATTCCGTCGCCCTGGAAGTCTCTAGACTCAACGGCCTGTGGGTGATTCCTTCGCACAGCAAGTATCCGGCCGACGCCAAGGATCACCTGGCCGCAGCGGCCAATTCGTTGATCGATCTGACGATCATCGGTCTGGCCCCCGGTTTCCAGGCTGGGGCGTCCAAGGGAGATCCATCGGCTGCGGATCATGAGATGGCCCTCCGCAAGGCATACAATCGCTTTGGGGTCATCGATCCCGATCCGAAGAACGTCAAGTCCAGCGACGACGGAATCGGCGCGCGCGTGACGATGAAAGACGCCTCCGGGCGTCAACTCGCCTCGGCGATCATCGGCAAACAGGTGCCCGACCAGACCGATCAGTGCTACATTCGGATCGCCGATAAGGAACCGGTCTATATCGTCAAACTGGACACGGGGAAGCTCTCGGTGCGGTTCGAGGATTGGATCGAGCCTAATCTGCTGAAACTCAACACGATGGATCTGAAGAAGGTTGAAATCAAGGACTACAGCCTCACACCCATGGCGAACAACAGCGGTCAAATCGTACTGGCCTCCTCACAAAAGGGCGAGTTCGTGTTGGACGCGCCCGCCGGAGATCAGCCCTGGAAACTCGTTAAGGATTTGACTTTTGATGCGGCGAAGAAGACGATGATCCCACGGCCGATGGCGGCCGACGAGGAATTGAACGTCACGAATCTCGACGCCCTGAAGTCGGCTCTGGAAGACCTCAAGATTGTCGATGTCGAGCGAAAGCCCGGCGCGGTGCCTGCCGACTTGCGCGTACGCAAAGTCGATGAAGCGACCATGGAGACGTTGATCGAAAGGGGGTTCTTTGTAGTTCCCAATCGCATAGACCCGGACGGTCCGGCGGAGATCCTCTCGAATTCCGGCGACATCACCTTGCAATTAGCCGACGGTGCCCGCTACATTCTCCGCTTCGGCGTGACGACCGGAGAATCTTCAGCCGCCGAGAAGGCGAAGAAAAAAGGCGATCTAAAGTCCGAGAAGGTAGACAAGGCAAAGGACGATTCTTCACCCGGCATGGACCGCTACCTGTTCGTGGCAGCCGACTTCAACCAAGATGCTATTCCCAAGCCCGTCGTGGAAAAGATGCCCGAGGAAAAGCCGGCCGAAAAGGCATCCGAGAAGAAAGCCCCCGACGCGAAAGCAGACTCCAAGGAGGCCAAACCGGCCGAAGGCGTTAAGCAGGGCGATGCCAAGAAGGAGGGCAAGCAAGAGGAAGTCAAGAAGGATGAGCCGAAGAAGGATGAAGTCAAGAAGGATGAAGTGAAGAAGGATGAAGTGAAGAAGGATGAAGTGAAGAAGGATGAAGTGAAGAAGGATGAAGTGAAGAAGGATGAAGTGAAGAAGGATGAGAAGGCCAAGGAGGCGAAGACTCCCGAAGCACTGGCCGCGCAGCGGGCCGAGATCGAAAAGGAGAACAAGCGGAGGCAGGAGGAATATGACGCCAAAGTTGCCGCCGGCAAGAAGCACGCCAAAGAACTCAGCGACCGCTTTGCCCAATGGTACTACGTGATTCCCGGCCAGACCTACGCCAAAATTCACCTCGATCGCAAAGAGATCGTCAAAAAGAAAGAGCCTCCCAAGAAGGATGCCGCCGGCCACGACCACGATCACGGCAGCCCCGATGCGCTCCCAGCCAGTCCCGCTGCCACGCTAGAGCAGTTGCAGAAGGACTTGCCCAAATAGTTATTTATCCCACTGCAACCGCTTGGCAATTCCCCGGGCCATGCTGCGAGGAACCCATCGCACGCCCATGCTGCCCAGGTAGTTCATCCAACCCGGCACGACCAAGAGCTTGCCGCGGCGAAAACCACGATAGCCAGCCCGTGCCACCTGAGCAGCGGTCATGGTTTGCAGTTTGAACATCAGTGCGTTGCCCATCTTGGCCGTCTCGGCGAACTCGGTTGCCGTCGGTCCTGGGCAGAGGCATGATACCGTTACGCCGCTTTTGGCCAGTTCGTCGGCCAGGGCCTCGCTCAAGGAGATTACGTAGGCTTTGGTGGCATAATAGACGGCCATGAACGGCCCGGCCTGAAAACCCGCGGTCGAGGCCACATTCAAGATTCCGCCTCGATGGCGCTGGATCATCCCGGGAAGTAGCAAACGGGTGAGATGCGTCAAGGCAGTGACGTTCACCTGGATCATCTCCATCTGCCGCTTGAGATCGAGTTCGGCCACCGGGCCAAGTGCCCCGAACCCGGCGTTATTCACCAGCACATCAATCGAGACTTCATCGCGAGTCAACAGCTCGACAATCGTCCTCGGGGCATCGGCCCGACCAAGATCCGCAGCTACAATGCGCACCTCAACACCATGTTGCTTTCGCAACTCGGCTGCCAATTCCTCCAACCGCTCGCTACGGCGGGCGACCAGAACCAGGTTGCTCTTCTCGGCGGCAAAAAGCCGGGCCAACTCCCAGCCGATCCCCGCCGAGGCTCCGGTGATTAAAGCAGTTTCCATGGACATGGTTTTGCATCTCCTGAATAGCAGTTTTGCAGGTTCGTTGTAGGATGGGGCCCGAGTGAAACGAGACCCGCCATTTCTTGCCGTGATTTCCGTTTCGGTTCGTGCCCGAAAAGGCGTCGGTTCATTCTAGCATTGCAAACCAGGCATTGCTTGTCGTGGCAGTTGCCTGGAGGTGTAAAACCGACGCAAGACACAGGACGAGCGAAGATTATTCTGAAAGTCACCTGTTTCAGCCTGTGCCATAATGAAGGTATAATAGAATTCTCACGCGATTCTAACAATCTGCCGAGGCATTTTGTGGATCGCGTTGTACCGTCCCCGGTGACCTTCATGGAGGGGGGGCAGCATCGGGGCATTGCGCGGGAGAAGCATGATGGCCATTGCCGCCAAGTGTCCGAACGGGCATGCGCTGAAAGTCAAGGACGAATTTGCCGGCAAGTCGGGGTGCTGCCCCTATTGCGGCAGTCGCGTCTTTGTACCCATGCCGGTGCATACGACCGAAAAGTCGAGAATCTCCGACGACGAGATCCTCGGTCTGCTCGGTCCGCCCAGCAAAGTGAAGGCCGAACCGCCTCCACTTGCTCCATCGTCCGAGAGCGTGTTGCATCCGGGTCGCGACGCGCCGAAGCCAGAGTCAGGGATCAGCCTGCTCGGCTCGTCCATCTTGCGAAAGCAGAAGGTCTGTCCGCAATGTGCCCACCCGGCCTCGGTCGTTTTCACGCATTGTTCACGCTGCGGCACACCGCTGCCGGACATTGGAGTGGAAAAATAGCTTTCACTCCCCTGCTTCCTGCGGAATATGCGGCGGCGCGACGATGCATACCGCGCAGTTCGCCTCGCGTACGATCGCGTCGGTGTCCAGCGGCGCGTGCATGTCTGAAAATTCCGGCTTGCCGACCATGATCAAGTCGCAATGAAGCTGCTTCGCTAGCGCAGCCACTTGGACAGCCAGTTCGCCCGGCGGCAGGTCGTGGCACGATACCTCGCGACGCAACTGCTTGGCTCGAAGCAAATCCTGTTCAAGCCAGTCGGTCTCGGCAACGCCCTCGGGCAATTCGGCCGCTACACGCAGTAGCGGAACGACGGTCAACGCCACCAGCGGGTCGAGCATCGTCAAGACGTCGGAGAAGAGGTCGCTGCCAACGGAAGTCCTGTCGTGCAGTAGCAGCACGTGACTGATGCCGATACCCGCCCCGCGAAGATCGGCCACCGATCGGGCACGGCGTTCGCCGAGTTTGGGAATACGGTTGCCGCCGGCCAGATCGAAATAGAGGTCGCGGTTGGGGCCGAGGATGCGGATCGTCAGCGGTTGCGGCGCCCCGTCGTGGAGGTTGAACCAGTAGAAGGCGATCTGCTCGATCTGTTCGTCGGCTGAGTAGACATTTGATGCCCCCATGATCAATTCCTGGGCATTCAAGTCTCGGGCCGCGTTGATCACTGCAAACAACGGATTGTTGGTCCGCACGATCATCGGCTGCACGTGCTTCCCCGCCTTCTCCGCGCGATCGACGACCGCCGACATCAAGCTGCGGGCATAATCGTCCAGTTCCGGCCCTCCGCCGGACGTGTCGCCGCGCTGGGTCACCTGGGCTGTCATCACGGCCACGTCGGTGGTATCGGGGTCGGTTTCCGCCAGGGTCTTTTCGAGCATGAAGAGATTGTTGGTGGAACGGATCGCCACCAACTTGCGGAAGGATTTATCGAGATTCAATGCTTGGGGATTGATCGCTTCGGCCGTCTTCTGGTTGAATTGCTCGACGTGCTTGTGATGTTCTCCGCCCAGCCGCTTTTCGTGAATCTTTTCCGAAATCATGAAGACGGCCAGGAATACCGCCGTGAAGGCCGAACCGCCGATCGTGGCAACCTCCTTGGTCATCAGGTTCAGCAAGGCCGTGAAGAACAGCACGAGGAACAGCATTATCAGCCCGAAGGGAATCTCCACGCCGCCGATGTGCAGGTTCAATGGCACCTTATACTCGCGGGGACTGCGGTCCTTGAAACGCAGCACGATCATGGCCAGGGCCTTGAAGACGAAACTCCACACCACGCCGAAGGCATAAGCCTCGCCCAAGACGTACATGTCGCCGCGGGTAAGGACGATCGTCAACAACTGCAAAGCGACGATCAAAAACAGAATGCGGTACGTCGTCCCAAAACGGCGATGCGGCTTGAGGAACCAGTCGGGCATCACGCCGTCTTCAGCGACGCGGTTCAATACGCCGTTGGAGCCGATGATCGCCGTGTTCACCGCACCGGCCAGGATCAGAAAACCGACAAGGACCACGAAGCCGTTCAACAGCAAGCGGGCCGGCAGCGGCCCCGCCATATACATTGCCAAACCGCCGATGAGGTTGTCTTTGTAGAGTTTCATCCGGACTTCATCGGGAATCAGCATCACGGCCAGGAAGGAAATGCCCGCCGTGAGCAGCAAGCTATAGATGAAGACGATAAAGGCCGCCTTCTTGAAGTTCTGCAACTTCGGTGATTCGACTTCGCGGTAGACCTGGGCAAGCGTCTCTTCGCCGCTCATCGCCAGGATCGAATGCCCAAAGGCCAGCAACAGGCCGATCACGCCGACGATGCTCATCCAGTTGCCCGGCCGCCGGAGTTCGGCGGCCAGGCCGGGAAACCAGTGGCTGATCAGCCCCAGGGGATCTTCTTGGTGATGGGTGGCGTCGTTGATCTTGGGTTTGTCGATTTCGTTGCCCTGATCGTCTTTCTCTTTTTCCGTCACCAGCTTGCCGGTGTCTTTGTCCTTGACCCACATTGCGACGTCTTTCTGACCGCTGAGAGGATCATCCTTGATAACTTCTCGGTATTCGACCTTGGGGCTCAGGTCAGGCCGAATGGGCACGGCATTCACCGGACCGCCGCGGACTAAAAGCGTAACTCCGCACCAGACAAGGATCACCAGGGCCATGACGGTCGTGGCGATCATGATTTTGAGTGCCTTGTCGCTGGACTCGTGAATGCCGATGATGTTCTGGCGAAAGAAGTAGAGCGTGATGGCAATCGCAATGGCGACTGCTCCCCAGCGGGTGAACAGATCCTGCGCGCCTTCGGCTTTCAAGAAGTTGACATCAACACAGCGCCCCAGATCGACGAACAGCCCCATGATGTATTGCCCGGCCGAAACCGCGCTGATCGGCCCGGTGAGGATGTAGTCGAACATCAGTGCCGAGACCGAGAGTTTGGCGAGAAACCCGCCCATGGCTTCCTTGACGACGCGGTAGACGCCACCGCGGACAAAGAGCGAGCAGCTTTCGATATAGATCGAGCGCACGCCGTAACTGAAGAGCATCACACCCAGAATGAACCAGGGTGCCGCGGGGCCGATCGCCCCTTCGACAATGCCACCAATGTAGTAGGCCGTACTGGCTAGGTCGCAGAGAACCACGGCGGCCGTGCGCCAGTAGGAGATGAACGTAAACATCACGCTACTGACAACGATAACTTGGATCGAACGGCGCAAAGGATTCGCCGTTGGAGCGACAGGAGAACTACCGGAAGACGAACCGGAAACGTGACCAGACATCAGACACAATGCCTCGCAGCGCGCAAGCCAGGAAACCCCCTCGTGCGCGCAGTCACCGAAGGCCCTTCCAATTCTGGCCGAATCTTCAGGACGCGCAACACAACCACATCGCTGTCAGAGCCAGAGACTTCGACCACGCGATAATTCTATGTTACGGACTCTAAAATTCGGCATGCCGACGAGGTTAGCTGACGGGCTAGAGCTTGAAAGTACTCCGGCCTGGATAATCCAAGCCTTCGCCCCGGGAACAGCCTGATTTCCGCTGCTCCTTTGGTTCCCCCGCTCTCCGGCTACTCGCCCGGAGATTTGGCTACCAATAGGCTATTATACTTCCGGAAAATTCTCCGGCAAGGGTAGGAAAAAATTCCAGGGTTTCATTTGGCAAAATTCCGCGGGTGCGGTTACAATGAAGCCTGTGGGTTGAAAACCTACTTCACAGGAGCGAATGGCGTGAGCAAAGATCTTCGGCAACCACGGCTTTTGATTTCTTATCAGGACTACTTGGATCGGCCTGACTGTAGTGCCTTTTCCAGCCAGGTGGGTGACTGCTATACGGCAGGCACCTTGCAGCGGCTGGCCAGTCACTCGCGGCGCGAGATCCGCCGCGCGGCGGTGCTGGCCTTGGGGTGTCTGGGCGATTATGAGTCCAACCCCGTACTCGGTGCGGCCTTGCTCGACGAGGATCGCACGGTACGCATCCTTGCCGAGAACAGCATCCGCCAGGTATGGACTCGGGCGGCCGGCGACAAGGACCGCACGCAACTCGACACGATCATCCGCCTGAACGCCGCGCGACAGTTCAAAAAGGTAGTTGGCATGGCTAGCGACTTGATCAAACAGACGCCGGCCTTTGCCGAGGCATGGAATCAGCGGGCCTACGCCCATCACGCCTTAGGCCACTATGACCAGTCCATCCGCGACTGCCACGAGGCATTGGAGATCAACCCTTATCACTTCATTGCCGCCGTGGGCATGGGCCGGGCCTATCTCGAATTGGGCAATCCGGTCTCCGCGCTGGAGAGCTTCCGTCGTGCATTGCGGCTTCATCCTGATCTTGAAGGCGTTCGCGTTCAGGCCGACCGACTGGCGAAGTTGGTAGAAGGAACGTAGTACATTTTATCAACCATCCACCGGGTCAGGCTGGAAAGCCTGACGGACTTGATAATTCTACCGCATGGCCGCCGTTTGAGCCGCTGGCCGTAGTGCTTGCAGAGCATGATCGGCATAATAGCGGGGGTTGGAGCGGAATTTATCGAGCGTGCTCTCATCGGCGAAGAGATAGACATGACCATCGAACTGTAAGCCGTGCTCGCGGTAGCCCGGCTCCGAACGCCCCTCTTCCAGAAAAAGTACCACATCGCCGCCGGAACTGACCGGCGCATAACGGTCAGGGGCGGCCAGGAAGCGGCGACGTTCTTCTACACCAGCGAACAGATAAGTCCGACCGCGGTGAATGGCCCCCCAAGCCTTCTTGCCTGCTTGCCAGCGAGAGTTCTCCACGAGTTGGACGGGGCAGAAACCGTCGAGGCCAAAAGGCGGATTGGCGGATGGTTTGATATTTTCTGCCAGCTTTTGCGAATCGGTCGGGCGACTTCCAGACATTCCCGGTCCAGTTGTCATGGCCACCATCGGGTTGAGTGCGGCTGCGTTTGCCGGGGGCGATGCAACAACAGGACGGGTGGGGCCAGCAACGCTCGGAACCGGTAAGATTACCGGCGGTGTCGGGTTCTGGATCGGTCCCACTGGCGGTCGTGGGGTAATGGCACTTTGAATGGTCGCAACTGGATTGGCAAGTGGCACAGGCCCAGCAATCGGCGGGCTAGGCTGAATCTGGGCAAAAACGCCGGTTTCTCGCCGCTTTGCATCGGCCACCACCTTGTTGAGCTTCAAAAAGTACTGATCGACCGGCATGCATTCCGGGATGACCGCCAGGACTTCACCCTGCGGGCTGGGGGCGAGAATCACAGTGGTTGGCAACCGCGTGACACCGTATTGCTTTGCCGTATTCGGATAGTATTGCGTATCGATCTTTACCGGCACGAAGTTAGATTCCAAAGCGGAAACGGCCCCAGGCTGATTCCGAAGATCATTTTCCATCCGATGGCACGGCCCACAGAAGCTTGCACAAAAGTATACCAGCACAAGCCGATTCGACTGGCGTGCGGCAGTCTTGGCGCTATCAATGGTGGCATCCCAATGGAGGGGCTGCTGGCCGATGGCAGCCCGCTGTACGAGGAATAAAAGGATTAGTACCGGCAGAAACCGTCGCGACCTACACATTTCGACCATCCTCGTCAAAGGTACGCAGCAAGCTGACTCTCCCTAATATCGGAAGATAAGCTCGATCAATGGTGAAAAAGATGCGAAAGTGAGACGTGCATTAAAATGGGTGATTTTGAGAAAATGTGAAAGAAATTACGTGAGTTGCCGAAAAATGATAATGTAGCCGCCAAGAATCGAAAATTCAGCTTGACATTTATTCTGTTGGCGTTAATATAGCAGTAGACATTGAGTTCTGCTTGGCAGGCGGGTGAGTTTATCCCGCGATCTGGCATCTATAGCCACCCTCCGTACAAGGGATGGTTCTTTCACGGGGGAGCGGGAGACGCTTCTCAGCCTGAATGCCTTTTATGATGTGAGCTGTTAAGATCGATGGTGCCCCGACCTTGTTACGAGGGGGGGAACGTCGTTGGCTTTGCAAAATAGGGGCTGCCTGCACGGTCTGCAAAGGATACCTAACAAAACCTGGAATTGGCCGAATTCTGGCGCGTCCAAATCGGGTCAGTTGGGCATCCCCAGGGTACGGCAAGTTTTGCTGCGGAGTGGTTTTTGTCCCTTGAGGTTTTGGTGCTTCGCCCGTTCGGTGAGGCACTCCTCTGTTTGATTGCGCCGTGCGAGCAGCACGTCGTGGAAATTCGGAAATTCGCGGTGACGTTTTCACCGCTTCAGGAAGGAGTTTTCTTTTAGGTGGGCTATATGGCAAAAAAGAAACGAGGCCGGCTGCGCGGCCATGGTATGCAAGGCTCGGCGCCGCGTAGTGGAAGTGGATATCGTGGTGGTCACAACCGGCCTGTGCGTCCCCCAAGTTACGACGCTGATCCGCAACGCATGGGCGATGCTCCGCAGGAAAACGGCGAGATCGGCCCCTTGGAACCCGGTGGCGGCGTGTTGGAAATGCACCCCAATGGCTACGGGTTCCTCCGCGATCCCAAGTCTAATTACACCCGCGAGTTGACCGACCCCTTCGTTCCCGGAAGCATGATCGAGAAGTTCGGGCTTCGCGAAGGTCTCTACCTCACCGGCATGGTCCAACCGGGCCGGCGGCAGCAGGGACCGCGACTCCGTGAAATCACGGATGTCGACGGCATGCCACCCGAGCAATATCGCGAAGTCAAGACCTTCGATCAACTCACGCCGATCAATCCCGAGTCCTGGCTTCGCCTGGAGACTGGGCCGGAGCCTATGACCACTCGAGTCATGGATCTGCTCACGCCGCTAGGTAAGGGCCAGCGGGCCTTGATCGTCGCCCCGCCACGCACCGGCAAGACAATTTTGCTGCAACACATCAGCCATGGCATTTCCACGAATTATCCCGACGTGAAGCTGATTGTGCTTCTGATCGACGAGCGGCCGGAAGAGGTAACCGACATGCGGCGGGCCGTCAAGGGCGAGGTTCTCGCCAGCAGCCTCGATCGCGATGTGGAGAGCCACGTCCGACTCTCGCAGTTGGCCGTCGAACGCTGCCGTCGCTTGGCCGAGATGGGCAAGGACGTGGTTCTGCTCCTGGACTCCATCACCCGCTTGGCACGGGCGTTCAACAAGTGGGTTGGCAACACCGGCCGCACGATGAGCGGCGGCGTGGACATCAAAGCGATGGACATTCCCAAGAAGCTCTTTGCCACCGCGCGATTGTTCGAGGAAGGCGGTTCGTTGACCGTCATCGGCACCGCCCTGGTCGACACCGGCAGCCGTATGGACGAACTGATTTTCCAGGAGTTCAAGGGCACCGGCAATCTCGAGTTGGTGTTGGATCGCAAGTTGGCCGACCGGCGCATCTGGCCAGCGATTGACATCAGCCAGTCCGGCACGCGGCGAGAGGAAAAGCTTTTACCGCCGGATGTTCTGCACGCGGTGACCATGCTCCGCCGCACCCTGGCCACGATGCACCCCGTCGAGGCCATCGAGCAACTGACCAGCCGATTGGCAAAGTTCAAGTCCAACAAGCAGTTTATCGAACTGATTGCCGGAACGAAGATTTTGGACTAGCCCAAGAAAGCGAAGAAGCCCGCACCAAAGAGGCGGGCTTCTTCTTGCGTCATGTTTTCTGATGAATGTTGCCCACTTCCCTGCCCATCGACGTGAGTAACTTCAGTTCGTTGCGATTGTCAGGCTGGCGTATGGACTACGGCCACCTGCAATTCGGGAAATCGAGCCCGATAGTGGTCAAAAAGCTCCGTAAGGACATCGTCGATTTTTTGTACGGATCCACCACGGTCGCACGACTTGGGAGCGGCCGGGGATAAACGGCGGCGATCGACGCCCAATCGAGGTCTCTCGAGAAAGTGCATGATTATTCTCCGTGTTCCGACTTGACAGTGTTGTATTGTACATGTATCAATACGTATATCAAGTCCCCAGGGTTCGGCGACGGCTACGATGGATATTCGGAGGATTGCAGCCCCAACTTCCTGGGAGTAGAATGTTGCCGTTTTGGGATTGTGGGGGCGAGGGCAATTTTCGGGGCCGTCTGCATGACCTGCTGAAAAATCCGCGAACAGACAGGTTCTTCAGAAAAATACCGAAGAACCGCCATCGCCTGGCCTGGCGCGAGGTACGTCATGCGATAAGAACCCATGCACGGATCAGCTTGAAAAATGGCTAACAAAACGCTTTTACCCGTCATTTCCCCGGTCGCGCTGCGTCAGCCCAAGACCGACCGCCTCATCTTGGCGCGTTTTTTGAAGGACGCAACCGTCGACAGGTGGCTCGACGAGAACGTGTTAAGGGCCGCTCACGCCGTGCTCGTGAAATGGGCCGATCTGGAGACTTCCGGCCGCCTCGCAAAACTCAATGAAACTCAGATGCAGGGCGATTTTCTGGCCCAGGTGTTTGGCGATGCGCTCGAGTACACCGGAGCACTCGATGGCAAGGAAGTCTGGCATCGAGAGCAGCATCATCCGATTGCCGGTGAAACTCCGGATGCGATTCTTGGCTTTTTTCGACAGACGGAGAATCACAAGCCTCTGGCAGTGATCGAACTCAAGGGACCGAAAGTCCACCTCGACCGTGACCGCAGCAACGGCAGGACTGCCGTGGCCCAATGCTGGGATTATCTGGTGAATACGTCCCCCGAGTGCCGCTGGGGCATCGTCTCCAACATTGTCAGTTTCCGGCTTTACGAGCGGGCCACAACGAAACGGGCTTACGAGCATTTCACCCTGCAATCGTTGCGAGACTTTGATTTATTCAAGCAGTTCTACGTGCTGTTTCATCGCCAGGGCTTGATTGACAAGTCGCCTTACGGACCGCCTCGCGCCGTGGCCTTGCTGAAAAAATCGACCGAACGCCAACGGGAGGTCGGCGACAAACTCTACGATGCCTACTCGCGCAACCGCATTGAGCTGATTGCCGAATTGCATTTCAAGCAGAAGCACCCACTCGATGAGGCGATCGACATGGCCCAACGCCTGTTCGATCGCATCATCTTCATCGCCTTCTGCGAAGATCGCCGACTGTTGCCCGAGAAGACGATCCCCAACGCCTACTCCGTGGCTGGCTTTCATGCCGTCACCAATCCCCGCTGGCAGAACTTCAAAAACCTCTTTCGCTTTATTGACACCGGCAACGAAACCTACGGCATTCCGCAGTACAACGGCGGACTGTTCGCGCCGCACGCGGTCGATGAACTCGAACTCCCCGACACGCCCTGGACGACCTTCTTCAAGACGATCAGCACCTACGACTTTGCCGATGAGGTGAATCTTGACGTGCTGGGGCATCTCTTCGAGCGGTCGATCACCGAATTGGAGAAGCTCAAGGAGTCGGGGTTGTTCGGCGACGCCGAAAAGGCGAGTCAATACGCCGCGATGCCGCAATCGGCCAAGCGCAAGCAGCTTGGCATCTACTACACGCCGACGGAATTGACCAGCCTGATCGTGCAGTTTACGGTCGAAGAATTGATCGCCCAGCGCTTCGCGGCTATGGCCGTCGAGTTTGGAGTTTCCGAAAACGAAGCGAATCGGGGCACTGCCCCGGATGACGCCGACTACTGGCGTCGATGCCTTGCCATCTTGCGAAATCTCAAAATCGTCGATCCGGCCTGCGGCAGTGGCGCGTTCCTGTTCCAAGCCTATGACGTGCTGGAAGCCCGCTACAACGAAGTCATCGGCCACCTTGTCCAGAGGAATGAACCCGACGCGAAGACGCTTGCTGAACAGATTCCGACGTTCATTCTGCGGGAGAACCTGTATGGCGTTGATCTCTCTCCCGAGGCGGTCGAGATCACGCAACTAGCCCTATGGATTCGCTCGGCCAGTCCTGGTCAACTGCTCGCCAAGCTTTCGGAGAACATCGTCCACGGCAATTCGCTGATTCACGACTCGAAAGTCCACCCAGCCGGTTTCGATTGGCGAGAGCGGTTCCCTGACGTATTCCCCTCTCCCACCGGGAGACGGCAGGGTGAAAGTGAACGCGAAGCCGGGTTCGATTGCGTGATCGGTAATCCGCCGTGGGAAAGAATGAAGTTGCAGGAACGCGAATTCTTCTCGCTGCCGGCCCCGGAGATCGCCACGGCCACGAATGCGGCCAAGCGAAGGCAGCTTGTCGCAAAGTTGGAATCCGACGAGCCGGCTTTATATGATCGCTATCGACAGGCATTGGACGCAGCGGACGCCCTGCTGACATATTGCCGAACGAGCGACCAATATCCATTGACCGGGAAGGGCGATATCAACACCTACGCGGTGTTCGCCGAACTCGCTCACCAATTGGTCGCCCCGCACGGTCGCGTGGGATTGCTCGTGCCCTCGGGCATCGCGTCAGATATGACGACCAAGGATTTCTTTGCAGCGGTCGCCGAGTCAAGCCGGCTGATTCGGTTGTTTGATTTCGAGAATAAGAAGGTATTTTTCCCGGACGTTCATGCATCGTTTAAGTTCTGCATCCTCAACTTTGGCGGCGAACAAGCAACAACCCAACAAGCCGATTTTGTCTTTTTTACACACCACATTGAAGACCTGGAGGATCAATCTCGGCACATAGCGC
>Ga0073936_10004347_pt1 | contig 19688 bp, 16 predicted proteins | sample AliMusrvi5mmetaG_FD_87041 | JGI IMG/M metagenome (GOLD analysis project Ga0073936, IMG submission 87041) | Freshwater lake bacterial and archeal communities from Alinen Mustajarvi, Finland, to study Microbial Dark Matter (Phase II) - Alinen... | ecosystem: Environmental > Aquatic > Freshwater >... | reverse complement strand
CGCCACCTTGGCCTTCAAGTCACTGCTGAAAATTTTTCGTGTCCTTTTTGTCATTACCTGCTCCTTTTGAGGGCAAGTTAACATCTTAAACCGCTGTCTAAAAATCGGGGTCCACTATACCCAAATTGCTGCAAAAAAGGAACAAAACAGAAATCAATCATTGAATCAAAGTTTGATAAACTTTTTTTGAGTTCTTTAGCACTAAGGACTCCTTTTACTTCGATCATAATTTTGCAAGCTTCAGGCAGTATAATTACGAAATTCTCGTCGCGAAATAGTGGTGAAAAATTTGCTGAATCCCAAATTAAAATATCGGTCTGAGTTGAACGGATCACTTTACCTTCTTTATTAGCAGCGACGACAAATCCACTATCTATCGAGTACTTGCCAGGAACGACTTTTCGAAGAGACTTTTTTAATAAAGTTTCTTTATATGTACCGACCGACAACCAATGATTGCTGCCAATTAATTTATCTAATCGATTCACTGTTGAAAGTAATTCTTTATTGCTAGTCGAGAAGAATTCTTCAAGTCCTGATAAATCGGCCACTGTTTTCTACTCCTTTTGTCCGCAGAGATAATCTACCTTATGTGTTAATATAGATGTCGTCTCTACCGGAGATTTCTGAATTGTAACCAATATAAGACACTGCATACTCAAGATTAAAAATACTGCTAAATTTATACATGGTAAGCGATTATCCGATTAAATCGATTTTATTTCTGCTACTTATGCGTATCGGTATAAGAACGCTGAATACTGCCGCTTTTTCTGTGAACTTGTAAAATGAATGTACTCAAGGATTTTGACTACTGAAAGTGCTGGTGGTGTATTATTTTATGCAGAAGCTTGGCAGGCTGCTCTGCCCCAGCCCTTTTACGGCGGTGGGGGTTCGGGCTTGCATGCAAGCGGAACGGCGGGCGGAATGAAGTAAGTTCTTCTCTCGGAGCAGGCTGGAACTCTCTACTACTGGCCGGTACTGTTAACATGAATGATGCACCGAGTAACATCCGTTTATCAATATTTCACACTGAACGTCGGGCTTTCCTCCGGCCTGCTTTTTCTTCTGTCATAGAGCCGTGTTGTGGAGACGTTCGCATGACCAAGCCATTCCTGCACCTTTCCGATATCAGCCCCATGTTCCAGAGCATTCGTTGCCGCTGTTGAGCGCAGTGAGTGTACACAGAACCCGTTCACGCTGGCGTTGATGCCCGTTTCTTTTCCGTATTTCCTGATAATACAGGTATAGACTGCCTGGGGATCAAGCGGTTTGAGCAACGTACCGGTGATATTATTTTTTACCGGTCGAAAAAGTGGGCCTTTCTGGTCGTCACGGTGCCCGGCAGCTTCAAGATACTCGTCAATTAACTGCTGAGCCATCGGATGCATAGGCAAAAACCTGATCTTTTCCCGTTTACCGTGGATGCACAAATGCTGCACACCGCTCCTTTGCTGTAAATCTTTAACTTGTAGCCGACAAAGTTCTTCCCGGCGCAACCCATGGTAGAGCAGGGTAGCGAGAATTGCCCTGTCCCGTTTGCCTTTAAGGGTATTCGCCGGAGGGGCATCAAGCAGCATTCTTGCCTGGCTATCACCAAGGGCCGGCGTTGTACCTTCGTTGTTGTTGGCCGCAGGGCGTTTCACACCTAGAACCGGGTTATGCAACACGGCATTCTGTTCACAGAGGTAGTCGAAAAGCGAAGAAATTGAGGCGAGCTTGCGGCGGATAGTAGCAGCAGCAAGGTTACGCTGTTCAAGATCGGTTCGCCAGGCAAGCAGGTGTGCTCTTGTAACAATGCGCATTTCTTCCGGTTCCGTGATGCCGAGAAATCTGGACAATTCCTTCACGTCGTTACGGTAAGCCCGTCGGGTCTTCTCACTCCGGATATTGGCATACCATTCGAGTTCCGGAGGCATGGCCTTCAGGGCATGAAACTCCGGTGCTGAAAGTGCCCGTTTTTCGAGGATCGGAAGAGTGTCGGTCATGGTGCCTTGACGTTGGTTTTTTTGTGCACTATTTTAATTGTGATAAAATACATTATCATAATTAAAATTAAAAGGAAGCGGATCAGGTATGGGGCCCGATTCTTTCTTCATCGGTGCGAACATGAGTAAAGGTTGTTCGTTGGTGATACTGAAATATCCCAATTCATTGCCCTACGCGAAAGCGGGCAGATTTCCTCGGGGTCTCGCGTTACAGGAATACTGGAGAACCTGCTCAACGGAAGGAAAGCAAATGAATTCAGAGCCTCTGTATGTGCACCATCGGGGTCAATATGACCAAGCCGTCTGCAATCCGAATGTTGAGGAAAAGAGAGTTCAACTTTGACTGGGAACAGCAATGAGCTTTTACAATGCTTCAGCCCCATTCGGTGAAAGTCGCACGCTTGGTTCTTAGGGGACAGTGGCGCGTTTTTTTCGAAGAGGCGTGATGCATAGGCTATAGTGATTTTAATGCATCAAACCTATCAGCAAGAGATAGTTGCTCTCCCTGACTGAATTCGGAGAAAAATGAAACTCAGTGAATTTATTATTACCTTAATAGAGAAATAAAATGACACAAATATGTTGATAATATTACTCTTTTTTTGGTTGGTATTGTTTTTATCTATGAAAACAAACCTGTCTCTCTATGGCAAAACAGCAGCAAAGCAAAAGCTCTGCCACTTTGGCAAAGTTGAGGGCTCTTGCTGAAGAGCGCCTGAAGGTCAATCAATCGAGCACCCCTGATTATTCTACCCGACCTGATGAAATACTCAGTATAAACCATGAACTCGCCGTTCATCAGATAGAACTTGAGATGCAGCATGACGAGCTGCTTCAGTCAAGGGCTGAGCTGGAAAAAAGTGTTGGCCGGTATGCTGAGTTCTATGACTTTGCCCCACTTGGCTATCTTTCACTTGATCGTGACAGCAGGATACTCGATGCGAACCTCACCGCTTCAACCATGCTTGGGGTTGCGCGTTCACTTTTAAAAGGCGTGCACTTTAAAGCATATGTTGCTCCCGAGGATTATGCGGTAATGGATGCCCTGCTCGAACAAGTGTTCACCAAGAGAGAGTCAGGAGGCATTGAGGTTCGCCTTCTGGTCGGGAAAACTGAAAACTCTCATACTGAGTCCGCTCTTTCTTTCCGCACTCTCCGGATTGATGCTGCAATGCACAATGACGATTATGGGTGTCGGGTTATTCTTTCCGACATAAGTGAGCAAAAGCAAACCGAATATGAATTCCACAGGATGACTCGTGCACTTCGAGCTATCAACGAGTGTAATCAGTCGCTTCTTCATATCAATGATGAGAAGGAGTTGCTGGAAAAGATATGCGGCATCATGGTTGAAATCGGAGACTACCAGATGGCGTGGGTAGGCTATATAGAACATGATACTAATAAGTTCATACGCCCTGTTGCTCAAGCAGGCTTTGAAGAGGGTTACCTGAAAACAATGCAGCTCACCTGGGCAGATGGTGGAAGGGGGCGAGGACCAGCCGGGAAGTCAATCCGTACAGGCCAGCCTGCAGTCAACGCTAATATGCTGACTGATCCTGACTTTGAACCTTGGCGGAAAGAGGCAGTTGCTCGGAGTTATGCGTCTGTGTTGAGCTTGCCTCTAAAAGCAGAGAATGAGGTGTTTGGTTGTTTGTGTATTTATTCCTCTATCCCAGACGCTTTTGATACCGATGAGACCCGGCTACTGAGTGCACTTGCCGATAATCTGGCATATGGTGTCTTTATGCTCCGAACCCGCAAAGCGCATGAAGAGGCGGAAGTAAAATTGCGAGAGAGTGAGTCCCGATACCGGAGTCTGTTTCAGAACCAGCATACAGTGATGTTCATCATTGATCAGCAGGATGGCGCCATAGTTGACGCCAATCCTGCAGCGACCAGTTACTATGGATGGACGCATGAGGAACTATGCCGGATGAAAATCAAGCAGATCAACCAGTTGACGGATAAAGAAATTCAGGCTGAAATGCAACGGGCAAGCACTGAAAAGCGCAATTACTCTCTCTTTCGCCATCGACTTGCTGACGGTTCTCTGCGCGATGTAGAAGTTTACAGTGGTCCCATTACCATTGAGCGGAAATCCCTTCTGTACTCTCTTATTTACGACATCACCGATCGCAAGCGGGCTGAGTCTCAGCTGCTTGAAAACCAGAAACGCTTTACCCAGGCATTGGAAGCCACACATGCAGGTGTCTGGGAGTGGAGCTTGGAAACCAATAATCTGATCTGGTCAGAAGAGATATGGTCCCAGCATGGTTTGGAACGGAGCAAAGAAAAACCAACATTCGAGCTTTGGGAAAGTATTGTCCACCCTGATGACAGGGATATGGCAATTGAGGCCGTTACAACAGCCGCTGCCAAACATACAGAGTTAACAATTGAATATCGTGTGTTTTATACTGACGGCTCTGTTCACTGGCTTATGTCACGAGGAAAGCCCCTCTATGATGAACAAGGTAATGCAGAGAGGTATATCGGAACCGTTATCAATATCACCAACCAGAAACAAACCGAAGAGAAACTCATTGATTACAAGAAAAGTTTCGATCTTGCATTGCTAGGCTCGAAAACCGGCTTCTGGGTACGAGAATTGAAAACCAATGAGCTATTCTGGTCTGTTACATTATGGGCTCTATACGGCTTACAACAAGGAAATGAAAAACCATCCTTCAGACTTTGGCAGAGTGTCATACATCCTGAAGACTATGAGAATCTTATATGTGCTGCTGACGCAGCCATTAAAAAAGGCATTGATCTGAATCTCGAATATAGAATCTGCCACCCTGACGGTTCCGTTCACTGGATAATGTCAAGAGGAATGCCTTTACGTAATAAAGAAGGCAGCATAACTCATTATATCGGCACAAATATCGATATTACTGAACGCAAGCGGATAGAGATTATGTTGCTTGAAAATCAGATGCGCTTTACTCAGGCATTGGAAGCCGCTCAAGCGGGTGTTTGGGAATGGGATGTGATATCAGGAGAGAATATATGGTCAGACGAGATATGGAATTTATATGGGTTGGAGCGAGGTAAGGAAAAACCATCCCATGAACTCTGGATACGTTCCATACATCCTGACGACAGGAAAAAAATAGTCCGGACTGTGTTGCATGCTGCGAAAAATGCAAACCCTCTTGCAATTGAGTATCGTGTTTTTCACCGTGATGGCACAATGCACTGGCTGATGGCCCGTGGAATGCCGTTCATTGACGAAAAAGGCCGTTTGGTGCGCTATTTCGGGACTGTTATCAATATCACTTCGCGCAAAAGTCTAGAGGAGCAATTGATTGAAAGTCAAGCACGGTTCAGCTTCATGCTTGAAAAAAGCAAAATGGGTGGATGGGATCTTGATCTGCGTGATCAAATCGCACATCGTACGCTCCTTCATGATCGTATTTTCGGCTACGAATCGCTTCTTCCCGAGTGGACTTACAAGATGTTTCTAGATCACGTGTTACCCGAGGATCGTGCCGAAGTTGACGGAAAGTTCCAAAAAGCAATAGAGGACAGGAGCGAGTGGAATTTTGAATGCCGGATTTGTCGCGCGGATGGCGAAATACGTTGGATTTGGGCGGTCGGAGGGCATCAGTACGACCCTACTGGAAACGCGAAAAGGATGTCTGGCATTGTGACAGATATCACCGAGCGCAAGCTCATTGAGGAGGAGAGAGAGAGTTTACAGGCGCAGCTTCATCATGCACAGAAAATGCAGATGGTTGGCCAGCTTGCAGGAGGTATTGCCCACGACTTCAACAATATGTTGACGGTGATTCTCGGCCATACCGAACTGGCCCTTGAGCGTAGCGACAGCTCGTATGAGGATTTGAAGGCAATACAGAAAGCTGCGACACACTCAGTAGAACTGACGGGGCAACTCCTGTCGTTTGCCCGTCGGCAGACTGTGTCGGCGCGGATTTTTGACCTGAATTCATCGGTTGAGGAGGTGCTCACCATACTGAGAAGATTGATCGGCGAAAACATCACGCTCACCTGGTCCCCCAAAGAAAAGGATGCAACTGTAAAGCTTGACCCGTCTCAGATCACTCAGATTCTTACAAACCTTTGTGTGAATGCCCGCGATGCCATTTCAGGTAACGGTTCCATAACCATCGAAACAAATAAAATCCATATTGACCAAGCCAAAGTCAATGCCGGAAATACCTGCACCATACCGGGCGATTATATAATGCTGATCATCACCGATAATGGACTCGGCATCCAGAAAAAGCATCTTCCCCATATCATCGAACCATTTTTTACGACCAAGGAGGTTGGCAAAGGCTCTGGGATGGGCCTCGCAACGGTCTATGGTATTGTCAAACAAGGCAACGGCTTTATTGACATAGAGAGTGAAGAGGGGAAAGGAACCAGGATTATCATTTACCTGCCATTGCAGCGGGAGGAACAGATGTTACCGATAGAAGGTGTCATTGAGGAGCCGGGATTGCCGCAAAGCAAAGGACTTATCCTTCTCGTTGAAGACCAACCCGATATCCTGCAACTCTGCAGGAAAATGCTGGAGCATAAAGGATACACCGTGCTTGCAGCTTCGAACCCTCTGGAGGCGATTGAGCATGCAGAGCGATACAGAGAGCAAATAGATTTGCTCGTGACCGATGTGATTATGCCGGAGATGAACGGAAGTGATCTCTTCCAAAAAATTGAACCGATTTGTCCGAAGCTTCATGTGCTCTATATGTCGGGTTACACAGCTGAATATATCGCCAAGCACCTTGCTGATGATAAGGGGGTAAACTTCATCGAAAAGCCATTTTCCCTCACCGCATTCACGAAAATCGTCCAGGATATCATGAAAAAGCCGCCTGAAGAGTAACCGTTTCGCTTACTGTTGTTTATGGATGTATGGAGTTTTCCTGTTGCCGGCAGTTGTTGCGGCAGTTATCCGGGTTGGGTTTTTGAAGAGTGGCGGGTGGCATTAGGGGCTGGCAAATTGCGAAGAAGGCTATGTTCAATGTTCAAATATTGCAATAAATGTCTGTATTTAAATCTTAGAGCTTTAATGTTAATCAGGTGTTAAGGGTTTCCCAGGACATGCCAATTGGCTTCCTTCTCGTAAAGGGCCAACGAAATGATTCGAGCAGAGTTTGTCGCAATTGTATATCCATTACAGATAGTTGTTTACTAATTTTTGGAAGGCCTCTTCATCAAGTGGATTGCTCTGATAGAGTGGAATGGTTCCGATACCCATTTGATCCTCATAGAGCTCACGCTGTTCATTGCGGTAGAATACCCCAAGTGGCAGTTTGTCTTGTTGGATTGCAAGCCCGAATGCCCCTGTAAGGTCTCTGGCGTTATGATTTTCAGGCAGGTAAACAGTATGTTCCCTGAACCATCGATAGGTGTTCACCTTATTGAATACAACACAGGGCTGAAAAACATCGACAATTGAAAACCCTTTGAATGCAATGGCCTGCTTGACAATTTCTTTTGTTCGCTCCACATCACCGGCATAGGCTCTTGCTACGAAAGGAGCATTGGGGGCCAGAGCCACAGCCAAAGGATTGAAGGGCTCGAGCATAACACCGTTTTCCTGTAACGGTGTTGTCATACCGCGGTGAGATGTTGGAGAGGCCTGACCTTTGGTGAGGCCGTACACCATGTTATCGTGAACAATCACGGTGATATCAGTGTTTCTGCGGATAGCATGCAGAAAGTGATTGCCCCCTTCACCATACATATCTCCGTCACCAGATTCGACCACAACAACAAGGTTTCTGTTAGCAAGTTTTATACCCAGTGCTGCTGGAAGTGAACGACCATGCAACCCGTTGAACATGTTTGCTTTTATATATTGTGGTGATTTTGCCGCCTGCCCGATTCCTGAAACCATCACAAGGTTTTTACGATCAATCCCCGATTCATGCAATGCAGACTTCACTGCACTGAGAAGCATATGATTACCGCACCCTGGACACCAGGCAACGTCAATGCCCTCGGGCATATCAAAAGGGGTCACTGTTTTATTCATGATCTGACTGATGTAACGCATCAACAACCTCTTCCACAGAAAAGGGTTCCCCGATTGCTTTCAGGATTTTGCGCGATATCCTTCTCCCTGTTTCAAATGATAGGAGATCTGCAAACTGGCCTGTTGCGTTGTTTTCCATGACAAAAAGTCTTTTGTTTTCAAATAAGGAATTGATGACAGGGTTTATGGGAAACACCTGAGAAAAATGAATACCCGCGAATGCTCTATTTCCGACTACATCAAGCGCTTCTTCAAGGACATTTCGATTTGAGCCCCAGGAAATCACCAGTGTCTCTGCCTGATCAAGAGTGCCGATAACGGTTGGCACACGTGCTGTTTCCCTGAGGGAGAGAATTCGATTCAGGCGCTTTTCAACCATACTTCGTCGAATGTCGAAGCTTTCAGTAATAAGGCCATTTTCATCATGCTCATCGGAATCCACGCGTACAAGACCATCACCATATCCGGGAACTCCTCTTGGGCTTAAGCCATCATTGGTTAAAGCATACCGCTGGTAGGTTTCAGTGGTTTTTACGAGAAAAGTTTCCACCGTCCTACGTTTCACCGATGCGGCTTCAATGGTAGATACAGATTCAAGCAGATACTGATCGGTCAGGATAAAAACAGGAATCTGATACCGCTGTGCAAGATTGAATGCCTGCTGCGTAGTATCAATAATTTCTGCAAGGGTTCCCGGAGAGAAGATTACCCTCGCAAAATCTCCATGGCCCGCATGGAGAGCCAGATTGAGGTCGCCCTGCTCGGTACGTGTCGGCAAGCCGGTGGCCGGTCCAGGGCGCTGACCTATATGAATAACAATTGGAGTTTCAATCATACCTGCAAGACTTACTCCTTCCTGCATAAGGTCAAACCCACCTCCCGAAGTTGTCACAATTGCTCTTGCGCCGGCATAGGATGCTCCGAGCCCAGCGTTGATTGCTGCAATTTCATCTTCAGCCTGATCAACCACAATACCATACTCTTTTGTTCTTGCTGCCAAAAAGGTGAGCAGGCCTGTTCCGGGGGACATTGGATAGGAACTGATGAAATTACACCCGGCAGCTACAGCTCCGATACCGAGTGCTGTACTCCCATCCATGAGCAGTCTTTCTGGTCTACCTGCCTGAAGAGCTATATGAAGAGATATATTTGCAGATGCAGCTGTATCTTGGCCGAAACTGTACCCGAGCTTTGCTGCAATGCAGTTTTTTGTGGCAATCTCTTCACCTTTTGCTGCAAACTTTCCTCGAAGATAAGTCGTAAACAGTTCAAGAGGAATGCCAAACATACCAAGGACAACCCCTGCGGCAGCTATATTTGAAAACCCGGCGCTACCAGCCTCCATTGCAAATTTAGTAAGAGGAGTATCAATGCAGTTATCACCCCATTTATCACCAAACTTTTCTTTTTCCGCAAATATCAGAGTCTTGCTGCTTATCCGGTCTTTCAAATGTTCAACAACATTATGGGAGAGGGCAAAGAGCATATCGATGCGTCGCACATAAGCGTCTCTTTTTTTCTCCGTTATCCGGATTTCTGTTGTATTGCTTCCTCCACGAATACGAGACATGTACTCTGTACAAGAGAAAACGTTATAGCCATGCTTTTTCAATACGTAAAGGAGAGCACCCGTGATGGTTTGAACTCCCTGCCCTGCCTCTCCACAGAACACCATTGATAGATCTTGATACATAAATGATTTTTACTTGAATAGATATTGATGCCGGACGATGGCATGAATTCTAAAACCGGCGATGCTTTACGACGATATCATTTTCATAGGATTTACCCAGGAATCAAAGTCCTCTGCAGACACAAGCCTCAACGCAATTGCTGCCTCGCGCAGGGTTTTGCCAGTTATCTGGGCATGCTGCACAATTTCGGCAACTTTATCATAGCCGATATGCGGGTTCAGTGCTGTTACCATCATCAGTGAACGATCCAGATGCATCCTGATCCTTTCTCTATCAGGTTCAATACCACAAACACAGTTATCAGCAAACGACAAGCACGCATCCCCTAATAATTCAGCGGACTGAAGAAAATTGGCTATCATGACCGGACCAAAAACATTCAGCTCAAGATGACCTTGCATACCTGCAACCGATATGGCCACATCATTTCCAAGCACCTGTGCGCAAACCATTGAAAGCGCTTCCACCTGTGTAGGATTGACCTTGCCCGGCATAATCGAAGAACCCGGTTCATTTATGGGTAACAAAATTTCTCCGATTCCACAGCGAGGACCAGAAGCAAGCAGACGAATATCATTGGCTATTTTCATCAGACTTACGGCTGTCTGTTTCAGAGCGCCATGCGATTCCACGAGTGCATCATGCGCAGCAAGAGATTCAAACTTGTTTTCCGCACTTATAAAGGGGAGTCCGGTCATTGATGCAATGGATGCTGCAACCTTTCCAGCAAACCCTACAGGGGCGTTGAGTCCGGTCCCGACCGCTGTTCCACCCAATGCAAGTTCCGAAAGATGCGGCAATGTGTGATCGAGAGCGGCAAGCGCATGATCAAGTTGTGATACATACCCTGAAAACTCCTGACCAAGCGTAAGCGGTGTTGCATCCATAAGGTGGGTACGCCCAAGTTTCAGCACATCCTGGAATGCAACAGAACGACCAGCAAACTCACTGCGAAGATGCTTTATACCTGGAATACTCTTCTGTCCGAGCATTATGGATGCGGCTATATTCATGGCCGAAGAAAACGCATCATTTGAAGATTGCGATCTGTTTACGTCATCATTGGGATGAAGAAGCCGATCTCCTTCCCCTAAATACATTCCTGAGAGAACATGCGCTCGATTGGCAATGACCTCGTTGATATTCATATTGGTCTGGGTGCCTGACCCTGTCTGCCATATCACTAAAGGAAAATGCTCATCCAGTTTGCCGTCAATGATCTCATCGCATACACCCGCAATCAATTTCATCTTGTCATGACTCAAGACTCCAAGTTCACAATTAATTATAGCTGCAGCTTTTTTCACATACCCAAATGCCTTGATAACGCCTTGCGGCATCGAATGTGAAGCTCCAATCTTGAACTTCTCTATCGATCGCTGGGTCTGGGCTCCCCAATAATGGTCCTCAGGAACTCTAACTTCCCCAAGAGTATCTTTTTCGAGTCTATACTTCATGCTTCTAAAACCCATTCAACATGAGAACAAAGAAATAGAGTATTGTGCGTTTGTTCTGTTAATGGTTGGCGAACCAACTTTCTCACCACAGCGTTTCAGGCAACTTCAAAAATACTGTTAATCAGGCTTTCGAAAAATCTGGGTGCGATGACCAATACAAGGCATCAACAACAGGGCTAAAGTTAATAACCATGCATATCGGCCATCCAATAAAGCCCAACGTTTCCCAAGATCGCCTGTATAGCAAGAGCCTTTACCCTGTTCTTCCGCTTGATAATACTTGCCCGTAATCGAAAGTCTAGATTTCTGATGCTGTGTCTTCAAGGTTTACATTCCATCTCCTTTAACTGAATGTTACATACCTAAGGTGAATCATATCCCAGACATCGCTAACCAGCCTGTCATCAGTTAATCATAGAAATACTTCTTCATACGGGTCAGCGGAAAGAGTCGTCACCCCGCACACATGTATCGGGATACGGAATAGTTATTGAACAGATGCGCAGGTAACAATTTGTAGTAGAGGTGTTCATAATTATCGACCATACACTCTCTGGTAAAACGCTGTTCAAACTCCTTTCGACAGGTTTTTCTCGATATCTGGTCCACATGATGAATAGCCTCGATAAAGTCAAGCTTTTTGTCACAGATAAAACCAGTCTTGCCATGAGTGATTACCCGGAGCTGAACCGCATCCTCTAACAATCACAGGAGTTCCACAGGCAAGGGCTTCAATCATCACCAGCCCGAAAGGTTCCGGCCAATCTATCGTATTCAGCAGTGCTTTCGCATTTTTCAGCAGTTCAACCTTGCGGGTGTCATCAACTTCGCCGACATAGTCAATAAGCGGATGATTAAGCAACGGTTTGACTTTTTCCTCAAAAAAGCCTTTATCCGCCGGGTCAATTTTAGCGGCAATTTTCAGCGGTATGTTACACGCCCTGGCGAGCATGATTGCTTCTTGAGGCTTTTTCTCTTCTGAAAAACGTCCCAGAAAGAGAAAATAATCTTTGGGTTTGTTGTTAAACTCAAAACTTGAGACAGGATAGCCGTGATAAATAGTTTTGACCCAGTTGATATCCTTGACAGGAAGCCTCTGGGAATCACTGATAGAGACATAAGCCATATCGGGGTATGATTTCAGCATTGCAGCGCTGTCCCCGAGATCAAGCCTGCCATGCATGGTCAGAACGGTTGGTACCTGTGCCTTATAGGCATACGGTAACGTCTGGTACTCGAGATGGGAATGAATGATGTCAAATTCATGGGCCATTTTCTCATAGACCCGGCTTAACATCATCATGTTCACCATTATCGGTGTATGAGCCTTTTTGCCAAGACGCAGGCTCTCACTGATCGGCGCAACCAATCTTGCACTTGTCAAGGAGTCGCCCGAAGCAAACAGGGTGACATCATGTCCCTTTTCGACCAGTCCTTCAGTCAAATGGTAGACAACCCTCTCTGTGCCTCCGTATTTTTTTGGTGGGACACGTTCGACTAAGGGAGCTATTTGGGCAATGCGTAGTTTTTTCATGATACTTCTCTCCGTTAAGTAAAATCCTTCGTTCAAAAAGAGGTGTTCAAAACGAGTGTTGTGTACCAGCGATTTACGACCCATGGATAACCATACTCGTATAGTATTAAGTGGCTTTCCGATTATTCTGGATATAGTTCGGTGTTTGAGTCCGGAAATTGCTGACAACAAGACTGAAAGTCTTATATCTGCCTCCTGTTTCAGGAGCTCTACAGCATGGGTTTCCTTCCGAAAACATGGTGTTTCGGGCAGAGTGTTTGCTTCATCCTGACCAAGACTATCGAAATAACAAGCTCTGAACATTTTGAATACCTCTCGTTCGGAACTGTCTTTGTCAACGTTGAGATAGGTATTGTTGACGAGCTCAGTGGCTTTTGTCTCTGAACCGGTCAGCCAGTATGCCAGGCTATATATTTCATCCATCAAGTACAGTGATGTTCTTTTTGCTGTAACCATTTTCTTTCGTGCAAAAGGGTTCAGATGGAGAGGGATAATTTCCAATGAACATTCAAAACAAAAAAAGAGGGAATCAACTTCAATGAATACAGCCGGTCAGGGAATTTGCCCCTTCTCCTGAACTGGCGTAAAGCATCAATTAACTATCAGTAAAATATGGATGAATGAATGATACTGTATATGTAATGAATACAATTACTGTCCATACTGCTCAAATTTATATGTTTTTTATGAAAAATCCATAAAAAACATATACTTTATATATATTTTTTTATGCTGATTGATTTTGTCTTTAAAGAAGAAATACGATCAGCAACTGCCGGAATAGTGAAACAGTTACCCAATAAATTCATAAAATAAGTGCAGCACTAAGATGAATATCGCATGTATCGGGATCGGGAAAGTTGGTTCGGCACTTGCAGGAAATCTTTTAAACGCAGGTCATGAAGTGACTTTTGGTGCTCGTAATCCCAGCTAAAACTTACTATTGAACAGGAGATTGATAGAGTGCCGAAGATTGCCTTCACTTTCGGTTAAACAACAGGAGAATTATCATGCTCGGGAACAGGCTTATCAGTTGGTATAGGTTTATCATCATCGTTTGCATGATGCTCGGGATAAGTGCGCTTTCAAATGCTGCAGTATCGCCGACCGAACAAACAGCTGTTTTTGCCGCTGGCTGTTTCTGGGGTGTTGATGCTGTCTTTAAGCATGTCAAAGGTGTTTCAGAGGTGCAATCAGGATATGCAGGTGGTAAAGCAGCCACAGCTCATTACGAACAAGTAAGTAATGGCAATAACGGACATGCCGAATCAGTGAGGGTTCGTTTCAACCCGAATCAAGTTACCTACCAGCAATTGCTGCACGTGTTTTTTACCGTGGCACATGACCCAACCCAGCTAAACCGTCAAGGGCCTGATGAAGGAAACCAATACCGCTCTGTGATTTTTTATACCACGATTGAGCAGCAAAATATTGCACAAGCCTATATCAAGGCCCTCACCGCCTCACACAAATTTGATTCTCCTATCGTAACGCAAATCGTACCGTTCCAACAATTTTATCCTGCGGAGAAGTATCACCAGAATTATCTCGTCTTTCATCCAGCTGATCCCTATATCATCATCAACGATATGCCAAAACTGAAACGTTTACGCAACCAATTCCCGGCATTGAATCAATGAATTTTCCCAGGAGCCCTCATTTCGACTGGCGTTATTTTGTTCTTGAACACAAAAATATTCTTGGAGAAAAAAAATGAACAAACTGAAAAACAAAACCTGCATGCCTTGTTCGGAAGGGGCAGGGCTTATGTCTCAAAGCGAGATAAAGGAATTATTAGAATTTATTCCAGATTGGGAAGTAACAACAGATGAAGGTATAAGCAGATTACAGCGCACCTTTACGTTCAAGGATTTCAAGAGTGCAATCGCATTTACTAATCAGGTGGGTGAACTGGCTGAGGCCGAACAGCATCATCCAAAACTCGTTACTGAATGGGGAAAAGCAACAATTATCTGGTGGACTCACTCTGTAAAAGGCCTGCATAGGAACGATTTCATTATGGCAGGCAAAACCAACGAACTGAAAGGAGATTGAATGAATATATTTTAAAAGGCAGCAAAAGCACTCCGACTGCTATTGAAAAGAACACGAACCCTTACACTGGCCACCGGTATCTAGCCGAGATTATCAACCACCTGGTGTGGCTTTAGTTTCGTTTAATCTTGAGTTTTCGCGACATTGAAGAACCGCTGACTTATCTAGGAGTTATGCTCCAAGCTTCATTATCACCGACAAGCTGAAAAGCCAGGGAGCAGCAAACAGAGAACTCCTGCCAGGAGTTGAACACCGACAACACAAAGAACTCAACAACCGAGCGGAATTGCCGAACCAGCCAACCAGACAGAAAGAACAACAAATGCGAAAGTTCAAATTACCAAATCATGCACAACGGTTTCTGTCAGTTCACGCTCATGTTGGGAACTGGTTCCGAATTCATCATCATTATGAAACCTCCTCTGACTATCGAACTGCACGTCTTCAAGCTGTTGCCACCTGGCTAGAAGTGACGGGGACTCTGAGCGCTGCCTGAATGTGTCAATATTACTTTTTCAGGTAAAAATCCATTTTTATACGCAATTCTGCCTTCTGGTTTTTTTGATAACTTGAAAGTACCTGCAGAAATGCTTTCCCGGATTGGGGTATGACCCGGGCAATCTTACCCAATTTCACCATGATTAAACCTCTTGACCCGTTTGGAGTATGCTTGCCGCTTTCCCTGAAAAAGAGAGAGGTTTTCTGCTACTCCCTTCAAGCCCTTGAGCATATCTGGCCAGGCTTAGGTGCATATCCGAAAACCATAAAGGTACTACTCGAAGCAGCATTGCGGAATTTCGATAACTACACGATACGCACGGCCGACATCGAGGCGATAGCGAATTGGGGGTCTTCGGCGAAGCCGCAGGTCGAAGTTCCCTTCAAACCGGTAAGAGTCGTTTTGCAGGATTTTACCGGTGTACCTGCCATTGTCGATCTGGCTGCTCTGCGTGAAGCGTGTGCGGCTCTTGGTGGCGATGCCTCACGGATCAATCCCCTCGTTGCCTGCGATCTTGTTATCGACCATTCCGTGCAAGTTGATTATTTCGGAGCACCCGATGCGTTTGAGAAAAACCTCGAAAGGGAATTTGAGCGTAACCTGGAACGCTACGAGTTTCTTAAATGGGGTGAAAAAGCATTCAGCAATTTTCATGTTGTTCCTCCCGGTACCGGTATTGTCCATCAAGTGAACCTTGAATATTTTTCCGATGTCGTACATCTCGAAAACGGTATCGCATATCCAGATTCCCTTGTTGGTACTGACAGTCATACCACCATGATCAACGCGCTTGGTGTGCTTGGCTGGGGAGTTGGCGGCATAGAGGCCGAAGCCGTCATGCTGGGTCAACCGGTATACATGCTGCTGCCCGATGTTGTCGGCGTCCGGTTGTCTGGTGCTCTGACTGAAGGCGTCTGTGCGACCGATCTCGTACTGACCCTGACGTCGATCTTACGACGAGAGGGCGTTGTCGGTTCATTTGTTGAGTTTTTCGGACCAGGTCTTCCTTCGCTGTCTCTGCCTGACCGTGCAACGTTGGCGAACATGGCTCCGGAATATGGTGCAACAACAGGCTTTTTTCCCGTCGATAATGAAACCCTCGACTATCTTGCCCTCAGTGGCAGGGAAGATCTCTGCGAAATTGTCGAGTGCTACTCTCGCCAACAGGGGCTCTGGCACGAAGTGGCTGATATACCCTGTTTCAGTAGGGTGATAGAGCTTGACATGACAACGGTTCGTCCATCGCTGGCTGGCCCGAAACGGCCACAGGATCGGATCGACCTTTCCGCAATGAGCAGCCAATGGATGAAAGACCTCTCGACGGTTTTCGCTAAACCTCCCATTCCGGAGGCCGATGAGATGGCTTCCGAAGGTGGCGCTGCCGTTGAATCACATTCCGATCCGGTCAGTAAAGGCATCGATATCACCATCCATGGCCAGCAGGTCTCGCTCCGGGACGGTGCCGTGGTTATTGCTGCAATTACCTCATGTACCAATACGAGCAATCCGGAAATTCTGATTACCGCCGCACTCATGGCAAGAGCCGCTCGTAAACGCGGGCTTTTTCCGCAACTATGGGTCAAAACCTCTTTTGCGCCCGGTTCGCGGGTTGTCGTTGATTACCTTGCATCGGCCGGATTTATGGATGATCTTGATGCGCTGGGATTCAGTAATGTGGCTTTTGGCTGTACCACCTGCATCGGTAATTCCGGCCCATTACCTGAACCCGTTGCCCAGGCTGTCAAGAAGGGCGATCTCGTTGTTGCCAGTGTGCTTTCTGGAAACCGCAATTTTGAAGGAAGGATCAATCCGCTCGTCAAGGCGAACTATCTGGCCAGTCCGCCTTTGGTCATTGCCTATGCCCTTGCCGGTACCATTGCCATTGATTTCGAGCGCGAGCCCCTTGGAACTGATGGCGAAGGCCGCGAGGTCTTTCTCCGGGAACTTTATCCCTCTGACAAAGAGGTTCTCGATATCGCCCGATCTGTCGTTCTGCCGGAGTATTTCGAGAAGCTTTACGGCGAAGTTTATGAAGGGCCGGAACGCTGGCGGGCGATCGAAACGGCAGGCGATGCTTTTTATCAGTGGGATCCTGATTCGTCTTATATCCGCAAACCTCCGTTTTTCGATTGTATCGGGCCCGATCCAGAGGGGGCTGCGTCGATTCGCCGAGCTCGTTGTCTCGCGCTGTTCGGCGACAGCGTGACAACCGATCATATCAGTCCGGCCGGGATGATCCAGCCTGGTCAACCGGCTGGCGCATACCTTCTATCAATAGGGATTTCTGAAAAGGATTTTAACACGTTCGGGTCAAGGCGCGGAAATCATGAGGTGATGGTTCGCGGCACCTTCGACAATATCAGGATCCGCAACAAACTTGCGCCAGGCACTGAAGGGGGATATACGACCCTGTTCCGCACCGATGGTGATGGAGAGGTGAGAAGCATCTACGATTCGGCCATGCATTACAAGGAGGCCGGGGTTCCGCTGATTGTTATTGCCGGAAGGGATTATGGGATGGGAAGCAGTCGTGACTGGGCGGCCAAGGGTACGGTGATGCTTGGAGTAAGTGTGGTTATCGCCGTGAGTTTCGAGCGTATACACCGTTCTAATCTGATCGGTATGGGTGTTCTGCCACTCCAGTTCTGCGATGGTCAGGACGCCACCAGCCTAGCTCTCACGGGGCGTGAAATTTTCGATATAGCTATCAGCGATTCCCTCAAGCCGGGTGAACTTGTCAATGTTGTAGCGACCGATCCGAAAACTGCAAAGATGATTTCATTCACCCTGCAATGCAGGATTGATAGCCCTATTGAGGTGGAATACTTCCGGAACGGAGGGATATTGCAGACCGTGGTTCGACGGATTGCGGCCGAAGGACGATAACGTAACTCTCTTGGAGGGTCTGTCAAGTTGGTGTGTCGTAGACAAGCAGTAGAAGAGATGAGGGACGGTCCGTGTGTTCAGCAAAGGCTGGAGTCTTCAGCAGGAAAAAGACTTGGCAAAAGTCAGAAGCCCCTTAATTTGGATAGCAAGGTGGAACATGAACCTAATATCCCATATCATTTTGGTTCAGATAATTGGGCTCACTTGAGCAAACCTGCTAACGGGGTTGTGTTTATCGGCAGAGATCCAAATCCGGATACAGCTCAGATAGTTGGTGTCCGTGGCGGTCGTTCTGTTTTTAAAAATGAGATATTTCGGTTTTGAGACATCGCGGTCCTCACGGAAGACACTTTTTTCATCACAAATCTTTTAAAGTACCTTTGGCTCACTAGCATCGGGACCCCTTATCCAGAAACAGATGACTGGGACGCAAAGCTAAACAAGGACTTTGCGCATACGTGTTTTAGTACGTGGTTAGTTCATGCGCTAGATAGTCTTCCATCGAGACTTTTTATCGCCACAAGATTATTGTATAGTCAGCGGTATGTAAAGCTAAGTTTATTATCTCTTTTTATATTAGTAAGTTAGCGAGAGCCGAAACCATTTGAGCCTTCGCCTTGCTCAGCTCCTCGACAATCTTCTCAATCAAATTATCATTCTGCTTGAATTCATCGTTGGCAGGCATGAGGTATTTGCCGTCTTCCTTCAAGGCATGATGCTGAGGGTTGAGTAGAAAGAGGTGTGGGTTTAAGGCTCGGCCCATTTTGCGATGTCGCGCCAGCTCATTACCGACACCCCGCTCCGCTCGTATGAAGAGTTCCCTCCATAAACAGCCAGGGCTGAAGTGCTTCTGAAGCGGCAAATCTTCCGGCTTTTAAGCCTGCACGAATATAGTCATCGGTGATTGTCTGACCGGATTTGATTTCTACAGGATGCTGTTAGTTTACGGTAGAGCATAGCGGGTTATACAATTCCCCAAACAAATCTGCAAAATGTATAAATGCCTCGGATCGTTGTGCTGGATGCGGAGGAGCGAGTGACGAGGAAAGAGTTGCAAACGGCAGCGGCAATCAAAAAGAGGAATAGGACCTATAGGACAAATGGGGCCTATAGGACTGATAAAAAGATGGGGGAGGCGGGATTACTGGAGCGATACATAACAACGCCTGCCGGTCGAGCTATGATTGAAATATATGATAAGGAACCCCTGTCACGGGCATAAAACTGCATGGAAAAAGAACCGATAACCGCTCACTACACTTTAAAATCGCTATGAACTTGTAGTGAACGGTTTAATTTCGATCACCGCCCAGCGTAGTAACCGGGTTTCGGAACAGATAACCAGAGGTGCTCAGATGTGTTACGCAAGCAGTGTCAGTTTATTGAAAACCTTCTCGGCAATATGACCATCTACAGCTTTTTGATAGGCTTTAAAGCCCTCTGTGGTCATATGCTTTTCCAGCAGTGCCTGGCTCTCCCATACTTCATAAAACATAAAAACCGCAGGGTCGTTCTGATCCTCGTGACATAAGTACGTTTTGCACCCCTCATCCTTTCGG
>Ga0073936_10004346_pt1 | contig 19693 bp, 20 predicted proteins | sample AliMusrvi5mmetaG_FD_87041 | JGI IMG/M metagenome (GOLD analysis project Ga0073936, IMG submission 87041) | Freshwater lake bacterial and archeal communities from Alinen Mustajarvi, Finland, to study Microbial Dark Matter (Phase II) - Alinen... | ecosystem: Environmental > Aquatic > Freshwater >... | reverse complement strand
CTACTGGTGGAATTACGCCATCTGCAGTCGCTCTCCTCGAAGAGATGGCCATCGCGGCCACGCAGCGAACTGCATAAATCAAAGGGGATTGTGTGCGTCAGGTAAAAGGCAAGAGTGATCACGTCGTCATCGTTGGAGCGGGGCTTGGCGGTCTCAGTGCTGCTCTGCGGCTAGCGGGAGCCGGACGCAAGGTCACCGTTGTAGAGCGTGAGTCGGTACCAGGTGGTCGCAATGGCCTCCTGCAGCGTGATGGCTACTCTTTCGACACTGGCCCATCTGTCCTTACGATGCCATCGCTCATTCAAGATGCGCTCTCTTGTGTCGGCGAAGATATGAAGGATTGGCTCGAACTCGTTCCTGTCGACCCCCTCTATCGCGCTTTCTATCATGACGGCACGCAATTAGACGTGCACGCCAATACCAAGAGAATGCAAGAAGAGATCGCTACCAAGATCAGCGCGAGTGAGGCGATTGGTTACGGAAAGTACGTTGACTTTGTGACAAAGTTATATAAGTACGAGATGAATGACTTTATCGATCGCAATATCGATTCACCTCTCAATTTGTTGACCCCCAATCTTGCCAAGCTCGTTGGACTCGGCGCCTTCCGCCATCTGGCACCAAAAGTCAATCAATTTCTCAAGGATGAGCGCACTCAGAAGGTGTACTCATTCCAGGCTATGTATGCCGGGGTAAGTCCACAGCAAGCCCTGGCTCTCTACGCAGTCATCGCATACATGGATTCGGTGAATGGTGTCTTCTTCCCCAAAGGAGGAATGCATGCGGTTCCTCGCGCACTAGCTGCAGCTGCGCAAAAACATGGGGTCACTTTTAAATACAACACCACCGTCACTTCTGTGGAACATAGCAATGGTCGAGCAACCGCAGTACTGACGGAAGATGGGCAGCGAATTACCGGAGACACTTTTATTTTGAATCCCGATCTTCCAGTGGCTTATCGCGACCTGCTTGGTTCGACTCCCCGACGTGTGAAGACCCTCAAATACTCTCCGTCCTGCGTCACTCTGCTGGTGGGGACCAAGAAGAAGTACGACCACCTTACTCATCACAATATTCACTTTGGTAAGTCATGGGAGGGGGTATTTGATGAACTCATTACAAAGAAGACTTTGATGACTGATCCGAGCCTGCTGGTAACTATCCCAACCTATGACGATCCATCTCTTGCACCTCAAGGTCACTCCTCGTATTACATCCTCTTCCCAACTCCCAACCTCGACGCCGATATCGATTGGAAGGTTGAAGGTCCGCGCTATCGCAACGAGATGCTTCGCGTTATGGAGGCTCGTGGATACGAAGGCTTTGCAGATTCAATCGAGGTAGAGCAGTTAACTACTCCCCTCGATTGGCAAGAGCAAGGGATGGAGCGCGGTGCACCATTCGCCAGCGCACATACCTTCTTCCAAACCGGCCCCTTTAGACCACGCAATATGGCAGTTGGCTTCGAGAATGTTGTATTTGCTGGTTCGGGAACACAACCGGGAGTTGGAGTACCAATGGTATTGATTTCAGGTCGCCTCGCTGCCGAGCGGATCGTAGGAGCTATTAAGTAACGTGGATGAGTTAACTGCCGCTGGGATTCTAGATCCAGATCTGCGCGCCTCGTATACTGAGTGCAAGCGGCTTAACTCATTACATGGCAAGACCTACTACCTCGCAACTCTGCTCTTACCTAAAGCCAAGCGTCCTCACGTTCATGCCCTGTACGGCTTTGCACGCTATGCCGACGAGATAGTGGATGATCTTGCCTCAACCCTGACGATAGAAGAGAAGGCAGCGCTCCTGAAGAATTGGGGCGATGGAGTGCTGAGTGACATCCGTAGCGGGACAAGCAAAGATCCCGTTGGACGAGCACTGGTCGACACAGTCAACCGATTCACCATTCCTATCGAACTCTTTGAGGCCTTCTTGCACTCCATGGAGATGGATCTCTCTGTCACTCATTACGAGACCTTCGCGGATCTCTCCGAGTACGTTTATGGAAGTGCCGCAGTAATAGGCCTACAGATGGTTCCTATATTGGGTGCAACTGATCCTGCTGCCTACGCCGCTGCAGAGAAGCTAGGTGTCGCCTTTCAACTCGCTAATTTCATCCGCGATGTCAGCGAGGATCTTGATCGAGGTCGAATCTATCTACCGCTCGCTGAGTTAGCGGCCTCTGGAGTCACTCCTGAAATGTTGGCTGCCAAGAGATTGACCCCAGAGATCAAGAGCGCACTCATCTTCCAAATTGAGCGCGTGCGACGCCTACAGAGTGAAGCTACAGCAGGTATCAAACTCCTAGATGCGGCGAGCCAACCCTGCATTAACGCAGCATCAGAGCTCTACTGCGGGATCGTGGATGAGGTTGAGAAGATCAACTACGAGATATTCACCCATCGCGCTACCACCTCAACCTGGCGACGCATCAAGGTAGCCCTCCCTGCATATGTGCAGGCGGTAAGAGCGCGCTAGAGTTCCACCAACGGGAGCCGCTAGTTGTGGCTGAGAGGACCTGATCGCCAGGTCGACCGTATGACCAGTTCGGTAATGCGAACTGCGGAAGGGTTTCAATCATGCATTCTATAAATCACGCAGTAATGACCGTTATGTTCACGGCTTGGGGTTACCAACTCACCTATCTGGAATTCTTCGCCTTTATAACGTCGGTGGTGGGAGTCGCCTACGGGATATTTGGCCCACGCGTTACTTGGCCGTGGTGGAATATCAGTAGCCTTTTATATGCAGGGCTCTTCTTTGAACAGAAGTACTACGCGAGTGCGATACTCCAATTTGTTTTCGTCGCAGGCGGAATATGGGGCTGGTTTGGCTGGGGGCCCAAGGGCGCGAAGCCTGCCAAGCTCTCTTTAAAAACAAATATCTACTGGATTATCGGATATGCCATCGCCTGGTTCTCCTTATACCCATTGCTACTTCACATTGGCGCAGCTGCTTCACTTACCGATGCCTTCGGATTTGTTGGAAGTTGTATCGCACAAGTCCTTATGTGCGTCGAGCGCTATGAGACGTGGCCGCTCTGGTTTGTAGTTGATGGCGTTTACACCTATCAGTTCTGGCATGGTAAGTCCTACCTCACCTCGATCTTGTACTTCATCTTTGTCCTGCTCGCTATCGGAGGATGGAAGCGTTGGTTGCGAATCGCTAATCTTGAAAAGAGCGCCGTGATATAGATGATCATCACAATTGATGGCGTCGCGGGAGCAGGTAAAACAACTCTTGCAGCATTTATGGCTGCTGAGTACGAAGAGAGAACTTCTGTGCAGGTTGTACATATGGATGATCTCTACGACGGATGGAGCGATCCCCTGGGAGCTGCGCTCACCCAGAAACTACGTGCGATAGCCCGCGGCCACCTCGACCAAACGGTGGTCAAAACTCGAAGTTACGACTGGAGCGCAGATCGACCGGGCGCAGAGTTGGTTATTCCACCAACACACCTCCTCATCCTTGAGGGGGTTGGCTCGGGCCAAAGGTCAATCCGAGAGTTCGCCGAGACAAAAATCTGGATTGACCTCGAACCCATTGTTGGCCTGCGCCGGGTGCTGGCGCGTGACGGATTCCAGATTGAAGAGCAGATGTTGACCTTTCTAGAGCACCAACGTATGCACTTTGTCGAAGAAGGCACACGGGACGCCGCTGATTTCCACCTGAATGGTTTGAATTAACCTCTAGAATTTAAGCGTGTCTGATCTATCCGGCGAAATAATCGATAACCGTTACGAGCTCTTGTCGCTCATAGCGGCCGGCGGGATGGCTTCTATCTACAAGGCGACTGACCAGCGACTCGATCGCCTGGTCGCCGTCAAGATTATGCATCCTCACCTCGCCAATGATGAGGAGTTTGTAAATCGCTTTATCCGTGAGGCCAAGGCGATCGCCTCACTCTCCCACCCCAATATTGTCTCGATTCAAGACCAAGGCTGGAATGAGGGCGGCACTCCCGCCGTCTTTATAGTCATGGAATATATCGATGGCTTCACCTTGCGTGAACTGCTCATAGAGCGTGGCCGCCTCACACCTCAGGAGCTCTTGCACTACACCATCCCGGTCGTGAGCGCTCTTGCGCAGGCCCATAGCCTCGGCATCAATCACCGTGACCTCAAACCAGACAATATCTTGATCTCCAAAGAGGGACGAATAAAGATCGCAGACTTCGGACTAGCCCGAGGCGCCACCCTCGGTGGCACCCTGACTGTCGAATCGAGCATCGTGCTCGGGAGCGTCTCCTACCTATCGCCCGAGCAGGTGGAACGAGGAATCTCCGATGCGCGAAGCGATATCTACTCTCTCGGAATTATGTTCTACGAACTTCTCACGGGTGTAAAACCTTTTGACGGAGAGACGCCGATTCAGATTGCACTCAAGCACGTCAATGAACGGGTTCCTGCTCCATCGCTCCTCCAACCCGGAATTCCACCTGCGCTCGACACCTTAGTTCTCCGCGCAACCGCACATAATCCTGATCAACGTCAGCGCAATGGGGCCGAACTACTGGAAGAACTGACCCAACTTCAAATTTATTTAGATCCTAAGCGCTCACAACTCACCTTGGATTTGGATCTCCCTCCACAACCGCCAACTCCGAAACGCAAGAGCGCGCGCCCGGAGGTTCGAATTGGAAGCACATTGGTCACCAAGGTGCGAAACTTCACCGAGCCCACTCATATTAAGAGGGAAGAGAAGAAGCCCACCTTCATCCCAGAGGGCAAGCTAGAAACGCCTCCACTTTTGCCCAAAGCAGTCGCAAAAAGGCGAAAGACTTCAAAGCGCGTGCAGCGCAATCGGTACATCGCCTTCATCATCCTCATGCTCTTGGTTGCGGGTGGCCTCTACCAATTGGCATGGCCGGTAAATGGAATTTCTTTGCCATCAGTTGTTGGAATGAATCTGACTGATGCAACCAGCACGCTCTCGAACATCGGAATGCAGACTGTGGTTGCGCAGAGGGAGTTCGACTCCAGCGTTCCTAAGGGAGAAGTAATCTCCTCATCACCTGGCGGTGGCGCAAGACTAAAGCGTGGCGGAACGGTGGCGCTGACGATCTCTGAAGGTACGGCTATAGAGCCAACGCCTACCCCCACACCTATTCCCACGCTGAGTGCGACACCGACCCCTACCTCGACAGATCCCAATGCGCCGATCACAATCTCAAATTACGTGGGGCTTACGAGCGACCAAGCGCAGAGCGAATTAACTGCGGCAGGGCTGACCGTTAACCAAACATTTGCGTATAGCGACACTATTGCGACTGGAAGCGTGATATCTCAAACGCCAGATGGAACTGCGCCAGTAACTCCGGGTTCTACGGTTACCATCGTGGTCTCCCAAGGCGCGGCGAATGTGTACATTCCTAACGTCTATTCTCTCTCGGGCAGCTACGCAACGAAGGAGCTTGAAAACCTGCAACTCAAGGTGATTGTTCGAAAGATCGGCAACGGCAAACACGTCACCAACATCTCTCCAAAGGTTGGAACCTCAGTCAAGCGCGGCAGCACGGTGGTTATAACCCTCGGGTAGGCTCACGCCATGAGTCCAGCAGCAACTCCCCGTACCGCCCCACGTATTGGCGCGCACACCCCCACTTCCGGCGGAATGGCCAAGCGTTCTATCGAATATGCACTTACAACCGGAGCTGAGGCAATCCAGGTCTTCGCATCCAATCCTCGAGGTTGGGCAATGCCCGAAGCAAATCTTGCAGCGGATACCGCCTTTCGCGATCGTGCGGACGAACTCGATATCCATACGTACGTGCATGCACCCTTCTTGATTAACCTCGGTTCACCGACCGCAGCGACATATGAGAATTCCGTTGCATCCACTGCCTACTCACTCAAGCGAGCGCGAGAGATCGGTGCTTTAGGAACTGTGATTCACACCGGATCTGCGGTAGATGTTAATCACGTCCCAATGGCGTGGAAGCAGATCAATAAGGGCATAATGCCAGTCCTTAAGAAATTGAAGGAAGATGACCCTTGGCTACTGCTTGAGCCGACGGCGGGACAAGGGCAATCACTCGTTAAGAAGCTCGATGATTTGTTGATGTACTTCGATGCGCTCGAATGGCATCCAAGGGTGGGAGTCTGCCTCGATACGTGTCACGTCTTTGCGGCAGGTCATGACATCGCTAAGAAGGGTGGAATGACTGAGACTTTAGATCTTCTCGTCTCTCTTGTCGGCATAGAACGCATCAAACTTATTCACACGAATGACTCTATGGATGTTTGCGGCGCACTCAAAGATCGCCATCAGAATCTCGGTGAAGGAGAGATCGGTCTAAAGGCATTTGAAGAGTTGATCGCACACCCAGCAGTAGTAAATGCACCACTCATTCTTGAAACTCCTGGACAAGAACCGGAGCATGGCGCTGAAATCACTCTTCTCAAAAAGATGAGATCCAAGAAGAAGTGAATTTTAAAACTCACAAAACTATCCCGACGGTCCTACTTCTTTCGGTTGCATTGGTTTGGGGTAGCACCTTTGCCATCATGAAGAACTCGCTGGATCGCATCGATGTCAACTCATTTCTGGCCTGGCGCTTCATCGTTGCTGCACTTCTTATGGCAGCACTCCGCCCGAAATCCTTTCGCCACATTGACCGCAATTTCCTCCTTCGAGGCATAGGAGCCGGAGCCCTGTTAGGTGCGGGGTACATCTTCCAAACTTTTGGCCTCACTCTTACCACCGTTGCAAAAACTGGATTCATCACCGGCCTCTATGCCGTATTTACTCCTCTCATCGCGGCAATATTCTTTAAACATCACATCTCGAGGATTCAGTGGTTCGCAGTGGGTCTTGCGACGATCGGCATGGGGGTTCTCTCGTTGCACGGTCTGACTATCGGGCGGGGCGAATTTCTTGTTCTCATTGCCGCGCTCTGCTTCGCATTACATATCATCGCGTTGAGCCGTTGGAGTCCAAATCGAGATTCTTATGCTCTCACGATGATCCAGATGGCCACCGTTGGCGTGATATGTCTGATCGCCTCACTCAAGAGCGGTTTTCATGCCCCTCATGATCAAGGGGTTTGGGCGGTTGTTGTCTACTGTGCAATCTTCGCGAGTGCCTGCGCCTTCATCATCCAAACCTGGGCGCAATCTTTTATGTCGGGCACAAGCGTTGGCATCGTACTGACTATGGAATATATCTTCGCAGCAGTCTTTGGCATCGCACTGGCCCATGAGCATTTGACATGGAGAACAATCGTTGGCGGGATCTGCATGATGGTTGGGCTCTATCTAGTAATCCTCTACGACCAGCCCGATGCCCCGGTTATGCCGTCGGATCATGAGAAGATTGCCTCATGATTGATCTCCGCTCCGATACCGTAACTAAACCAAGCGAGGAAATGCGTGCTGCAATGATGCGCGCCGAAGTAGGCGATGATGTGTACGGGGATGATCCCACCGCTAACTCACTTGAGGAGCGGGTTGCGGCACTCTTTGGATTTGAGACGGGGCTCTTCACTCCCACTGGCTCATTGGCCAACCAACTCGCTATTCGCCAGTTGGTGAAGCCGGGCGAAGAGTTAATCACCGAGACGTTCTCTCATATCGTCCGTGCGGAGCTCGGAGCTGGGGCGGCTTTCAGTGGAATCACTACCCGAACCTGGGAGTCACCTCGTGGCGCTCTAGTTGCCGGCGATCCTCTCCGCATTGCAAGGCCCGATTCAGGTCCCAATCAAGTTTCAACCACTGCAATTGCAGTCGAGAACACACACAACTTCGGCGGCGGAACAGTTCAATCGATCGATGAGATCAGAGCCTTGCGCGAAGCTTCTCTTAAGATGGGGCTCTACATGCACCTCGATGGAGCGCGTATCTGGAATGCTCATGTCGCATCGGGTGTCTCGTTTCTGGAATACGGAAAGTACTTCGACACCGTCTCGGTCTGCCTCTCCAAAGGTTTGGGGGCTCCGGTTGGTTCTCTGATGCTTTCAAACAAAGAGCGTGTTGCCAGTGCACGCATCTGGCGTAAACGGTACGGCGCTGGAATGCGGCAGATTGGGATGCTGGCGGCTGCCGGTCACTTCGCACTTGACCACAATATCGATCGCCTCGCTATCGATCACGAAAATGCTCGCTCTCTGGCGAGTGCTGTTCACGCCGTCGCACCTGCAGTGGTTGACCCAAGTGAAGTTGATACAAATATTGTCATCTTGGATCTAACAGGCTCTTCGATCTCTGCAGGAGATATCAACGGCGAATTGAAGAAGGCAGGAATCTTGGCGAGCACAGTTGGCCCTACCACCTTGCGCCTTGTGACTCACTTGGATGTGAGCGCTGAGCAAATAATCACCGTGAATTCAGTGTTGCCTGAGTTAGTGGAGCGCGCCTTCAAAGCGTAGTAGTTCTTCTTTAAAGTGCATGCCGTAGGCATAATTACCTAGCTCTCCCCCGGTTTTTACAACACGATGGCAAGGAATGATCGGGGCTATCAGATTACGTGCGCAGGCACTTCCAGCTGCTCGTACCGCGGCAGGCGAACCCGCACGGGAGGCTAACTCTGCATAACTCATCGTCTTACCCGCAGGAATCTTGCGCATAGCTTTCCAAACGGCTTGTGAAAATTCAGCACCTGGCTGACGTACTTTGATGCCATTCAGGGCTGCAAAATCTCCATCAAAATAATCTTTAATGAGATCAGAGATGATCGGAATCTCTTTAGCGGACTTCATGCCTAAGTCGTAATCAGATTTATCGAGGCGCGCACTCAATTCGCGTAGCGGTCCCCAACCGGCTGCTAGTAGCACATGCTCGTAAGCAATAAGTTGAAGTGAGCCAACCGGCGTCTTTATACTGGCGGTCAGGAGCATTCGGGTAGCCTAATTCAGGAAGCCCGCAATAGATAGACCTAAATTTTTAGCGGTCCCGCAACATCTCTGCAACGAGGAATGCCAACTCCAAGGATTGCGTGTGATTCAATCGCGGATCACAGGCGGTCTCGTAGCGATGCGCAAGATCTTCTTCCGAAATCTGTTCTCCTCCGCCGACGCATTCGGTAACATCATCACCAGTTAATTCAATGTGGATACCGCCAGGGTGGGTACCAAGCGTCTTGTGCACCTCAAAGAAGCCGCGCACCTCATCGAGTACATCATCGAAGCGGCGCGTCTTATAGCCGCTTGGCGCCTCGTAGGTATTGCCATGCATCGGGTCACAGACCCAGAGAACTTTGGCTCCTGATTCCGTCACTGCTTTAACAAGTGTCGGCAACTTCTCGCGAACCAGCCCTGCACCCATGCGCGTGATGAAGGTAAGTCGACCAGGTTCGTTGGTGGGATTAAGAATCTTGATCATCGTCAACGCATCTTCTGGCGTTGACTTAGGCCCGAGCTTAATTCCAATCGGATTGTGAATTTTTGCGGCGAAGTCTACGTGGGCGCCATCGAGCTGACGGGTGCGCTCCCCGATCCAGACCATGTGGCCAGAGACGTCGTACGCGTTCCCTGTTCGAGAGTCTATGCGGGTAAGTGCCTTCTCGTACTCAAGGATCAGAGCCTCATGGCTGGAGTAGAAATCAACTTTCTTGAAACTTTCAGGGTCTACGCCTGCTGAGGTCATAAAGTTAAGCGCGCGACCGATCTCATTGGCCATCTGCTCATAGCGTTGACCAAAGCGTGGATCATTTGCAAAGCCTTTATTCCACTCATGCACCTGTCGCAGGTCCGCAAAACCACCTTGAGTAAATGCGCGCACAAGGTTCAGAGTTGCAGCAGAGGTGTTGTAAACCTGAACTAAACGTTGTGGATTGGGCTGGCGTGACTCAGGAGTGAACTCGATATCGTTTACCGCATCACCTCGGTAGGCGGGAAGAGTAACTCCATCACGCGTCTCGGTGTCATTACTGCGTGGCTTTGCAAACTGCCCAGCCATGCGCCCAACCTTTATTACTGGCAGCGAGGAGGCATACTGCAAAACCGCAGCCATCTGCAGAATGGTCTTAATACGATTGCGGATAGAATCAGCGGTCGCTGCTGCGAAGGTCTCAGCACAATCTCCACCCTGCAACCAGAAAGCTCTTCCAGCTTGCGCTTCGGCGATCTTTGCCTTGAGGTTGTCACACTCTCCTGCAAAGACAAGTGGCGGCAACTTCTTTAATTCAGCAACGGCTTTAGCAACGGGTTCGCCATCTGCTCCGCCTGGCCACTGCGGTTGTTGTGCCGCAATGAGTCCAGGCGCAAATAGGGTATCGAGATTTGTCATAAGAGGAGCCTAGGGAGGTTAGAGGTCAGTACGACGACTAATTATCCGAAGAAGACCTCGGACTCTGCGTAACGCGAAGGATCTACGAGCTTTAGCTCGCCTGTTGCTGATGCAAGTGGAACCATCTCAATCTTTGTTCCATGCAGAGCAGCCATAGTGCCCCAATTTCCTTCATGAGCTGCGGTGATTGCAGCGAGACCAAAGCGAGTCGAAAGAACGCGATCAAAGGCCGTTGGGCTTCCGCCGCGTTGGATATGTCCGAGAACTACTGTGCGAGTCTCTTTTCCGGTCTTCGCCTCAATCTCTTCGGCGAGCCAATCGCCGATTCCAGAGAGCTTGACGTGTCCGAAGGAGTCGAGCGTCTGATCCTTAACCTTCATATCGCCATCTTGTGGGATCGCGCCTTCGGCAATAACGATGATGGGAGCAAAGCCATCTGCGAAGCGTGAGTTAACCCATTGCGCAACCTTGTCCGTCGAGAACTTCACTTCAGGAATCAAAATTGCGGCCGCTCCTCCTGCGATACCAGCATGGAGTGCGATCCATCCCGCGTGACGTCCCATGACTTCTACGACGAGAGCGCGGTGGTGTGACTCGGCAGTGGTGTGGAGACGATCAATCGCTTCCATCGCAATATTTACTGAGGTATCAAAACCAAATGTGTAATCGGTGTTGTTGAGATCGTTATCGATCGTCTTTGGAACTCCGATGACCTTTACGCCAAGTGCATCGAGTTTGGTTGCAACGCCGAGAGTATCTTCTCCACCGATCGCAATAAGCGCGTCGATGCCCAAGTTCTTCAAATTCTCCTGAATCTTCTCTACGCCGCCTTCGATCTTGAAGGGGTTGGTGCGTGAGGAGCCGAGGATGGTTCCACCCTTAGGCAGAATTCCGCGGGTCGTGGTGAGGTCTAGAGGCATAGTGAGTCCCTCTAGAGGACCCTTCCAGCCATCGCGGAAGCCGACGAAGTCGTATCCGTACTCTTTAACACCCTTGCGCACTACCGCGCGGATAACGCCATTTAGGCCTGGGCAATCTCCGCCACCTGTGAGGACTCCAAAACGCATTTATGTAACTCCAGATCAAATCTCGAATAACGGGAAGAGGCTCCCGCCTGTGGTCAACGCTGACTGGCGCAGTCTACCCTTGCGCCATGGCCCTAGTTGCAGGCGTAGATTCATCGACCCAGTCAGTAAAAATCGTCATCCGAGATGCCGAGAGCGGCGCCTTCATCCGGGAGGGGCGGGCGGCTCACCCCGAAGGAACTGAGGTCGACCCTCAGAGCTGGTGGAGCGCCCTTCAAGAGGCTCTAAGCGCAGCCGGTGGCCTATCGGACGTTGCAGCCATCTCCATCGGCGGACAACAGCATGGATTGGTCGCGATGGACCACCAGGGCAAAGTTCTTCGCCCAGCCCTCTTATGGAACGACACTCGATCAGCAAGCGCGGCGGCAGATCTCAATCGTGAGATTGGTGGCGATGAGGCGATGGCAGACGCGACCGGTTCGGTTCTTGTCGCCTCCTTTACCGCAAGCAAGGTTCGTTGGATGGCCGATCGAGAGCCAGAGTTGGCGGCACAAATTGCAGCAATTGCTCTCCCCCACGATTGGTTGTCTTGGAAGTTACAGGGCGGCAATGAGTTCACGGAGCTCTTTACCGACCGGAGCGACGCTTCAGGCACCGGCTATTTCGATCCAGTGAGTTCAACTTATCGCCGCGACATCCTGGCACTTGCACTGCGTAGCGAGCGCGAAATTTACCTGCCAAGGATTGTCGCGAGCAACGTGTTTGGTGGAGTAACTCCCGATGGAGTTCAGATCGGTGCTGGTGCCGGTGACAATGCCGGCGCGGCCTTCGGCGTCCAAGCCCAACCCGGTGACGTTGTCGTATCACTTGGCACGAGTGGAACTGCCTTCTCGGTTTCAACAACACCCACCCACGAAGGCACGGGAACAGTTGCGGGCTTTGCAGATGTAACGGGTAACTTCTTGCCGCTTGTTTGTACTCTCAACGCTGCGCGGATCCTCGATGCAGCGGTGCGGATTTTGGGAGTGAACTTTGATCGTCTCTCTGAGCTTGCCCTCAGCGCACCTGCAGGTGCCAACGGTTTAACCCTCCTGCCCTATTTCGAAGGAGAGCGGACACCTAATCGACCAGATGCAACTGGAGTATTTGCTGGGATGAATTTAACGAATTCAAATCCTGAGTCCATTGCGCGCGCAATGATTGAGGGAATGCTCTGTGGATTAGCAGACGCAGTCGAAGCCCTTTCTGCTCAAGGCGTTGCCATAAATCGCATCTTCTTAGTCGGAGGTGCTGCAAAGAATCCTGCGGTCGCGCACATAGCCTCTGCTCTCTTTGGACGTGAGGTAATAATTCCCCCTGCTGGCGAATATGTAGCCGACGGTGCCGCTCGGCAAGCCGCATGGGCTTTATTGGGTGACGCCCCGGATTGGGATTTAGGTAAGGTCGCACATGTGCAGAGCTCACCAACGCCACATGTTCTCGAAAAGTATCGCTTACTCCGCGACGCCACGGTCAACTGGTGAAGCGCACTAGTTGGGTCTACTTCGTCCTAGTCAGCCTGCTCTGGGGTGTGCCTTACCTGTTCATCCGAGTTGCAGTTGCTCCGGGTCAATTCACCCCCGCCTTCGTCGTCTTCTCGCGAGTGGCGATTGGAGCGGTGCTCCTCATTCCATATGCGATCAAGCTAGGCGTTCTCAGACCCGCACTCAAGCAATGGCGATGGATAGCCGCATATGCACTCCTCGAAATGGTTGGTCCTTGGGGCTTTATCAGCCAAGGAGAGACCAAGGTGAATTCCGGCTTGGCGGCCCTTCTTATTGCCACTGTGGCCATCTGGGCAACTATCCTGAATGGGGCTCTTGGTGATAAAACCGTTTGGCACTCAACTCGCTTACTCGGATTGGCAGTTGGTTTTATAGGTATCTGCTTTGTCGTTGGATTGGAAAGTCTTAAAGGAAAAGTAAACGTGCTCGCAATACTAATGTTGCTCTTAGCAGCAATCGGATACGCGATCGCTCCAACTATGGCACGTCGAAAAATTCCACAAATCGACGGAGCCGCAGTTAACGGGCTAGCCATGCTCATCACTGCAGTGATTTATTCACCCTTTGCGATCGCAGCCTGGCCACATCATCATGTTCGTATCAACTCCATTTACTCTCTGATTGCCCTGGGAATATTTCCAACCGCGATCTGTTTCGTCATATTTTTCAAACTCATTGCAGATATTGGAAACGCCCGGGCATCTCTCGTCGCTTATGTGAATACTGGGGTGGCTGTCGTGATAGGAGTGATCGTGCTCCACGAGAAATTAACTGCGGGAATTCTTGTCGGCTTGCCGCTCGTACTTCTTGGTTCGTATTTTGCTAGCAGAAAACCAGTTACTCGGTAAATCCCAATCGGGCGAGAGCTTTTGGATCGCGCTGCCACTCCTTCGACACTTTAACGTGCAACCCTAAGTAGGTCTTAGCATCAAGGAAAGTCTCAATTCCTGCGCGGGCGCGCATTCCAATATCTTTGAGCCGGCTTCCTTGCGGACCGATAATGATCGACTTCTGAGAATCGCGCTCTACATGGATAGTGGCGTGGATGTCGTAGAAGTTCTTTCCTTCGCGCTTGCTCATCTCATCGATCGTCACCATGACAGAGTGCGGGAGCTCCTCATATAAGTCCTGGATGGCAGCTTCGCGGATTAACTCCGTGATGTGAAGTTCCGCTGCCTGATCGGTATCAATATCCTCGGGGTACAACGAGGGAGAGGTTGGTAGCGCCTTCACCAAGAGATCAAGCAGAAGGTCGGTCTGTTCAAGGTTCTTAGCTGAGATCGGAACAATCTCATCGACAGTGATCCCGGTTTTGGTAACGAAATTCGAGATCTCAACAAGTTTAGAGATGAGATCATCATTCTTCGCTGTGTCGACCTTTGTGACCGCGATGTAGAGATGTCGGATATGGCCCAACTGCTTGACGATGTACTCATCCCCCGCGCCGATAGCTTCGTCGGCAGGCAGACACAACAGGGCAGCATCAACTGATTCAAGGTTCTCTTGGACCATTGCATTGAGACGCGTTCCAAGCAGAGTCTTGGGCTTATGAATACCGGGTGTATCGACCAAGATCATCTGGAAATCTGGGCGCGAGATGATTCCGCGGATGGGATTTCTCGTGGTGTTGGGGTGCGCCGAGGTGATCACAATCTTTTTGCCAACGAGGGCATTAACGAGTGTGGACTTACCCACGTTGGGGCGTCCAATAACCGCTACGAACCCGGCGCGGTGCTCTGTTGTCATAGGCATAGTCTCCCATCATTCAGCTAGAGGGCCGACCAACTCCATCAAATCCGCAACCGATGTAACAATCTCGGCACTCCGCTCGCCAATCAGGCGATGACAACCATCACTTGTAGGAGAGGTAATCGGCCCTGGCACCGCCATGACAGGTCTAAATATTTCTGCTGCATCGCGAGCGGTGCGCAGCGAACCGCTTCGGAATGCCGCCTCGACTACCACAGTTGCTCGTGAGATGGCGGCGATCAAGCGATTGCGAATCAGAAACCGAGCCGGAATAGCGTGCACATTTGGCAGTACCTCAGAAACAAGTAGGCCGTTCTCCATTATCTCTCTGAAGAGTCCTTCGTTACCGCTTGGAAAAACTGCATTGACCCCTGAACCAAGAACTGCGATGGTCTGGCCTTCTGCGAGTATCGCACCGCGATGCGCTGCACTATCTATCCCATAAGCACCCCCACTCACCACGATCCAACCTCTATCCACTGCGCCTGCGGCAAAGTCTCCCGCAACGCGAACTCCATAATCAGTCGGGTTCCGAGTTCCGACAATTGAGAGTGATTGAGTGAGATCAGCGAGAACGCTACGAGTGCCTCTACAAACAAGAGCAATGGGTGGGGCCTTCAGATCATTCAGACTTGTTGGCCAATCCTTATCGTGGCGGGTGACGAGAAATGCATTACATTGGTGGATCTGTGCGAGCAGTGCGCTCCGATCTATTGATAGAAGAGTGCTGCTCAATTTCCGCCCGCTCCTCTTGAACTCTGCGTAACTTCCCGCTGCAATTCTTGATAGTAGTTCTTCCGCCCCAAACTGGAGATATTCGCTACTCCAATATTCATTTCCTCCTTCAAAGAGGGCCAGTAGTGCGAGGTGAGCGCCTAATTCGCTTTCAGTCATGCTGGATCAATTCCACGTCGCAATTGATATGCGGCTTCAACTTCGTTTAATCCAGGAGTCGTAGTGCCATTTCGATCGGCAAAACTCCACGCTAGTCGGAGCACCTTGTGATAGCCGCGTGCGCTCAGCCGCGCGTGATCAAGTTCGGCGTGTAGGAACGCAGACCCATCTTTTCTCACTCGATAACGTTCACGAAGTTGACTTGCGGGAATCTTGGAGTTGAGCGACCACGGTTCTTTCTTAAATCTCTCTTCAGCAATCCCGCGGGCGGATATCACTCGAGTTCTGACAACTTCACTCGATTCACCCGGCTCGTTTGATGCAAGATCTAGCCGCGAGGGCGCTTCTACAAAGCTGCGGATATCAATCCGATCCAACAGTGGACCCGAGAGGCGTTGCAAGTATCGTCTAATCTGCAATGAGGAGCAGGTGCACCCCCTGCCTTTCCCAGTAAATCTCCCGCAAGGGCAAGGATTTGCGGCGAGCACGAGGAGAAAATTGGCAGGGAAATGAACTGTTCCTGTGACTCGAGAGATCGAAACGTTCGCAGACTCTAAAGGTTGACGGAGCGCATCTAGCACGCCAGGGCTACATTCCGGAGCCTCATCAATGAAGAGCACTCCTCCATGGGCAAGTGAACAAGCTCCTGGTTTTATTGTGTGTGCTCCCCCTCCGATCATCGCTGTCGCGGTGGTTGTGTGGTGCGGCGCAACAAAGGGTGGGAGTAGAGAGAGCAGTGGCCGCTCGACCCCGCGCTCAGCCACTGAGTGAACTGCCGCAACTTCTAGAGCTGCACTTTGAGTCAGTGGGGGCAGAATCGTCGGAAGCCTTTCGGCGAGCATCGTCTTTCCGGTTCCCGGCGGACCGATGAGCAACAGGTGATGTCCTCCAATGGCGGATACCTCGAGAGCATCGCGAGCGCCTCTCTGTCCGGACACTTCACTGAGATCTAGCAGATTTTTTCCCTCTTGGGGTTCTGGAGCCTCACCATAATCTGGCAGGAGGCCATCATGAATGTAAGACATGAGTTGCGATAAGTCGGCGAATGCAATGGATTTAACTCTGTCGACACTCAGCGCCTCTAAACGATTTGCGATGGGAACAAGCGCGGAGACAATCCCCTCCTCTTGTGCGGCCAGGAGGGCAGGTAGAACTCCACGCACCGATCGAATGGCACCATCCAGTGCTAACTCACCCATTACTACCTGACCAGCTAATCGTTCTTGCGGAATTACTCCCTGGGCAACTAGCAACCCCAAGGCAATCGGAAGATCAAAACCTGACCCACTCTTATGCAGCCATGCAGGGGAAAGCGAAACCGTTGTTCGCTTGTTTGGCCAAGGAGCGCCTGTATTGAGTAACGCGGAACGAACTCTCTCACGCGACTCCTGCAGGGCGGTATCTGGCAGACCCAATAGCGAATATCCAGGGAGCCCATCTGAGATATCAACTTCTATATCAACGATTACTCCGCGAATCCCCAATAACGCTACGCTCTTAATTCGTCCCAGCGACATCACAGAACTCCGGGACGATAATCAATTACGGGATTGAGTCGATCACTGAAATCCACTGCAGCGCAATCTATGCGGTAGTCAGCTCCCCACTGATCGTGGGTGGCAATCCAAGCCAGCGCCAGACGTTGTAACCGCAGCGCCTTTTCCCTCCCAATTGACTCTAAAGGATGACCGAATCTATCGCTCGACCTACTTTTAACCTCAATAAAGAGCAAAGTGCCGTTATGACGAGCGATGAGGTCAATCTCGCCCCCTTTGATGCGCCAATTGCGTTCGACAACCTTTGCGCCCAGCGATTCCAGGTAGGAAGAAACCAGCACCTCGCCCGCAGCTCCCAGTACCTGCTCTTTGCGACCCATCTTGCAACTGTAAAAAGAGTCGGAACAATATCTTGCATGAATCTAGGATCTTGTTGAAAAATCCGCCCTGTGAATTACAGGAGTTCGGCGATATTCGCAAAGCTTCTGCGATGAATCGCCGTCACTCCAATATTTGCGAGTGAAGCGTTATGTGCCGCGGTTACATACCCCTTGTGCTTGGCAAAACCGTAGCCCGGATATTTGATATCCATTTCTCTCATAATCCGATCCCGATAAACCTTGGCCAAGATTGAGGCGGCGCTAATGCTGAGCGCGACTTGATCGCCCTTCCACACCGCAAGGTTCGGAATCGCTATCCCCTCAATTGCGTATCCGTCGGTAAGAACATACTCCGGAAGAACGTCCAGAGAATTGATTGCTCGTCGCATTCCCTCGAGATTAGATTTGTGAAGCCCGATGCGATCAATCTCCTCCGGTGATATCTCAATGATCGAGTAGCTCAGCGATTGCTGTACAACGACGTCGAAGAGTTCTTCGCGGAGCTTTTCAGTAAGCGCCTTGGAGTCGCGCACGCGCGCAAGGGCTGGTGAATCAGAATCTTTAAGGATGACGGCCGCTATAACCAGTGGACCAGCACAGGGACCACGCCCGGCCTCATCAACTCCTGCAATATGTGTAATCCCGCTCGCACGTAGCGAACTTTCAATCCCCGGCATTGCCGCTACTTCTTGACCGGGACCCTCGATAGACCGTGGCCGACCGATAGGAACTTGATGTGATTAAGGGGCCAGACAACGAATTCCGCGCGACCAACAACATCATTCAGTGGAACAAAGCCCTTATGGATATCGTCGGTATGGAAGCGAGAATCCGCACTTGCACCGCGGTGATCACCCATGACCCAGATGAATCCTTTAGGAACGGTCACGTCGAATTTAGAATCACTCGGAGCGTTACCCGGGAATAGATAGTTTTCGTCAATCGAAGTCCCGTTGACTTGCAGGCGCCCCTTTGCATCGCAACAGACAACATGATCTCCACCAACTCCGACAACGCGCTTTACCAAGTACTGGGTTGCTGGATCTGGAAGCACACCCACGTCCACGAGTGCGCGCTTTAGATCGCGGGTGATGACATTTCCCGTTGCAGGGGGTGGTGAACCCAGCCAATTGGCAGGATCTTTAAAGACAACAACTTCACCACGACGAATATCACTGAACATCGCGGAGAACTTATTTACAGCGATGCGATCGCCGATTCCCAAGGTGTTCTGCATCGAACCCGACGGCACGTAAAAGAAGTGAATGAAGAAGGTCTTGATGATTACTGCGACGACCAGCGCCGAAATAACAATTATTGGAACCTCTCGGAGCAACGAACCTTTTTTGGGAAGGCGCATCTGAAAGTTAATTAGGCTTGTTCGGCTGGTGTCTCAGGTGCTACAGCAACTTCTTCAACAGCTGCTGGAGTTTCTACGACCGCCTCAACAACCTCTGGTGCAATAACCTCTTCGACCACTGGGGTCTCGATTACCACCTCTTCGACAATTACATCCTCAACAATGAACTCATTGTTTGCGCCACGACGCTCTTTAATCTTGGCAGCCTTACCGCGTAGATCGCGAAGGTAGTAAAGCTTCGCGCGACGTACATCACCGCGGCGAACCATTTCGAACTTCTCGATAACTGGGGTGTGAACTGGGAAGGTACGCTCAACACCGACACCGTATGAAAGCTTGCGGATTGTGAAGGTCTCGCGAACACCGGCACCTTGGCGACGGATGACTACACCTTGGAAGACCTGGATACGGCTCTTGGATCCTTCAATAACACGAACGTGGACCTTGATCTCATCGCCAGAGCGGAAGTTAATAATGCCCTTTTTGAGCGAGGCGGCATCAACCGCATCCAAAACGTTCATGGGTAATCCTTTTCTAAATGGACCTTCAACGGAAAGTCCGCCAATGTCTGCATACTTGCTGAAGGTCGTATCTTGCCATAGACGGGCAGGGCTAGCCAATTTCCTCCAGGAGCAGAGCGTGGAGGGCCGCTCCGGCGGCGATCACCATCGCCTCCCCTGCCGGGGCCCCCTTTCGCCCGGTAACAAGGGCTCCAGCTTCTCGAGCGATCAAACCTCCAGCGGCCAAATCCCACTCCTTTAAGCCTGTCTCGAAGTAGCCATCCACCGCGCCACTGGCCACGTGGCACAGGTCGACGGCGGCTGCCCCGTTGCGGCGAATATCCCTGACCCTCGGAATGAGGGCGGCAATCTGCTCCCCCTGCCGAACCCGCTCGGCGAGGTCATACGAGAAACCCGTAGCGATCAGAGAATCCTCGAGGGCATCGGCGGTCGACACGTGGATCGGTCGGTCGTTCAGAAATGCACCTCCCCCTCGACTGGCGTGCCAGAGCGAGTTGAGGG